>Ga0184621_10000042_pt1 | contig 18819 bp, 16 predicted proteins | sample PLM1_30_b1_FD_133144 | JGI IMG/M metagenome (GOLD analysis project Ga0184621, IMG submission 133144) | Groundwater sediment microbial communities from an aquifer in East River, Colorado, USA - PLM1_30_b1 | ecosystem: Environmental > Terrestrial > Soil > Riparian zone | place: USA: East River...
ACGGGGCTGCATTTCCCCGATTTCCGGGCCGCCGAGCGGACCTTTCAGCTCGTGGCACAGGTGGCGGGCCGGGCGGGGCGGGGGCCACGTGGCGGACGCGTGTTCGTGCAGACGCGGTCGCCCGACCACCACGCCATCCGGGCGGCCGCGGCGCACTCGGTCGAAGCGTTCGCGGAGGCGGAGCTGCCGCTGCGGACGCCGCCCAGCCCGCCCTATCCCCCCCGGGTCGGGCTGGTGCGATTCGTGGCGTCGGGCCGTGATCAGGCACGCACGGCGGCGATCGCCGAGCGGGTCGCGGCCTGGCTGCGCCGCGCGGGGACGGAGCGCCTCGAGGGCGCGCTGACCGTGCTGGGACCCGCACCGTGTCCGATCACGCGGTTGCGGGGGCTGTGGCGCTGGCACGTGTTGGTCAAGGCGGCGGAAGCGCGGGCGCTCGGGCGGGTGGTGCGGGCCTGGCGGGCGAAGTCGCACCGCGCAGTGACGGTGGACCGCGACCCCGTGTCGCTGCTGTAATGCGAAGTGCGGAATTCGGAATGCGGAATGAACCGCCACGCTCGACTCCGCATTCCCCATTCCGCATTCCGCATTTAGCTTTCACCGACTGTGAGTCGCCCCCGGTTCCAATACCGACCACCCAACTTCGATGCCCCGCCGCTTTCGGGGGCGCCCGACGCGCGGTTCGAGGCCGCACCGGCCGACGGGGTTCTCCCCGACGGTTTTTTTTCGACTACGAATCTGCCGACCTACGTGAAAGTGGGGGGCGCCTGGCGCCGCCCGCGCCTGCCGCGCATGGACTGCGTCATCGTCCACCACGCGCAGGACGATCTCGTCGTGACGGAGCCGCGCCGCCTCAAGAAGGGCGCGCGCATCGCCGTGGGCGCGAACGAGGACGGCAGCGAGGGGATCTACGTGCATGCCGAGGGCTTCCTCGGCGGCCGCCACAGCGCCAACGAGTTCGGCTTCATGCAGACCGAGGTGTCGCGCGAGCGGCCCGTGGACTACGCCGTCCTGGCCGAGCTGCTGGGCGAGGAGAAGCAGCGCGGCGGCAAGATTCTCTGGGTGATCGGCCCCGCGTTGGTCCACGCGCGGGCGCGCGAGGACATGATCTGGTTCATCCAGAACGGCTACGTCGGCGCCCTGCTCGGCGGCAATGCGGTGGCGGTGCACGATCTCGAGGCGGCGATTTTCGGCACGACGCTGGGAATGTCGAGCTCGGGGGAGGGCGTCGAAGGCGGCCACGCGCTGCACATGCGCGCGATCAACGCGATCCGGCGCGCCGGATCAATCAAGACCGCCGTGCGACAGGGTCTCGTGAAGGGCGGCATCATGCACGCCCTGACGACGCAAGGCGTGCCCTACGTCCTCGCCGGATCGATTCGTGACGACGGCCCGTTGCCCGAGGTCATCTCCGACACGCTGGCCGCGCAGGATGCTATGCGCACCCACACCGTCCAGGCGACCTTCGCGGTCTTCGTGGCGACGGCGCTGCACGCGATCGCGGTGGGCAACATGCTTCCCGCCTTCATCGATTCCCCCAGCCCCGACGAGGTCCGGCCCCTCACGACGGTGTGCGTGGACCAGACGGAATTCGTGGTGAACAAGCTGCGCGACCGTGGCACCCATCAGGCGTACGGTGTCGTGACGAACGCTCAGGACTTCATGCACGTCCTGCGATTCTACGTGGAGCGATGGGAGCAGGCTCGGACCCCCGCGTCCCTTTCCCGATAACGCCGGGGCAGGGTCCGGGATGGGCCAAGGTGGCCACGGCCGTGGAGGCGGAAATGCCTCCCGCGGAGATCGAGACCATCTATCTGTTCCGGCCGATCAAACGGGAAGGACGGGAGTGGGGGACGGCAGTGGTGACCCGGAAGACGGCTGAGGAGGGGGGCCGGGGGGGCCGGGGGGGCCGGTTGCGGGTTTACACGGCGAAATACATGCTCATCGTGCGCGGTAAGGATCGCGGGCAGGCCAAGGTGGAGCTGACGGAAGTGGGGCTCAGCCCGCCGGAGGTGCTGGCGCAGGTGATGCAGGCGACGGCTGATCGCATCGGAGAGGCGGAGCCGCCGGTGGAGATGGCCCCAGGGGCGTGGTATGAAGGTTGACGGCCAGCGACTGCTCGAGACGTTTCGCCGCTACCTGCACGACCACGGCCTGCCGGTGACGCACCAGCGGCTGGCGGTGGCGGAGGCCATCTTCTTTTCGGGAGACCATCTTTCGGCGGCAGACATCGCCGGACAGGTGGCGAGGCGGGGGAGTGGAGGGGCAGTCGGCACCGCGACGGTGTATCGAACGCTCGAGCTGCTGGTGGAGAGCGGGCTCGTGACGGAGCACGACTTCGGCGAGGGCTTCAAGCGGTATGAGCCGGGGCCCGCCGGAGGAGAAGGGGGCGGCGCGCCGCACGAACACTGCATCTGCTCGTCGTGCGGCGCGGTCATGGAGTTCTCCAACGACCGCTTGGAGCGTATGATCGCCCTGCTCGCGGAGGAGGTGGAGTTCCGGCCCCACCGCCACCGCCTCGAGATTTACGGATTGTGCCGTCGGTGTCAGCAGTCGAACCCTTTAGCGCGCGCGAGGTAGTGGGTTGATCGACTCACGAATGTTCATCCCGACCAAGGCCTTTCTCACGAAAGGCGTCGGTCGGCACAAGGAAAAACTCACGAGCTTCGAGATGGCGCTGCGCGATGCGCATCTCGCCAATTTCAACCTGGTGCGGGTCAGCTCGATCTTCCCGCCGCACTGCGAGTTGGTGGACCGCGAGGAAGGGCTGAGCATGCTGAAGCCCGGCCAGGTGCTGTTCACCGTCGTCGCCGAGTCCGCGACCAACGAGCCGAGCCGCCTGGTGGCGGCTTCGATCGGCCTGGCGCTGCCGGCCGACCCGTCGCACCACGGCTACATCTCGGAGCATCACAGTTACGGGCAGAACGAGGTCGCGGCGGGCGAATACGCCGAAGATCTCGCCGCCTCGATGCTCGGCACGGTGCTGGGCGTCCCCTTCGATCCCGACAAGGCGTGGGACGAGCGCCGCGAGCAGTGGCTCCTGTCGGGCGAGATCGTCCGCACGATGAACGTCACCTCGACCGCCGAATGCGGGGAAGACGGGCGCTGGACGACCGTGGTGTCGGCCGTTGCCTTCTGCGGATAGCGTTTCGTTCGCGGTCGCCTTCACGGCGGGGCTGCTGAGCTTTCTCTCGCCCTGCGTGTTGCCGCTGATCCCGAGCTACGTCGGGTTCTTGACGGGGATGACGGCAGAGGAGCTGGAGCACCGGCGGGGCACGGCAGTGCTGCACGGGCTGTGGTTCGTCGGCGGGTTTACGCTGGTATTCGTGTTGCTGGGCGCCGGCGCGTCGGCGGTGGGGAACCTGTTCAGAACGCAGCAGCTGTGGCTGGGGCGGATCGGCGGAGTGCTTGTGATCCTCTTCGGCCTCTACCTGCTCGGCGTGCTGCGGCCGGCCTTCTTGATGCGGGAACGGCGCATCGACCTCGCCCGGAAGCCACTCGGGTACTTCGGCTCGGGCGTCGTCGGCTTCACGTTCGGCGCCGCCTGGACGCCGTGCATCGGACCGATCCTCGGCGCCATCTTGACACTGGCGGCGACGCGGGAAGGCTTAGGGTCGGGCGTGGGCTTGCTGGCCGTGTACGCCCTGGGGCTCGCGGTGCCGTTTCTCCTCACGGCGTTGGCCCTCGACCGGTTCCTCGCCTGGTTCCAACGGTTCCGCCGTTACATCGTGTGGGTGGACCGGACGGCGGGCGTCATGCTGATCGTGCTCGGGGTGTTGCTCGTGACCGACAACTTCACCCTGCTCGCGGGGTACTTGCAGTCCCTGACCCCCGACTTTCTAAGGAGCAGATTATGACCATGCGACAGACGACCGCGCTGCTGGTGAGCCTCACCATGCTCGGCGCGTGCGCCAAAGGCGAGAACGCCAGCAACGCGTCCGCCGATTCGACCGCCCGCAACCTGACCCTCGCGCCCGCCGACTCGTCGGCGGCGATGCGCGACATGCCGGCCACACCGCCGCCCGCCCCCCCCCAACAGGTCACCACGCCCGTCACGCGGCCGGCGGTGGAGCGGCCCAGGCCGCCGGCGGCCCCCGCGACGGTGACCCTGGCCGCGGGTTCGCATTTCGACATGGCCGCGGCCGACACGATCACATCGCGCACCGCCAAGATCGGTGATCCCTTCACGGCGCGGGTGGTCGAGGACGTCCGCAACGCCGCCGGCAAGGTCGTGATTCCGGCGGGCTCGCAGGTCAACGGGACCATCAGTGAGGTCAAGCCCGCGCCGAATCCCGCCACCCCGGGCACGCTGACGCTCGCCGTGTCGAGCATCACGATCCGCGGGACGAACTACCCGCTCGATGCGAGGATCGACTCGCTCGAGACGGTGCATAAGGGGCGGGGCGTCACGACGGGCGACGCCGCGAAGGTCGGAGCCGGCGCCGTCGCCGGCGCCATCCTCGGCCGCGTGATCGGCGGGAACAAGAAGGGCACGATCATCGGTGGCGTCGTGGGCGGCGCGGTCGGCGCCGGGGTGGCCGCGAACAGCAAGGATTCGGACATCGTGCTCCCGGCGGGGGCACACATCGTCGTGACGGTGAACAAGCCGCTGACCGTCAAGGCGAGCTGACGCCATGAGCGTACGCGCGAAGCTGTCGACGATGATGTTCCTCCAGTTCTTCATCTGGGGCGCCTGGTACACGACGATCGCCGTGTACATGACTCATCACGGGATGGCGACGCTGACGCACTGGCCGTATACGGTGAACCCGATCGCGGCGATCGTGGCGCCGTTCTTCCTGGGACTCGTCGCCGATCGCTACTTCGCGACGGAGAAGGTGTTGGGTGTGCTTCACCTGCTGGGCGGGGTGGTGATGTTCGCGGTGCCACAGGCCACGGGCGCGCCGACCGTGTTCATTCTCCTGCTGCTGGCCTACAACCTCTGTTACATGCCGACCCTCGGTCTCGCCAACAGCCTCGCGTTCCACCACATCCAGTCGCAGGAGACGCAGTTCCCGTTGATCCGCGTCTTCGGCACCGCCGGCTGGATCGTGGCCGGGCTGTTCATCAGCCTCGTGTTCGGGGGCCTAATGGCGACGGTGCCGGAGCAAACAGCCGTCCCCATCTACACCGCCGGTGCGGCGAGCGTGCTCCTCGGGCTCTTCAGCTTCAGCCTGCCGCACACCCCGCCGCGGGGTGTGGGGCAGCGTGTCTCGCTGCGCAGCATCCTCGGGCTCGACGCGTTGGGGCAGCTGGGCGACCGCTCCTTCTATGTCTTCATCACGGCGTCGCTGCTGCTGTGTATTCCGCTCGCGGCCTACTACAACTTCACCCAGATCTTCCTGGGCGATGCCGGCATCACCAAGATTGCGGCGACGCAGTCGCTCGGCCAAATGTCCGAAGTCATTTTCATGCTGTTGATGCCGATGTTCTTCGTACGCCTTGGCGTGAAGAAGATGCTCTTGGTGGGCATGGCGGCGTGGGTCGTGCGCTACGGTCTCTTTGCGCTCGCGGCGCCGGCCGCGGTTTCCTGGATGATCATCCTGGCGATCCTGCTGCATGGGGTCTGTTACGACTTCTTCTTTGTGACCGGCCAGATCTACGTCGACAAGAAGTCGACGCCGGCGGTGCGCGGGCAGGCCCAGGGATTTCTGGTGCTGGTCACCTACGGCATCGGGATGCTCATCGGCGCACAGGTGGCGGGCAACGTATACAACCGGCTGCTCGGCGGCGCCACCAGCATGACCCTCGAGCGGTGGCCCAGCTTCTGGGTGCTGCCCGCTGGATTCGCGGCGGTGGTGCTGATCCTCTTCGCGCTGCTGTTCCGGCCCGGGTCGGTGTCGGCACCGACGGCACAGCGACAGGGATAACGTCATAGAGCGGCCAGTAGGAGGGCTCTCGCGGGGAGTGCTGTGCGTTATCCTCGTGAGCGCCTTCCACCTGGTCACGATCCGAGATGGACACGACTGGGGTGACGACTTCAGTCTATACATCCATCATGCTGAGAACCTCGCCCGCGGCCGGCCGTACGCCGAAACGGGCTACATCTACAATCCCCACAACCCCGCCGTAAGCCCGCGGGCGTACCCGCCGGGGTTCCCGGTGCTCCTCGCGCCCATCGTCAGGGTGTTCGGTCGGGCGCTGTGGCCGATGAAATTCTTCATCGTCGCGACGCTGGCCGCGTCGCTCCTGCTGCTGCTCTTCTTGTTCCGCGGCGTGCTTCCCTCGCCGCACCTCGAGGCGCTCGTCCTGCTCGTGGGCCTGAGCCCGGTGATGTGGGAGTTCAAGGACCGCGTCCTGTCGGACCTTCCGTTCTTGTTCTTCGTGATGGCGAGTCTCGCGTGCTTCACGCAGGTGCGCCGTCCGGGCGTCTCCGGGGGGGGGGCGCTCGCGGGGCTCCTCGCCTACGCCGCCTACACGACGAGGGTGCTGGGGGTCGTCCTCGTCCCGACCTTCCTGGCGCACGGGCTGTTGCGGCACCGGCGGATCGGCGCGCAAGCCGCCGCGGCGTGTGGCGTCTTTGTCGCGCTGACCACCGCGCACCACTTGGTGTGGCGCGGGGGGGAGGGGAGCTACTTCGATCAGCTCGCGGTCACACCGGCGGTGGTCGGGCAGAACGTGATCGAGTACGCGCGGGCGCTGTCCGACCTGTGGGCGAACGGCTACGTCGAAGCCGCGCGCAAGGTGCTGTTCCTCGCGGCGACGGGACTCGCCGTGTGGGGTTACGCGAAGGCCGTGCGGGCGGGCGCCGCGTGGCGCGAGGTGTTCCCGTTGCTGTACCTCACGCCGGTCATTCTGTGGCCCTCGTATCAGGGCGTCCGCTTCCTGATCCCCGTGATCCCGTTCTACTTCTTCTACTGCCTCGAGGGGAGCCGGCAGCTGGATGCCGCGATCCATCGCCGCTGGGGAGGAAAGCACCTTGCGTTCGGGGGGCTGCTGGCCGCCGCCGCGGTGTCGTATGGCTGCCAATACTCGACCGTCCCGTTTGGCAGCTTTCCCACCGGCGTGGCTCGGCAGGAGAGCGTGGAATTCTTCGCCTTCATCAGGAGCGCCACCGATTCGAACGCGGTCTTCGTTTTCAACAAGCCGCGCGCGCTCGCGCTCTACACGGGGCGCAGGGCGTCGGCCCCCTTCAGCCCGACCGACCCTTGTGATCTGTGGCGGTACTTCGCGGAGATCGGCGTTTCCTACGTCGCCACCGGCCCGCACGAGCCCGATTTCGACGTCGCGTACCTCGACCGATTCGTGGACCGATACCGGGGCGACCTCCGGCCCGTCTGGCAAGGCGGCGGCCTGGCCGTCTATCGGATTGAACGAAATCCCTGTGAGATCATCCGGCGGTAGCTACTGCGGGCGATAGTTGACGTCCAGGATGGCCAGCCGCCCGAGGTGGGTCCGCAGGCGTTCGGTGAACGCTGCGAAGTTCTTCCGGTCTCTCGGGGTCCAGGCCACTTCGGCCAGCGCGGATAGGCGCGGGAACGCCATGTACTCGACCTTGCGGGGGTTGGGCATGTACTCGGTCCACAGCTGTGCCTGCGTGCCGAGGATCCGCCGCGCCTGGGCGGGAGTGAGCACGGCGGGCACGGGCTCGTAGCCGTACACGGTGTCGAGCGGGAGGAATCCGCCGATCGCGATCGGTTCGGCCGCGGTGTCGGCCGACTGGTAATAGTCGAAGTAGGTGTGCGACGTGGGCGTCATCACCACGTCGTGATCGGCCTGGGCCGCCGCGATACCGCCTTCCGTCCCGCGCCACGACATCACGACCGCGTTCGGCGCGAGCCCGCCTTCCAGAATCTCGTCCCAGCCCACGAGCGACCGGCCGTGCGCCGTGAGGAACTCGTCCATCCGACGGATGACGTAGCTCTGCAGCTCGTGCTCGTCCTTGAGCCCGAGCTCGCGGATGCGCGCCTGGGCGCGGGGGCTCGCCTGCCACTCGACCTTCACCGCTTCGTCACCGCCGATGTGGACGTAGCGGCCGGGGAACAGCGCGAGGACCTCGGTCAACACGTCCTGCATGAACCGGATCGTCGATTCTTCGGGATTCAGGATGTGCGAATAGACCCCCCAGCGCATGCCCACGCCGACCGTGTCAGCGGTATTGCCGAGCTCGGGATACGCGGCGATCGCGGCTTGCGCGTGGCCCGGCATCTCGATCTCCGGTACGACCGTGATGAAGCGTGCCGCGGCGTAGGCGACGATCTCGCGCACGTCGTCCTGCGTGTAGAATCCGCCGTGCCGCTGCCCATCGAAGCGCCACTGGGAGGAGTCCGCGTACCCCCGTTGCCGTCCGATGAGGGTCCCGTTCCGCCAGGAGCCGATCTGGGTGAGCCGCGGGTACTTCTTGATCTCGAGGCGCCACCCCTGGTCCTCCGTGAGGTGCCAGTGGAAGCGGTTGAGCTTATGGAGCGCCAGGAGGTCGATGTACTTCTTCACGAACGCCTTCGGCATGAAGTGCCGGCCGCAGTCCAGGTGCGCGCCGCGCCACGAGAACCGCGGAGCGTCTTCGATGACGACTGCCGGGACCGTCCACGCCACGCCGTCCACCTTCGCCTCGCGGAAGACTTCCACGGGCAGGAGCTGCCGCAGCGTCTGCACGGCGTAGAAGGCGCCGGCGGGCTTCGCGGCGCGGATGGTGACGCCGGCCGGCGTGACCACGAGGCGATAGCCTTCGTCGCCGAGCCGCGCCAACGACGTGTCGGTGCGGATCGAGATGACGCCAGCTGATGCACGGACCGGCAGGCGGTAGCCCGTCGCCGGGGCTACGTAGTCGGCGAGGGCGTAGCCGACGTCCCGCATCGCGGCGTCGGCCGCGATCACGGCTCCGGCGGTGAGGACGAAAGCGCCCGAGCCGTAGGCGACATTGACGGGTTGTGGGATGACGGCGATCTGGGCAAGGAGGAGGACGATCATGGCGTGTCCGGAAGCTCCCGCACCCAGATGTTTCTGTAGCGCACAGGATGAGCGTGGTCTTGCAGGATCAGAGGCAGGCGATCGTCGTGCGGCCGGTACTTGGCCACCGCGTTATGCACCGTCCAACCCGTGATCGTGTCGTTGTCGTGCACCAGCACACCGTTGAAAAAGACGGTGACGCGCGCCGGCTGGACGACGGAGCCGTCGGCCGCGAAGACCGGGCGGTGGAACACGATGTCGTATGTCTGCCAGGCACCCGGTGGCCGGCTGGCGTTGACGTAGGGCGGCGTTTGTCCGTAAATCGCCCCCGCCTGGCCGTCGGCATAGGTCTCGTTGTGATAAGAGTCGAGAACCTGGATCTCGTAGTGGCTCATCAGGAAGACGCCGCTGTTGCCGCGGTCCTGTCCTTCACCTTCGGCGGGCAGCGGCGCGCGCCACTCGATGTGCAGCTGCACCGAGCCGAAGCCGCGCCGCGTCATGATGGCCCCGGTGCCCTTCGCGACCTCCATGTATCCGTCCCGCACGACCCAACGGGCCGGCTTCCCGGCCGAGTCGGCGCTCTGCCACTCGGCGAGACTCTTGCCGTCGAACAGGACGATGGCGTCCGCGGGAGGTGGGACGGGGGGCTGCTCGGGCGCCGGGGTCACGACCGGCGGCTTGGGACGGTCGAGCGAGTTCGGCGGCCATTGGTTTTGCATGAGTCCAACCACCAGGGCGGCGATGATCATGGTTTCCAGGTTCCCTTCGCGACCGCCGGCACAAATGCCTCGATTCCCGGCGGCGGAAAGTCGAGGGTCTTGCCCTGTTCGGCGCTCTGGTACGCGGTCATCAGGACCTTCACGACCTCGAGGCCGTCATCGAACGTGAGCGCCCCCGGCGTGCCGTCCAGGAATGCGCGCACGAAGTGGCGGTCCTCGGCTTCGTAGCCGTAGGCGGCCGGCTCGCTCGGGACCACCGGCATCAGGCCCATTTCGGCGTTCTGCTTCTCGACGAGGTCCTCACCGGCCTTGCCGCTGACCTCGCGGCTGAAAAAGAGTTTGAGGCCGCTGTCGAGCGTATTCCACGACATCGAATACTCGGGCCCGAGCAGCTCGGCGGAGAGCCGGAGCCCCGCGCCGACAAAGCTCCACGACGTCGTGGCCTCGCCGAATACCCGGTGCCCGTCGTCGGTGGCGTACTCGATCATCACGCTGGCGAAGTCCTCGCTGGGCTTCTTGGTGTAGTCCACCTCGGGGCCCATCATGGCGGTGAGCTTCTTGGCGTACGCGGGGCGCGACCACTTGAGGCTGGCGATATGACCCGTCACGCGCACCGGCCGCACCGACGTCGACGGCTTCCCCGGCTCCGTGAGCAGATGCTGCACGACGAGCGCCGAGTGGCACATCATGTCGTTCAACACGCCGCCGCCTTGCATCTCGCCCTGCCAGAACCACGGCATGTGTGGGCCGCTGTGCTCTTCGGCGGCGCGGGCGAGGTAGGGGCGCCCGGTGAGCTTGGCGCCGCGCGCCCAGAGCAGCGTACGGCCTGTGGCGACGTGCGGTGCGAAGAGCTGGTTCTCGAGGTAGCCGGTCGGGATGCCGGCCTTCTTGACCATCTCGACGATCTTTTTCGCCTCGGCGACGTTGCGCGCCAGCGGCTTCTCGCACGCGATCCCGAGCAGTTTCTTGCCGCCCTTCACGGCATTGACGATCTCCTCGAAGTTCGCGATGCGTGCGAAGTTCGGCCCGCACACCCAGATCGCGTTGATCGCGGGGTCCTGAACCATCGCGGTGATCGTGGGGAAGGCTGTGGCAGCCCCGACGCCCAACTTGCGGGCGAGAGCCGCCGTTTCCTCCGCATTCTTCGCGTTGGGGCTCCACACACCCAGGATGTCGGCGTCGCGGACGGCGACGAAGCCCTGCAGATGGAACTTGGCGTTGAAGCCGCTGCCGATGATGCCGATCCCGAGTCGTTTGGAGGTCGTCATCAGTCGCTGTACCGGACGTCGAGTTTCTTGAGCGCGGCGTCGGGGCAGCCCGTCCAGCTGGTAATGAACTCGTTCCCCTGATAATCGAGATCGGCGATCCCGATCTTGCTGGAGTAGAATCCCGACGCGGTGAGGTCACGGAACATGTTGAAGAACGCCACGCCGTGGCTGTGCGCGGCCTTCGCCCGCTTGGGGAATGCGATATCGTCCACGATCGCTCGACGTTCCTGCTCGACGCATTCCTTGAACGTCTTATTGAAACGCTCTCTGCTTTCATGGTCGAGCCAGGCAAGCCCGCCGCGCATCGGCGTCCGGCCGTCCTCACGCTCGTTCATCATGAAGTCCATGAACTCGGGGACGCCGGCGTCGGTGGCGCTCCCCGAGCGCTCGTCGCGGGGGATGACGATGTCTACCAGCACGCGCACAGTCTCCCATTCGTGAGGGGTGAAGAACTTCGCCTGGAAGGCCCCCTGGCGGGCCGCACGCGCCAGGTCGGAGGCGCGCCGCGCGTCACTTGGCGTCCAGCGGAACGCCGTGGTCAGGGCCGCCACGGCCGTCAGCTCCAGGGCCTCGCGCCGCGTCAGGTCGTGCGTCATACGGCCCCCTTTTTCATCTGGTCGGCGACGTACTCGCTGGTGCGCCACGAGAGCGCCATGATCGTCCAGGTGGGATTCTTGTCGGCCTGGGACGTGAATGGGCCGCCGTCGGCCACGAACAGGTTCTTCACGTCGTGCGCCTGGCAGCTCGCATTGACGACGGAAGTCTTGGGATCGCGGCCCATCCGTGTGCCGCCCAGCTCGTGGATGATCGCCCCGCCCGGCGCGATGCCGTAGCCCTGGTCGGGCCCGGGCATGGGGGAGAAGACCTCGCCCCCCATCTCCGCCACGATCGCCCGGAACGTCTCCTGCATGTGCTTCACTTGCTTGAGCTCGTGATCGGTCCACTTCCAATGAAAGCGCAGCACGGGGATGCCGAAGCGATCGACCGCGTTGGGGTCGATCTCGCAGTAGCTGTCGTCGTTGGGGATCATCTCGCCGCGGCCCGAGAACCCGACGTAGGCGCCGTAGTAGCGGCGGTAATCTTCCTTGAGCTGCTTGCCGTAGCCGCCGCCCCCGGGGTACCGATGGATGCCCCCCATGAACCCGTACGACGGCAGCCCCGCGCCGCCCCACACCTCGATGTGGTAGCCGCGCGGGAAGTCGAGCTTCTTGTTGTCGAGCCACCACGGCATGTACACGTGCATGCCGCCCACACCATCGTGGTTGTGGGGGACGTGGTCCACCATCTTCGGAATGAATCCCGAGACGTCGGTGCCGGTCGTGTCGGTGAGGTACTTGCCCACGGTGCCGCTCGAGTTCGCCAGCCCGTTTGGGAAGCGCGACGACTTGGAGTTGAGGAGCAGGCGTGACGTCTCGCACGCGCTCGCGGCCAGGACCACGGTGCGCGCCGGCACGAACTTCTCGGAGCCGTCGCGCGTGTCGACGTACGTCACGCCCGTCGCCTTCCCCGCGGCATCGACGTTCACCTCGCGCACCATCGCGTGCGTCACGAGGGTAAGCCGGCCCGTGCGCAGCGCGGGTGCGACGAGCACGTTGGTCGAGGAGAAGTTCGAGTTGCTGCGGCAGCCGCGGTTACATTGGCCGCAGTAGTGGCACGCCGCCCGCCCGTTGAGCGGCTGCGTGAGGATCGACAGCCGCGACGGGATGCATGGGACGTTGAGGCGCTTGGAGGCCTGCTGAACGAGCAGCTCGTAGCAGCGTGGCTTGGGGGCCGGCAGGAAAATGCTGTCGGGCGCGTTGGGGAAGTTCTCCTTGCTTCCGAAGACGCCGATGAGCCGCTCCACACGCTCGTAATAGGGCCTGACGTCGTCGTAGGAGATGGGCCAATCGTCGCCCAGCCCGTCGTAGGTCTTCGACTTGAAGTCGCGGGGCCCGAAGCGCAGCGAGATGCGACCCCAATGATTGGTCCGCCCTCCGAGCATGCGGGCGCGCCACCACCGGAATCGATTCCCCGGGGCGACGGTGTACGGCTCGCCGTCGATCTCCCAGCCCCCGATGCAGGCGTCCCACTCGCCGAAGGGGCGGTCGCGCGTCGAGGCGCCGCGCCGCGGCGACTCGTACGGCCACTTGAGCATCGCGGAGTCCTCGCCCGAGTTGTCCCACGGGCCGCCCGCCTCGAGCAGCGTGACGTTCACGCCGGCGCGGGTGAGGACATACGCGGCCATCCCGCCGCCGGCGCCCGAGCCGACGATGCAGACGTCGGCCGGATCGCTCCGTCGCATGATGTTTACCATCCCACCGCCCCCCCATCGTATCGCGGGTCGGGAACGCCGACCCAGCCGGCGGCGGTCCGCTGAATGGCCGCCACAATGCCGCTCGTGCCGCGCCGCGCTTCCACCTGATGGCCCATGCTGCGCAGCGCGGCGACCGCTGCGTCGCTCAAACCGCCGCGCTCGTAGCGGATCACGTCGGGCAACGCCTGATGATGCACGCGCGGCGCCGCCACCGCATCCGCCAGCGTCATTCCCTGGTCCAGCACGTCGAGGATCACCTGCGCCACCGTCGTGATGATCGTCGGGCCGCCCGGCGTTCCCACCACCATCAACAGTTGCCCGTCTCGGCCCAGCACGATCGACGGCGTCATGGCCGAGAGCATCCGCTTGCCGGGCGCGATCGAGTTGGCCTCGCCTTGCACCAAGCCGTACATGTTCGGCTTGCCGGGTGCCGACGTAAAGTCGTCCATCTCGTCATTCAACAGGAAACCGCCACCCGTGACGGTCACCGCGCTGCCGAAGCCGTTGTTCAGCGTTGTGGTGACCGACGCGGCGTTGCCGGCCGTATCGACGATCGAGTAATGGGTCGTGTGCATGCCATCGGCTCCGCCCGCGGCCTGCGGGGGTGTGGGTGTGGCGCGGCGCGGATCGATCTGACTGCGGAGCTCGGCGGCGTAGGACTTGGAGAGCAGCCGGTCGAGCGGCATGCTGACGAAGTCGGGATCGCCGAGCCACTGGTTCCGGTCGATGAAGGCGCGGCGCATCGATTCGGCCAAGAGATGGACGTAGGCCGCTGAGCCGAAGGCGGGGAGGGTGTCGTAGCCCTCCATGATGTTCAAGATCTCGCCCATCGTGACGCCGCCCGAGCTCGCCGGGGGCATCGAGTAGATCGTGTAGCCGCGATAGCGGAGCTGGATCGGCGTGCGCCACTTGGGCCGATAGCGGCGCAGATCGTCTTTCGTGATGAGGCCGTGCCCGCGCTCCATTTCCGCGACGATCAGATCGGCGATTTGGCCGCGGTAGAACACGTCGGGTCCTGAGTCGCTGATCAGCTGGAGGGTCTTGGCGAGGTCGGCCTGCTTCCACTGGGTGCCGGGGGGCGGCGCGTGGCCGCCGGGGAGGAACTGTGCGCGCGATGCGGGGAACTGTGCCAGGCGTTCGGCGTCTGACGCGATGTCACTCGAGCGCTCGGCGTCGACGCGGTGGCCATTGGCCAGCCGGATCGCCGGCGCGAGCAGCGTCGCCCAGGGGAGCGATCCGTGTCGCTTCCACGCTTCGTACATCCCCGCGACGCTGCCCGGCACGCCCGAGGCGAGATGGCCCGTCAGGCTCTGCTCGGTGACGTTGCCGGCGGAGTCCACGTACATGTCGTGGCTCGCGCCCCGCGGGGCCATCTCGCGATAGTCGATCGCCTGGACGTGGCCGGCGGCGCTGCGGTGCACGATAAAGCCGCCGCCCCCGATGTTGCCCGCGTCGGGGAGGACGACGGCGAGCGCGAAGCCGACGGCGACCGCCGCATCGATCGCGTTGCCGCCCTGTTTAATCACTTCGATGCCCGCGGCACTCGCGAGCGGGTGCGCCGATACGACCATCGCCTTCGTGGCCGTCACTGGTGCGGCATGGACGGTCCAGGTCGCGGGGATCGACGGCGTGCCGTGGATGACCGCGTTGGCGTTGGCGGGTGTCGGGGCGGTAACGGGTCCAGGGGTGCCGCCGCACGCGGTGGCGAGGATGATGAGGCCAAGAACGCAGGGCTGGCGCATCCGACAAGAATGAAGTTGACCGGGGCTCTGGTCAACGTCTAATTTGACGCCACAGAACCCACTCAATGACCACTTCCGACTTCCGCGACCCTCGCCTCACCGAGCAGCGCAATCCGCGCACGGAGCGCATCGACGTCGCGTCGAGCCTCGAGATCGTCGATCTCATCAATGCCGAAGACGCCACAGTGGCCGGCGCGGTACGCGGGGAGCGTCAGCGCATCGCCGCGGCGATCGATCTCGTCGTAGCGGCCCTGCAACAGGGTGGTCGGCTGGTCTATGTCGGCGCGGGGACTTCGGGGCGCCTGGGGGTGCTCGACGCCGCCGAGTGCCCGCCCACATTTGGAACGCCGCCGACGATGGTTGTGGGGGTGATCGCGGGGGGGTACGGCGCGCTCGTGAAGAGCGTCGAAGGCGCCGAGGACGACGTGAACGCGGGCGCCGCCGCGATGGACACCGCGGCGGTGACGCTAAAGGACGTCGTGGTCGGGATCGCGGCGAGCGGTACGACTCCGTACGTGAGCGCGGCGTTGGCACGCGCGCAAACCCTGGGCGCCAAGACGGCGCTCGTGACTTGTTCGACTCCTCCCAAGCTCCTCACGGAGACCTGCGACGTCGTGATCGTGGCCAAGGTCGGTCCCGAGGCGCTCACGGGCTCGACCCGCATGAAAGCCGGTACGGCGACGAAGCTGGTGCTCAACACGATCAGTACCGGCGCGATGATCCGGCTCGGCAAGGTGTACGGGAATCTCATGGTGGATCTGATGGCGCTCTCCGCCAAGCTCAAGGACCGCGGCGAGCGCATCGTGATGGAGTGTGCCGGCGTCGATCGTACGCGTGCCCGCGCGGCGATCGAACAGGCTGGGGGCAGCGTGAAGATCGCGATCGTCATGGCCAAGAAAGGGATAGGGCGGGAAGAGGCGCAGCGGCTGCTGGACGACGCGGGGGGCTTTGTCCGGCGAGCAGCGGGCGATCCGCCGCCCGTTACGTCGGCGTGACCCAAGTCCTCGCCGTCGGCCTGATGTCGGGCACGTCGCTCGACGGCGTGTCCACGGCGTTGGTGCGGCTCGAGGCCGACCCTCCCAAAGCGACGCTCGTCGCGTTCCGCCAGGAGCCGTACGGCGCCGCCGAGCGGGGCGCCATTATCGATGCGATGGCGCGCGGCACGCCGCGCGATCTCGCCTTCCTTCATGTTGCGCTGGGTGAGCGGTTCGCGGGGGCGGTGTTGTCGCTCCTCGCCGAGGCGAAGGTCTCGCCCAAGGACCTCTCCTTCATTGCGTCACACGGTCAGACGGTGTGGCATGAGCCGGGCCGCGCCACGTTGCAGCTCGGCGACGCCGCGGTGATCGCTGAGCGCCTGGGCGTCCGCGTGGTGAGCGACTTCCGCGCGCGCGACGTGGCGGCGGGAGGGCAGGGCGCGCCGCTCGTGCCGCTCGCCGACGTGATGCTCTTCGGGCACGAGGAGCGCGGCCGCCTGCTCTTGAACCTGGGCGGCATCGCGAACTTCACGTGGGTACCGCGCCGCGGCGCGACCGATGGCGCCCTCGCGTTCGACACGGGGCCCGGCGTGGGGGTGATCGACTCGGTCACGCGGCGCGTGGACCCGGAGGCGGCATTCGATCGGGACGGCGAGCGTGCGCGCCGCGGGCGTCCGGTGCAGAAGCTGCTCGAGGAACTGCTCACCGATCCGTATTTCGAGCAGGCGCCCCCCAAGAGCACGGGGCGTGAGCGGTTCGGGATCGAGTACGCCGATCGGTTACTGGCGCGCGTGCGCGCCGCCGGCGGCTCGGAGAACGACGCCATTGCCACTGCCACGGCGCTCACGGCGGAATCGATCGCGCGCGCGGTCGAGCGTTGGGCGGGGGCGGATAAGGGCGCCGAGCTGGTGATTTCGGGGGGTGGGGCGAAGAACCCGGCGCTCGTCGAGCGTCTCGCCACGCGGGTGCAGCCGCGGCCCGTCGTGCTGTTCGACCAGCTGTTTTTTGACGGCGAAGCGAAGGAAGCCGTCGCGTTCGCCTTTCTCGGGCACCAATCGATTCTGGGTCGGCCCGGAAACCTCCCCGCCGCGACGGGCGCACGCGGCCGGCGCATTCTCGGCCACATCACACCGGCATGACCCGCGCTCGGCTCGTCTTCCCGGCGCTGCGCGCGCGGGGCGGGGTCTTCACGCACGAGCGAGCCAAGATCACCGCTGCGCTGGCGGCGGGGGTGGGAGGGTTCATTCTGTTCGGCGGCACGCGCGCGGCAGTCACGGCACTGACGCGCGCGCTGCGCCTCGAGGCGAAGCGGGGACTCCTGTTCGGCTCAGACTTGGAGCGCGGGCCGGGGCAGCAATTCCGCGGGCTCACGGAGCTGCCGCCGCCCGCGGCACTCGGGTTTGTCGACGATCTCGACGCGACGTACATGGCGGGGACGATCACGGCGACCGAAGCGCAGGCCGCGGGCGTCTGTTGGGGATTCGCGCCGGTGTGCGATCTCGATCTCGAGCCGCGGAATCCCATCGTCCAGACGCGGTCGTTTGGGCCCGATGCCGCGCGTGTCGGCGCGCATGCCGCGAAGTGGATCGCGGGGTGCCAGGAGCACGGCGTAATGGCGTGTGCCAAGCATTATCCGGGGCACGGCCGCGCCACGACCGATTCGCACGAGGGCCTCCCGGTCGTACAGACCACCGTTGACGAGTTGCGGCTGACCGACGTTCTGCCGTTTGGGGCGGCGGTGCAGGCGGGGGTGGGGAGCGTCATGTCGGCGTTCGTCGCGTACCCCGCGTGGGACGAAAGCGGCGCGGCAGCCGCGTTCTCGAGGCCGATTCTCGGGTATCTGCGCGATCCGCTCGGCTTCAAGGGACTCGTCGTGACCGACGCGTTTATCATGGCGGGGGCGACGGCAGCGCAATCCGAGGGGCCGGCGGCGATCGCGGCGGTGACGGCTGGGTGCGACGCGTTGCTCTATCCGACGGACTGGCAGGCGGTGATCCGGGCGCTCGACACGGTGCCGGCGGAACGGACGGAGGAAGCTATCGCGCGAGTGGACGCGGCGGGAAACCAGTGGTGCCGGGCCGAAGTCGGCGCCCTCAACCCGCAGGTGTACCTCGACCATCAGCAGTTCGCGGACGGGTTGGCGAATCGGACGGTGCATCTCGTGCGCGGCGAGGCGCCGCGGCTCGCGCCGCCGGTCTCGGTCGAGATCGTGGACGACGATGTGGGGGGACCGTATGGGATCCCGTCGAGGGAGGTATTCCAGAAGGAGCTTGGGGCGTGGGGCGTGGGGCGTGGGGGGCGCCGAGTGATCCTGGTGTATGCGGAGCCGCGGTCGTGGAAGGGGCGGGGGGATCTCGGCGCGCGGTCGGTCGCTCAGCTCGAGCGGCTGGCGCCGAATGCGAGGTTGGTCGTGTTGTTCGGGCATCCGCGGCTCGCGGCGCAGATTCCGGGTGAGGCGCCGATTCTGTGTGCATGGCACGGGCAGGCGTTGATGCAGCGAGCGGCGGCAAGGTGGGTGAAGCAGCAGATTTAGGCTGGTCAGCCTATCACGCGGAGCTATGACTGTTGGTGCGCGCTAGGTAGCGGGGTTGGCAGCCAGTTGGTAGCGTAGGAGACCAGTCTAATTCCTAGTTAGGCAGCTACTGAAACTCAGTCACAGGCCAGGCGGTGAAGCCCCGTGTCCCTCTTGAAACCCGATGTCGTCAAACCCCCTCTCCGCACAGTGGGGCGAGGCATGTACATCTGGAAGCAGGGCGTGCTGGCGTTTGGTGTTCCAGCGGCGCTCGCAAAGACGGTCTGGGACTACGTTCGGGACCATGGGTGGACGCTGGGAGGCCTCGCATCTTCCGGAACCTTGGCGGACCTAGCATTGAATCTCGCATTCCTTGGCATCGCGGGCGGTTACGTATTCGGTGAGTTGCGATGGCATCTTTCCGA
>Ga0184621_10000043_pt1 | contig 18622 bp, 12 predicted proteins | sample PLM1_30_b1_FD_133144 | JGI IMG/M metagenome (GOLD analysis project Ga0184621, IMG submission 133144) | Groundwater sediment microbial communities from an aquifer in East River, Colorado, USA - PLM1_30_b1 | ecosystem: Environmental > Terrestrial > Soil > Riparian zone | place: USA: East River...
CCTCCGGTCAGGCTGCTGGTCCCCCCGAACATGTCGGACAGCCCGCTCCCCCGCCCCGAGTGCAACAGGATGAACACGATCAGGAACAGCGACGAGGCGATGTTCAGCGCCAGTGCGGTGACGTCCAGCATGGGCCCAGTCTAACCCGCGTCCACCGCGATGACCGCCCGGTCGGGCAACGGAAAGTGGCACGCCGCCACCTGTCCAGGATGCTGCGGCGTGAGCTCGGGCTCCTCCTTCGTGCATCGGGGGTGGGGCTGGTCGCCGAGCCCCTGAGCCAGCGACATGGCCCGGCTCTGGGGGCACCGAGGGTGGAACCGGCATCCCGAGGGAGGGTCGATGGGCGAGGGCACGTCGCCTTCCAGGATGATCCGCTTCCTCTGGGCGGCCAGGTCGGGGTCGGCGATGGGAACCGCCGAGAGCAGCGCACCCGAATACGGGTGCTTGGGGTTCATGTACAGGGTGTCGCCCGACGCCATCTCGACGATCTTGCCCAGGTACATCACCGCGACACGGTCGGACACGTGTTTGACCACCGACAGGTCGTGGGCGATGAACAGGTACGTCAGGTTGAACTCCTGCTGGAGGTCCTCGAGGAGGTTCAGGATCTGGGCCTGGATCGACACGTCGAGCGCCGAGACCGGCTCGTCGCACACGATGAGCTTGGGTCGAAGCGCCAGGGCACGAGCCACCCCGATCCGCTGGCGCTGCCCTCCGGAGAACTCGTGGGGGTACCGGTTGTAGTGCTCCGGGTTCAGCCCCACCAGCTCCATCAGCTGCTGGACCTCGCTCTTGATCTTGCTTCTGGGGATGGTCTTGTGCAGCCTGTAGGGGGCCCCGATGATCGTCCCCACGGTCTTGCGAGGGTTCAGCGAGGCGTACGGGTCCTGGAAGATCATCTGCATGTCGCGGCGGATCAGCCGGAGGTCCTTGCCCCTCAGCTTCGTGATGTCCCGGCCCTCGAAGAAGATGGAGCCGCCCGTGGCGTCGAACAGGCGCATGGTCACCCGGGCCAGCGTGGACTTGCCGCAGCCCGTCTCCCCAACGAGGCCCAAGGTCTCCCCCGGATAGACCTCCAGGTCCACCCCGTCCACCGCGTGCACGTCCCCGACGTGCTTCTGGAAGATGATGCCTCGGCTGATCGGGAAGTACTTCTTCACCCCGACCAGCTTCACCAATGGCTGGACTCCCTGTCGCTCGGATGGCGCCTGGCGTTCGGAGACCGTCACGCTCACTGGTGCACCATCACCTCCTCCTTGAAGATCCGTTCCTTGTCCTCGAGCGAGAGGTGGCAGGCCGAGGCGTGGTGCCCGTCGACCGGGAGGAGCTGGGGCACCTCGGTCCGGCACCGGTCGAAGACGTAGGGGCACCGGGGGTGGAACGGACAGCCTGGCGGGACGAAGATCAGCGACGGCGGGAGCCCCTTGATCGGCTTCAGCCGCTCGGTCCGGGGCGCGTCCACCCGAGCGATCGACTGCAGCAGCCCCCAGGTGTACGGGTGGTCGGCATCGTAGTAGATGTCACGGGCGTAGCCGTACTCGACGGCCCTGCCGGCGTACATCACCTGGATGTTGTCGCAGTGCTCCGCCACCACCCCCAGGTCGTGGGTGATGATGACCACCGCGGCGTTGAACTCCTGCTTCAGACGGTCGATGAGGTCCAGGATCTGCGCCTGGACGGTGACGTCGAGCGCGGTGGTCGGCTCGTCGGCGATGAGCAGGTCGGGGTTCAGGGACACGGCCATGGCGATCATGGCCCGCTGGCGCATGCCGCCGGAGAACTCGTGCGGATACTGCCGGGCCCGCTCGTCTGGGCGGGGGATCCCCACCCGCGCGAGCATGTCGATGGCCTGGTCCATGGCCTCCTTCTTGCCGATCTTCCGATGGGCCAGGATGGCCTCGGCGATCTGGTCCCCCACCTTGTAGAAGGGATGGAGCGAGGTCATGGGGTCCTGGAAGACCATGCCGATCTTCAGGCCACGGACGTCCCGCATCTCGTCCTTGGGGAGCTTGACCAGGTCCACCCCCTCGAAGATCACCTCGCCCTGGATCTGGGCCTGGCGGGCGGTGATCAGCCCCATCACCGTGAGGAACGACACGCTCTTGCCCGAGCCGGACTCCCCGACCACCCCCAGGGTCTCCCCCGGCATGATGGAGAACGTGACCCCGTCCACTGCCTTGACCAGTCCGTCGTCCGTGGGGAAGTGGACCCGCAGGTCCCTCACATCGAGCAACGGCTCAGGCACCGGACCCCCTCGGCGGTGCCGATGCTCGAACCATCCGCCTATGTGTACCGAACGCGGGGGTCGAGGAAGGCGTAGAGAACGTCCACGACCAGGTTCATTAACGTGATGAAGAACCCGGCGATGATCGTGATGTCCAGGATGGCGTAGAGGTCACCCGAGCCCACGGACTTGATGGCGTACGCGCCGATGCCCGGGAGGTTGAACACGGTCTCGGTGATGAAGGCCCCTCCGAGCAGCCCGCCGAGGTCCAGGCCGAACATGGTGACCACGGGGGTCAGGCTGGCACGCAGGCCGTGCTTCAGGACCACCGTGCGCTCCGAGAGGCCCTTGGCCCGGGCCGTCCGGATGTAGTCCTGGCCCATGGTCTCGATGAGGTTCGCCCGGGTCATGCGGGCGTAGAACGCCGCGTACAGCAGGGCCAGCACGATCCACGGCATGATGAAGTGGGAGAACCAGGGGCCGATCCCGTACACCCCGATCGCGTAGTAACCCGAGCCGGGGGCGATGCCCAGCTTGAACCAGAAGAGGTAAAGGAACAACGGCCCCAGGAAGAACACCGGCGCCGACACCCCGAATAGGGCGAAGCCCATGGCCATCCGGTCGAAGACCGACCGGGGCTTCAGGGCCGACAGGATGCCGATGGGGATGCCGATGAGCAGCCACACCACCGCGGCGCCGAACGCCAGCTGTATCGTGACCCACATGCGGCTGAAGATGATGGGCTTCAGTTCCGACCGGGTGTTGAAGGAGAACCCCAGGCCGGGCCAGCCGTACTGGTCGCCCAGGAAGATCCGCTTGACGAACAGGGCGTACTGCACGGGCCACGGATGATCCAGTCCGAACTGGTGCCGGACCTCGGCCACCAGCTCGGGGGTGGGCTGCCGGCCGGCGAAGACGACCGCCGGATCCGTGGACGGCATCACGAAGAAGATCATGTAGCTGATGAAGGTGATCACGAGCAGGACGAACACCACCCAGATCAGCCTCCGGACGATGTACCGGCCCATGGTCCCTACAGTCTAGTCCTGGACGCCCGAGGGTTGGTCGGGGGCCGCCCGGCGAGCGGCCGGGCGGCCCCCTCCCTCTTCGGTTCCTTGCCCTAGCCGACCGGCACCGAGGTGGGATCGAGGCCGTTGTTCACCGCGATGTGGGCGAACGACAGAGCCCCGGAGAACTGATCGAACTCCCAGTGCGTGACGGAGTCCGCAGTCACCGTGAACACGGTCGCCCACAGGTAGGGCACCCACGGGACGGCTTCCTCCATCAGGGACGTGTCGAGCTCGGTCCAGCAGGTCGCCCGAGCCTCGTCCAGCAACCCGTAGCACTCGTCCATCTTCTTGTCCACCGACGGGAGCGGGGTCTTCCCGTTGTCGGTGGCGGCGTTCCACGCGGCGAGGACCTTCGGGCCGCACTCGGTCGCCTGGTCCTTGGTCATGCCGAGCTCGGAGTAGTTCACCTGGCCCGAGCACGCGATGCCCGCGCTGTTGAAGATGAAGAAGTCGAACCCGTACGGGTCGGCGTAGTCCTTCCCCCATCCGGCGTTCGCCGCGATTGGGATGAGGTTATCGAGCGTCTGGATCGTCGTGTACGCGGTGCTGGTTTCCAGCTCGCGGATCTTGACGTTGATCCCGATCTTGGCCAGGTCCTCCGAGAGGACCGGGTTCATGTCGGTCCACGGCGGGATGTTCCTGCTGACCAGCAGCACGTCGCTGCACACATCGGCGTCACACTTGCCGTCACCGTTCGAGTCGTACTTCGACTGTTTCATGGCGTCCTGGGCCGCCTGCACGTCGCCCTCATGGTTCGGACTGGGGTAGGGGTCGTAGTCTGCGGTCTCCGGGAGCACCTCCGGCGGCTCCACGCTCGTGGCGATCTCCCCGTGCGCCGGGCCACCCCAGGCCTTCTGGAGGGCCGTCTTGTCGATCACGAAGTTGACCGCCTTGCGGACGTTCACGTCGTCGAACGGCGGCACCAGCAGGTTCATCGTGATGTACCAGGTGCGGTCGCCCGAGTTGATGTGGAAATTGTCCTTTAGGTCCGGGTTCGTGAGGTACTGCTGCTCCAGGGTCTTCGGCGGCAGGCTCGCCCACGATCCGTCCAGGTCACCCGACTGGATCTTGTTGAAGATGTCGTCGGTGTTCGTGTCGATCGAGATCACCACGCCGTCCAGGTTCGCCGACCGGACGTCGGGGCTGTCCGTGGCCGCGTCGTAGTTCGGGTTCCGGACGAACACCATGAACTTGTCGGGGTCGAAGCCCGAGAGCGGCTCCATTGCCTTGCACGACGACGTGTCGAGCGCGTCCTCGCCGTCGATCATGTACGGGCCGGAGGAGATCACGAAACGGCCGTAGTCGCCGGCCTTGGTGAAGCACTTGCCGACCTCCTCGGGAATGGGCGCGGTCGCCGGCATCGCTGCCCGGAACAGGAAGTCGCCCGTCGGCTTGGTCAGGGTGAAGACGATCGTGGAGTCGTCCGGCGTGCTGATGCCCGAGATGGGCGTGCTGGGCGACTTGGCATCGCCGGTCAATCCCTCGATCACCCCGGCGTAGTAGTTCCCGTACTGCGCGATCAGCGACTTGGTGTTGATGCGCTGGAACGCGTACGCGATGTCCTTGGACGTCACCGCGCGGTCGAGCGGGGGCCCGAACATCACGCCGGACTTCAGGTGGAAGGTCCACGTGAGCCCGTCCGCCGAGGTCTCCCAGCTCTCGGCGATGTCGGGGACGATCTCGTCACCCGGGACGCCTTCGATGTGCTTGTAGGTCACCAGGGTCCGGGAGATGAGGTCCGAGTACAACCCCCACGCCGTCCCCAGGTACTCGCCGGTGGGGTCGAACCCGTTCGTGAACCCGAAGTCTTCGATGGCCGTCCGGTACGTACCACCCTTCGTCGACGGTCCCGAGGGCGAGGCCTGCTCTTCTCCGCCGCCGCCACATGCCGTGGCCACGATGGCGAGCACCCCTACGACCGCGAGAACCCTCGAACTTCGCTTCAAGGTCTCCATTGGCCCTCTCTCTCCTTTTGCTCGATCGGTACTATTTTCGGTCAGTGACGGGTTCTGCCGTCCGCCCTCCTCTCCTCGTTTCCTGCTCCGCTCCTCCCGGTCACCCACCCATCCGTGGGTCGAGCGCGTCTCGCAGCCCGTCGCCCACCAGGTTGAAGGCCAGGGTGGTGAACACGAGCGCGACACCGGGGAAGAGCAGCATCCACCAGGCTACGGTGTACAGCTGCCCCGACGCGGCCTCCGCGATCATCCGCCCCCAGGACGGCGTGGTCGGCGGGATCCCGACCCCCAGGAACGAGAGGGCCGCCTCGAACAGGATGTTGTTCGGGATGATGAGCGTGGTGTAGACGATCACCGGAGCTGCCAGGTTGGGGAGGATCTCCCGGAACATGATCCCCGAGTTGGTGAACCCGAGCGACCGGGAGGCCTCGATGAACTCCTTCTCCCGGATCGACAGGACCTGCCCTCGGACGATGCGGCCGATGTAAGGCCAGCTGAACAGGGCGATGATCCCGACGACCAGGGAGATGCCCGGTTGGATCAGCCCGCCCAGGCACCCCGTCGCCGTGATCGAGCACGCCGCGGCGATCCCGATGGCCAGGAGCAGGATGGGGAGCGACAACACGATATCGATGGCGCGGGACACCCCCGTGTCCACCCATCCGCCGAAGAACCCGGCCAGCGTCCCCATGATGATCCCGATGGTCACGGCGATCCCGGTGGCGAAGAACGCGACCGTGAGCGAGGTCCGGGCCCCGTAGATCGTCCGGACGAACACGTCGCGGCCGAGCGTGTCGACGCCGAACCAGTAGTTCCCGCTGGGACCCACCGCGGGAAGGCCGATCTCGTTCGTCAGGTCCTGGTTGATCTCGTTGGGCCCGTGATGGACCACGAACCTGGCGATGAGGGGCGCCGTGATGGCCAGCAGGACCAAGATCACGATGAACGCCACGCCGAGCAAGGCCACTCTATCCTTACGGAACCGCCGCCAGAAGAGCTCCCACGGGGACCGGCCGATAACGGCGGCCGAAACCTCGACCCCCGCATCAAGTTCAGGCTCGGTGATGGTGTCCGTAACCTGGCTCATCCCGGTGGGCGTGCTCCCTTCCGGCCCGGCAGGGCCGAAGTCTAATAGCAGCCCGACTTCACGAACAACCTGGCCCAATCGGGTTATACGTGCGTGCGGGCTCCGAGGGATTGGCCGGGCGCGGGGGGATGCTCAGGAGCGCATCAGGGCGGCAAGCCGGGGCACGATGTCCACGCCCCGCAACTGCCCCAGTGAGCCGGCCGCGCAGGCTCGCTCACCGAATGAGACCGTACCGTCCGGTTGCACCGGCCTTCCGCTCACGAGCAGCGGCACCGGCTCCGCCGTATGCGCCTTGCGCAGGCACGACGTGGAGTGATCCGCGGTGACGGCCACGATGGTCCGGCTACGGCCGATCATCGGAAGAACCTCGCCGAAGAAGGCCCGGTCGATCACCTCGATGACGTCACGCTTTTCCTCCGCGCGGCCGTCGTGGGCCGGGACGTCCGGACCCTTGATGTGGACGTAGAGGGCGTCGAAACCGTCCAGGGCCTCGGAGGCCAGGGCCGCCCACCGCGCGTAGTCCGCCTCCGTCGATAGGCGAGGCGCGTCGACCGGGTCCATGCCGAGGAGCATGGCGATACCCCGCTCGACGGGCATCTCGACGAAGCAGCCCCACGCCGGACCGAACCGCTCCCGGATGGGCTGCAGCTTGGGGACGTGGTCCCCGCCGTCACGGGTCAGGACGAGATTGGCCGGAAGCCTGCCGTTCCTCCTGCGCCCGGCGTTCACCTCCGACGCATCGAGGATCTTGGCCGCTCCCTCCACGAACGCGTTGGTCAGCTCGGCGGCTCGCCCGGCCGCATCGGTATCCTCCAACGGCTCGCACCGGGCAACCTCGAGCTCGAACGTCTCCAGCGCGACCCCCAGCGAGCCTTCCTTCCGATACGCGGGATCGGTGTTCGTCACCTGGGCCGACAGCGGCCCCACCCTCGACCGGATCACGAGGACGCCCCGATGCTCCACCGTGGATCGGAGCTCGAAGGTGGCGCCGGGAAGCTTGAGCTTCTCGTTGACCTCGCTGGCCAGGGCCCGGGCCTCGTCGGACGACAGGTCTCGTCCAACCCGGCGGTCGATGATCCGGGGCCAGTCGGCGGTGGCGAAGTTCACCCGGTACGCCAGGTCGCCTCCGCGGAAGTCCATGCCGGCGCCCACGGCCTCGACGACGCCCCGGCCGGGGTGCTCCCCCCGAGGGTCGTAACCGAGGATGGCGAACACGGCGATATCCGACTCGGGCGCGATGCCCTGGCCGACCGTGACGACGGTTCCGGTCCGCCCTTGCGCCGCAAGCGCGTCCATGAATGGGGTTCGGGCGGCCTCCAGGGGCGTGCGGTCTCCGAGGGCCGGGATCGGATCGTCGCCCAGCCCATCGAGGCAGACGTACAGCAATCGATACACGTCGCTCCCCTACCGGTACTTGACGATGAGCGCGAACTCCTCCGGGTCCAGGCTGGCCCCACCGACCAGTGCGCCGTCGATCTCGGGATGCGCCATGAAGTCGCGGATGTTGCCGGCCTTCACGCTGCCGCCGTACTGGACCCGGACCGCGTCCGCCACCTCTTTCGAGTAGGACGACGACAGCGTGTCCCGGATCAGACCGACGACCTGGCCCGCGTCCGCGGGCTCGGCGTTGCGGCCGGTGCCGATGGCCCAGATCGGCTCGTACGCGATCACCAGCCGGGTGGCGTCCTCCGAAGCAACGCGCTGAAGGCCCCGTCGCACCTGGCCCGCCACCTTTTCCTCCGTGGCGCCGGCCTCTCGTTCCCCGAGGCTCTCCCCCACGCAGAGGATCGGCACCATGGCATGGGAGAAGACCGAGCGCACCTTCCTGTTCACGACCTCATCGGTCTCGCCGAACAGCTGACGTCGCTCCGAGTGCCCCACGATCACGTACCCGCACTTCAGCGCCTGCAGCATCGGCGGCGAGACCTCTCCGGTGAAGGCGCCTTTCTCCTCCTGGTGCACGTTCTGCGCGCCCAGGCCGTACGGCAGTCGATCGCTGTCGATGAGGGTCTGAACCGCGCGAAGTGCCGTGAACGCGGGGCAGATGACCACCTCCACGCGGTCGGCATCGGATCTGTCGAGCAGGTACGAAAGCTTCTGCACGTCCCGGATGGCCTCCAGGTGGGTCTTGTGCATCTTCCAGTTGGCCGCGATGATCGGCCGCCGTTTCGTCATCCCTCGACCTCCAGGACCTTCACCCCGGGGAGCTCCCGGCCCTCGAGGAACTCCAGCGAGGCGCCCCCGCCCGTGGACAGGTGGTCGAACCCATCCTCCAAGCCGAAGCGCTTGATCGCCAGGAGACTGTCCCCCCCGCCGGCCACGGAGTAGGCGTTCGACCCGGCGATGGCAGTGGCCACGCCTCGGGTGCCCGCGGAGAACGGTTCGAGCTCGAACACGCCCATGGGGCCGTTCCACAGGATGGTCTTGGCCTCGGCGATGGTCATGGCGAACTCCTCCACGGTGCGAGGACCGATGTCGAGCCCCATCAGCTCCTTCGGGATCCCCGATGCGGGGACGGTCGTGCGCGGCGCGTCGAGCGTCGGCTCGCGCGCCGCGACGGCGTCCTCCGGCAGCTGGATGACGACGTCACGCTCCTCTGCCCGCTTCCGAGCCGACAGCACCTGGTCGAAACGTTCCGGCTCGACCAGGCTCTTGCCGATCTCGCCGCCCTGGGCAGCGATGAACGTGAACGCCATGGCTCCCCCGATCAACAGGGCGTCCACCCGATCGACGAGGGCTTCGACGGTGGAGAGCTTGTCCGAGACCTTGGCCCCGCCGAGGACCGCGACGTACGGGCGGGCCGGCTCACCGAGGAGCTTGGAAAGCGCCTCGACCTCCCTCTGCACCAGGCGTCCGGCCGCCGCCGGCCTCCCCTGCTCCACGAACAGGGCCGGGAGCGCGGCCACCGACGCATGGGCCCGGTGGACGGCGCCGAAGGCATCGTCCACGTAGACGTCGCCAAGGCGGGCCAACCGCCCGGCGAATCCCCGGTCGTTGGCTTCCTCGCCCGGGTCGAACCGGAGGTTCTCCAACATCACGATCTCGCCCGGGCGAAGCTCCGCGCACCGGCGTTCCACCGAGTCGTCCACGACGACATCCGTCGGGTCGTAGCCTACGGCGCCGCCGATCAGCTCGGCGAGGCGCTCCGCGATGGGGCCCATCCGAGCACCTTCGTCGACCCTACCCTTGGGTCGGCCGAGATGCGAGGCGAGGACGAGCGATGCGCCCGCATGGAGGAGCTCGCGCAGTGTCGGAAGGGACGCCGTGATCCGCGAGTCGTCGGCGACCTTGCCACCGTCCAGGGGAACGTTGTAGTCGACCCGAACGAAGGCCCGTCTCTCGGAGACGTCTCCAAGATCCTCAAGGGTCCGAAGGGTCACAGCTTGCTCGCGACCAGCCTGGTCAGGTCGACCAGCCGGTGCGAGTAACCCCATTCGTTGTCATACCAACCGAGGACCTTGACCATGGTGCCCATGGCCATGGTGGACAGGGCGTCGAACGTGCACGACGCGGGGGACCCGACGATGTCCGATGACACGATGGGATCCTCCGTGTAGACGAGCTTGCCTGCCAGCGGGCCCCGCTCCGCGGCCGACCGGTAGGCCGCGTTCACCTCCTCGATGCTGGCCTCGCGGTTCAGCGTGGCCACGAGGTCGGTGACCGAGCCGTCGGGGATGGGCACCCGCATGGCCAGCCCGTCCACCCTTCCCTTGAGGTGCGGGATGACCACGCCGGTCGTCCTGGCGGCGCCGGTGGAGGTGGGGATGATGTTGATCGCGGCGGCCCGGGCCCGGCGGAGGTCCTCGTGCGGGAGGTCCAGGATCCGCTGGTCGTTCGTGTAGGCGTGGATCGTGGTCATGAATCCCTGGTCGATGCCAAAGGCGTCGTCGAGGACCTTGGCCATAGGGACCACACAGTTGGTGGTGCAGGACGCGTTCGAGATCACGTTGTGCGACTTCGGGTCGTAGGCGTCGTCGTTCACGCCGAGCACCATCGTGATGTCCTCGCCCTTGGCCGGAGCGCTGATGATGACCTTCTCTGCGCCGGCAGCGATGTGCTTGTCCGCGGCCTCCCGCTTGGTGAAGAGTCCGGTCGACTCGATGACGATCTGCGCGCCAAGCTCCTTCCACGGCAGGCTCGCGGGGTCCTTCTCGGCGAGCACCTTGAGCTCGTCGCCGTCGGCGAAGATGCTGGTCTCCGTCGCCGTGACCTCGCCGGGGAACGTCCCTAGCACCGAGTCGTACTTCAGCAAATGAGCGAGTGTCCCGGCGTTGGTGATGTCGTTGACCGCGACGAAGTCGATATCGATCCCTTGCTGCTTCGCCGCTCGGAAGAAGTTCCGGCCGATCCGACCGAACCCGTTGATGCCGACCTTGATGCTCATGCCGTGCCTCCTGCTAGGGGCGGGGTTCACCGTCATCCTAGCCAATCCGGTGGGGCTCCCCTTCCGTCGGCCTTCCCGGGAAGCCGGTCGCTCCGCCTGTGGGGTCAGGCGGACTCGCCGCGGTCCAGGTCCCGGTGGTCCACTGAGACGGGCAGGCCCTTGTCCCGGAAGAACGCGGCCAGCTCGTCGGCAACGACCACGGAGCGGTGCTGCCCGCCGGTGCAGCCCACGGCCACTGCCAGGTAGGCCTTGCCCTCGGCCAGGAACCCCGGGACCATGAATCCCAGCAGGGCCCGGAGCCGCCGCATGAACTCGCGATACGTCTGTTGCCCCTTGACATAGGTCCTGACACGATCGTCGGTCCCCGGCAAGGGCCGAAGCTCGTCCACCCAGTGCGGGTTGGGGAGGAACCGGACGTCGATCACGACGTCGGCATCCCGTGGCGTGCCGTACTTGTACCCGAACGAGATCAACGAGACCTGAAGGCCAGCCTCGGGCGGTGCGTCGGCGAAGGCGTCCCGGAGGCGGTCGCGGAGCTCGTGGGGAGTCAGGCCGGAGGTGTCGAGGATCAGGTCGGCGTCGCCCCGGAGGCTCTCCATCATCAGCCGCTCTTTCCGGATGCCTTCGATGACCCGGTCGGCCGGCGCCAGCGGGTGGCGGTGGCGAGTGGCCGCGTACCGGTTGACCAGATCCTCGTCCGAAGCCTCCAGGTAGAGGATGCTGTAGGGGATCGAGAGGCCCTTGAGCTCCTCCAGGGCCCTGGACAGCTCACCGAAGAAGACCCCGCCCCGAGCATCGACGACGGTGGCGACCCGTCCCGGACCGCCGGGGCGGGCCGCCAGCTCGGCCATCTTGGGGAGCAGTGCCGGCGGGATGTTGTCGACGACGAAGAACCCCAGATCCTCCAGGCACTTGGCCGCCTCGGAGCGTCCGGCCCCCGACAAGCCGGTGATGATGGTGAATCCCGGCCCCTGCGAAGGCCGCCGGATGGACCGGACCTTCCCCTTCGACTCGGGCTCGCGTTCGGCCGGCTGTCCCATCAGGCGCTCACCCGCCGGTCAGGCGCCTGTGCTGATCCGTGGAGCCGCTCGTGCACGGCCCGGGCGATCTCCGGTCCCACGCCAGGCGTCGCGGCGATCTCGTCCGCCGAGGCCCGGGACAGACGGGCGAGTGAACCGAACCGCTTCAGCAGGGCCCTCTTGCGAGCGGGCCCGATCCCCTGCACGTCGTCCAACGACGAGGCCATCACCCTCTTGGAACGTTTCTCGCGGTGGTAGGTGACGGCGAATCGGTGCGCTTCGTCCCGGATGTGCTGGAGGACGAACAGCGCCTCGGAGCCCCGGGAGATGCGCAGAGGGTCTGGCCGGTCGGGGAAGTACACCTCCTCCAGGCGTTTGGCCAGGCCGATGGCCGGGATGTGGAGATCCAGCTCGGCTAGGACCTTCGTGGCCACGGAAAGCTGCCCTCGGCCCCCGTCTACGACGATCAGGGAGGGCGGATAGGAGAATCGGCGCCGCCTCACCGTTCCTTCGTCGCCGGTCGCCCCGCCCTGGCGACCGCCGTCTCCGTCGGCTCCGGCTCTCAGCCGGGCGAATCGCCGACCGAGCATCTCCTCCATGCTTGCGAAATCGTCCTGCCCGGGCACTCCCTTGATCTCGAATCGGCGGTAATCGGACCGCTTGGGGAGCCCGTCCTCGAACACGACCATCGATCCGACCGTGTCCGTCGGGCCGAGGTTGGAGATGTCGTAGGCCTCGATCCGAAGGGGCGCCTGGGGCAGGCCGAGGACCGTGGCCAGCTCGGTCAAGGCCCGCGACCGCGCGCCGAAGTCGGAGGCCCGGCGAAGCTTGTGCCGCTGGAAGTGCTCCCTGGCGTTCTGGGTGACCACTTCGAGCAGCTTGCGCTTGGCGCCCCGGCGGGGGACCGCGAACGAGACGGGACCGCCCCGCCGGCCGGAGAGCCACCTGGCCAGGACATCGGCATCGGCGGGCGTCTCGGGAACCAGGATCCGGGGCGGGACCTCCTCGCGCTCCATGTAGAGCTCGCGGACGAAAGACGCCAGGAGGCCGGGGCGATCCAGCTCCTCAACCCTGTCGACGATCCATCCCTTCCGTCCCATCGCCCGTCCCTTCCGAACGAAGAACACCTGGAACGCCGCCTCGAGGTCGTCCTCGGCCAGGCCGACGACGTCGAGGTTCTCCGCCTGCGTGAGGACCATCTCCTGGCTCTCCAGGGCCCTGCGGGCGGCGACGAGCTGGTCGCGGAGCTTCGCCGCGAGCTCGTACTCCTCGCGCTCGGAGGCCTCGCGCATCTCCCGCTCCAACCGCCGCAGGACCGGCCGCTCGTTGCCGGACAGGAAGTCGGCCAGGGCGTCGACGTGCGCGCGGTAGGACTCCTCTGTCACGCCCGTGAGCTCGGGCACGCATGGGCCGGCGCACCGCCCGATGTCGTAGTACAGGCATGGCCGACGGGCCCGGGCCCGCTGGTCGAAGAAGGCGTTCGAGCAGGTACGAACGGGGAACACGCGGGTCAGCGCATCGAGGGTCTCGCGGATGGCGTACGCGTGCGCGAAGGGCCCGAAGTACCGGACCCCTTTCCGCCTGGATCCCCGCACGACCTGGGCCCGGGGCCACCGCTCGCCCACGGTGAGGGCCAGGTACGGGTAGGACTTGTCATCGCGGTACCGGATGTTGAATCGCGGAAGGTGCTCCTTGATCAGGTTGTACTCGAGCATCAGGGCGTCGACCTCGTTCGACGCCACGATCCACTCCACTGACTCGGCGGCCGCCATCATGGCCTCGGTCCGGGGATGGAGCGGTTTTCCCCAATAGCTCGCCAGGCGCTTGCGGAGCGAAGTGGCTTTGCCCACGTAGATCGCGCGAGCCACCGCGTCCCGGAACAGGTAGACACCGGGCGCGTCGGGGATGGTCGAGGTGTCGAGGCGGGCGACGCTCACGTACCCATTCTATGGGCGGGACCTGCGGCCTTCGGGGAGCGCGGCCGCACCTCCACGCCTATTTCACGACCACCTGCCCGCTCATCGTCGGATGGACATCGCAATGGAAGTAGTCGGTGCCCGACTCCAGCGCCGGGATCGTGTAGGTGACCTTGTCCGGGCCCGTCACCACGTCCCCTCGGAAGAGCGGGCTGGTCAACTCGGTGGAGCTGGGGTAGATGGCGATGTTGTGCTGGATCCCTGCGTCGTCATTGCTGAAGGTGATCGTGGACTTCGTGCCCGCCGTCAGGGTGATGGTGCCCGTGTCGAACGCCAGCCCCTGCGCCGTCACTTCCGTCGTCGTGGCTGCGCCTCCGCCGCCGCCGCCTCCGCCGCCGCCGCCTCCGCCTCCCGAACCACCGCCCGCGGCGCCCCCGCCGCCAGCGGAGCCGCCACCGCCGCTCACCCGGAGGGTGCCGTTCATCTGGGTCGGGTGCACGTCGCAGTGGAAGTAGTACTCGCCCGACTTCAACGCGGGCACCTTGTAGTCCGCGGTTGCCGGGCCGGTGATGATCTCCCCTTGCTCGATGGGGTGGGTGAGGTCGGTCGCGCTGGGATAGACCGACACGTTGTGCTGAATCCCGCTGTCCTTGTTATCGAAGGCGATGGTGAACGGCGCGCTTGCGGGGGCTTCCATGCAGTTGGTGTCGTAGGCGATGCCCTCGGCCACGATGTCCACCACTCCGTTCGATGCCTTCGTGCACTCAGTCGTCGGCGGGGTGGTGGTCTGGGCGGCGGAGGGAGTCGGACTGGGGACCGCGAGGTCCAGCCCGCTCACTTCAGCGTAGGTCCCAAGCATCAGGTCCTGCGACGTCTCGGCATACCAGGCAACGTAGACGGCCGAGCCGTCGGGCGTCGCGGCCACCGCCGGCAGGGTGCCACCGTTCGTGCCCTTCACCTCGATCGGATCGAACCCATCGCCGGTGGTCGAGGCCAGGCCCACCTCGTTACTGCCGGGGTCGTACCAGGTGACGTACACCTCACCGCGATCGTTCGCGGCGATGCCCGTGGAGCGCCCGGCCTGGTTGACGCCCTGGCCCACCGTCGCCACGGTTTCGGTCCGCCATGTGAGGCCGTCCTCGGAGGTGGACGCGTGCACCTGGTCACCCGCGTAATACGAGACGTGGATGGTCCCGTCTTTCCCGGTGGTCGCGGACAGGCCGTAGCCGTCGGCACCGGACTCGACGGTGGAGAACCCCCAGCCACCCTCCTCGCCTCCACCCAGGGCAGCCGCAAGGACGCTCGATCCGCTCGAGTAGAGCACCACGGGCTGGCCGGACGCAGAGATGGTCGAGGCCACGCGGTACGGCTGCGACGGCCCGGACCCCCGCGGGATGGTGTCCAGCACGTCGGTCTTCCACGCCCCGGCGACCGGCGTCTTCACCGTGACCTCCTGACCTCGAGCCGTGGTCGTGATGAAGGCCACCCATGGTGTACCCGACGGGGTCACGGACACGGCGGGAGGGCCCAGCGGGCCGGCACGTTCCAGGCGTGGCCTCATCGCCTGCAGGAGCGAAGCATCGAACGAGGTCCCCGTGCTCTCTGCGTACCACAGGCCGGTGTCGGCGGCCCACGCCACGTGGAAACCGCCCGACGGATCGACGGCCAGGGCCGTCCCGTTCACGTTCTGGGGAGTCATCGACTTGACCTGGGGCACGGTCGCTGGGCCGAACTGCACGTTGACGTTGGGGATGGGGGCCTGCATGGCCACCGCCCCCCGCGTCCAGATGCCATCCTTCGTGCTGGCCATGAGGACCGCGGGCAGGGACGGCGCGCCGATCGGGCGTGTCGGTGCGATCTCTCCCTCCTTCAGCTCGGCGGGGAACCCGAAGGAGGAGATGTACGGAGTGCCCGCCGAGTCCACGCCCACGGATGGATGGAGTCCCACGTTGTCGACGAAGTCGGCGACCTGCGGGACGAACTGCTTACCGGAACCGAAGGTGACGCTCGGCGGGGTCGGGGTGGCACACGCCGCCGCCATGATCGTGAGGACGAAGACGGCCGGAAGGACCTTCCTGGACATGAGCGCGGGCCATGCTAGCAAGCCGGGCTGGTACGCGCGCCCGGGTTAAGCGTCCTGCGGGATCCGCTCTCGCTCCAACGGGAGCGCCCCCAGCACCTCGGCAAGGAACTGTCCGGTGTAGGAACCGGCATTGGCGGCCACGGCTTCCGGAGGACCCTCCGCGACGATCCTGCCGCCGGCGTCCCCACCCTCCGGCCCCAGGTCGACGATCCAGTCGGCGGTCTTGATGACGTCCAGGTTGTGCTCGATCACGAGCACCGTGTTGCCCGCCCCGACCAGCCGCTGGAGCACCGCCAGCAGCTTCCGCACGTCCTCGAAGTGCAGCCCGGTCGTGGGTTCGTCCAGGATGTACAGGGTGTTGCCGGTGGCGCGCTTCTGGAGCTCTGAGGACAGCTTGATCCGCTGAGCCTCGCCACCGGACAGGGTGGGCGCCGGCTGTCCGAGCTTGACGTATCCGAGGCCGACGTCCGACAGCGTCTGAAGGTGCCGGCTGATGACCGGGATGTTGCGGAAGAACTCCAGGGCCTCGTCGACGCTCATCTCCAGGACGTCGGCGATCGAACGGTTCTTGTACTTGACCTCGAGCGTCTCGCGATTGTACCGATGGCCCTTGCACACCTCGCACGTGACGTAGACGTCCGGGAGGAAGTGCATCTCGATCTTGATCTGCCCGTCGCCGGCGCAGTTCTCGCACCGCCCACCTCGGACGTTGAAGGAGAACCGCCCGGGCCGGTACCCGCGGACCCGGGCCTCGGGAACCTGGGCGTACAGCGCGCGGATATGGTCGAACATGCCCGTGTACGTGGCCGGGTTGGATCGCGGCGTCCGGCCGATGGGCGACTGGTCGATGTCGATGACCTTGTCGATGCGTTCCCACCCGACGAGACGGCGGTGCTTGCCGGGGAGGATGCGCGACCGATAGAGCTTCTGCATGAGCGCTCGGAGAAGGACTTCCTGGACCAGCGTGGACTTGCCCGAGCCGCTCACGCCCGTGACGCAGGCGAAGAGCCCGAGGGGCAATGCGAAGTTGAGGTCCTTCAGGTTGTGCTCCCTCGCTCCCAGCACCTTCAGCCACCGTTCGCCGGGGGTCCTGCGGACCTGGGGGGTGGGGATCACGCGCTTGCCGGAAAGGAACGCGCCGGTCAGGGACCCGTCGTCGTCCAGCAGGCCCTTGAGGTCGCCCGAGTACACGATCTCGCCGCCGTCATTGCCCGCGCCCGGCCCGATGTCCACGATGTGGTCCGAGGCTCGGATGGTGGCCTCGTCGTGCTCCACGACGATCAGCGTGTTGCCCAGGTCGCGGAGCCGAACCAACGTGTCGATCAGCCGGCGGTTGTCCCGCTGGTGCAGGCCGATCGACGGCTCGTCCAGGATGTACAGGACACCGACCAGCCCGCTCCCGATCTGGGTGGCCAGGCGGATCCGCTGGGCCTCACCGCCCGCCAGGGTGGCCGAGGCCCGAGCCAGCGCCAGGTAGTCGAGCCCCACGTCGACCAGGAACCCCAGCCGGGCCCGGATCTCCTTGATCAGGCGTTCGGCGATCATCCGCTCTCGCTCGGTCAGGTCCACCTGCTCGAAGAACGCGAGCGCGTCGCGGATCGATCGCGTGGTGAGCTGGGCGATGTTCACCGCGCCGATCGTCACCGCCAGGCTCTCCGGCCGAAGGCGCGCGCCGTGACACGTCCGGCACGGAACCTCCCGCATGTACTGCTCCAGCCGGTCCCGCTGGCTGTCGGAGTCGGTCTCCTCGTACCGACGTTCGACGGCCGGGACGACCCCTTCGTACGTGGTCCAGTACGACCGTGTCCGCCCGTACCGGTTCCGGTATCGAACGTGGATCTCCTGGTCCGAGCCGTACAGGACGATCTCGCGGACCTTCTTCGGAAGCTTCTTCCACGGAGCCTTGGTTGAGAAGCCGTGGGCCTCGGCCACGGATTCGAGCACCCTGTACCAGTACTCGAGGCGGGTCCCGGCCCACGGCGCGATGGCCCCCTCTTCGATGGACAGCTCGGGATCGGGCACCACGAGCTCGGAGTCCACCTCCAGTCGGGTCCCCAGGCCGTCGCACGTCGGACAGGCCCCGTACGGCGAGTTGAACGAGAAGTTCCTGGGCTGGAGCTCGTCGAACGAGATGCCGTCGTACGTGCAGGCGAGCTTCTGCGAGAAGTGCTGCACGTCCTCCTCGCCGTCCGGCGTCTGCACCGCGATGGCCGCGATCCCCTCCGCCAGCTGGAGCGCTGTCTCGATCGAGTCGGCGACCCGTCGGCGGATGTCGGCCCTGGCCACCAGGCGATCCACCACCACCTCGATCGTGTGCTTGTAATACCGGTCCAGCCGGATGGACTCCGAGAGGTCGCGGATCTCGCCGTCGATCCGGGCCCTGGGGAACCCCCGGCGGGCCAGGTCGGCCAGGAGCTTCTCGTACTCACCCTTCCGGCCACGGACGACCGGGGCCAGGATCATGAACCGCGTACCGTCGGGCAGCTGCATGACCTGGTCGACGATCTGTTCCGGGGTCTGCCGGCCGATGGGCCGCCCGCACTTGGGACAGTGCGGATGGCCGATCCGAGCGTAGAGCACCCGCAGGTAGTCGTAGATCTCGGTGATGGTCCCCACGGTGGACCGGGGGTTCTTTGACGTGGACTTCTGGTCGATGGAGATGGCCGGGGACAGTCCCTCGATGAAATCCACGTCCGGCTTCTCCATCTGGCCAAGGAACTGCCGGGCGTAGGCCGAGAGCGACTCGACGTAGCGCCGCTGACCCTCGGCGTAGATGGTGTCGAAGGCCAGGGAACTCTTCCCCGAGCCGGACAGGCCCGTGAACACGATGAGCTGGTTGCGGGGTAGCTCCAGCGTGACGTTCTTGAGGTTGTGCTCGCGGGCC
>Ga0184621_10000049_pt1 | contig 18112 bp, 17 predicted proteins | sample PLM1_30_b1_FD_133144 | JGI IMG/M metagenome (GOLD analysis project Ga0184621, IMG submission 133144) | Groundwater sediment microbial communities from an aquifer in East River, Colorado, USA - PLM1_30_b1 | ecosystem: Environmental > Terrestrial > Soil > Riparian zone | place: USA: East River...
AGCACGTACGCCACGATGCCGAGGAGGTAGGGCGAGCGGGGAATCTCGGCGATCCCCGACCAGGTCGTGCCGCCGATGGAGTCGCTCGGCTCGGCGTGGGTTCGGGCGGCCCCGGCGGGCGCGCCGGGACCAGCGCGGCGGATGAGCGCAGTGATGCAGACGAGCGCAAGGCCGAGGAAGCCGCAGGATACCAACAGCAGGTTTGCGGTCCCGAGCGGCGCGGCGAGCAATGCGGTGAGCGTCGGGCCCGCGAGCGCGCCGCAGCTGCCCCCGGCCGACAGGAAGCCGAACAGGCGCCGCGCCTGTTCCGGGCGGAACAAGTCCACCATGAGACTCCAGAAGAGCGACACCACGAACAGATTGAAAACACTCACCCAGACGAAGAAGGCGCGCGCCACCGCGGGCGGCGCCACGCCGACCGCGAACAGGGCGTAGAAGACGAGCACGTTGGCGACGAAGAAAAGATAAGTCCATGGAACGAGGCGGCGACGCGGCAGGCGCGCCGCCGCCCAGCCGAAAAGGGGCGCCGCTCCCAGCATGACCGCAAAGGTCGCCGAAAAGAGCCAGGGAAGGTTTTCAACCCCGCCCTGCACACCCATCTCGTCGCGCAGCGGCCGCAGGACGTAGTAGCCGCACAGCACGAAGAAGAAGCAGGCGAACGACCACAGCGACGCGGCGACCTCGCCCCGGTCGATCCGGACGATACGGTTCAGCGCGGCGTGCGCGAAGGCCAGCGGCGGCTCGACGAATTGACCATTCGGGCCCATCGTATCAAATGGGTTCCCCCCGAAAGTGGCCGAAGACAGCGGTAGAAAGTCACACCTTTACCTGGCATCGGTCTTGCTGTTAGTGGGATGCACGGAGAACGAATAGCGGGTGTTGGAGTGGACTGGCAGTCAAGAGTGATCTTGTCGCCCCGCCAACATCCCCGAGGAACAACCGACAGGAGAAGGAGACTGCGATGAGCACACGTAAAGTTCTGACACTGGCTTCGATGGTCGCGATGCTGTTCTCGCCGGCTGTGTACAGCGCCGACGCGGCGTCCGACGCCATGGACAATTCCTTCCAGGTCCTGGGCGAATCGCTGGACAGCGGCCTGGGCGATCTGTCGCCGAGCTACACGGCTGCCGAATTCCAACGCGTTCGAGTTGCCGGCGAATCTCTGGACAGCGGCCTGGGCGATCTGTCGCCGAGCTATACCGCGGCCGAATTCCAACGCTACCGAGTTGCCGGCGAATCTCTGGACAGCGGCTTGGGCGCGCTCCCGGCCAGCTACACGGCCGCGGAATTCCAGAAGAAGCAGCTCGTAGCCTCGCGCTGAGCGATCAAGTCTAGGTTTCTTCCGGGCCGGGCGGCGCCTCCAAACCGCCGCCTTCCCACGAACCGGCTGGTAGCCCCTCAGGGCGCCAGCCGTTCGATTTTCCAGGCGCCCCCCGCCCTTCGGTAGCACAGGCGGTCGTGGAGCCGGTCCTTGCGGCCCTGCCAGAATTCGAATCGGTCCGGAGCGAGACGGTACCCGCCCCAATGCGCCGGGCGAGGCGGCGAATCCCGAAAGCGCTTTGACGCTTCTTCCAGCCGTATTTCGAGCGCCTCCCGGCTCGCCACGGGTTCGCTTTGCGGTGAGACGCTCGCCGAGAGCCGGCTCCCCAGAGGCCGGCTTGCGAAATACGCGTCGGATTCCGCCGCCGACACCCGCGCAACGCGGCCCTCGATGCCCACCTGGCGCTCCAGCTCCGTCCAGCAGAAAAGCAGCATCGCCTGCGGGTTTTCCTCGAGCTCGCGGCCCTTGCGGCTGCGGTAGTGCGTGTAGAAGACGAAGCCGAGCGCGTCGAAGCCCTTCAGCAGCACGGCACGCGCTGAAGGACGCCCTTTTTTCGTCGCGGTCGCGAGCGTCATCGCATTGGGCAAGGCGATACCGGATTGCAGGGCCTCGTCGAACCAGTTGCCGAACTGCGCAAGCGGATCCGCGTGGAGGTCCTTCTCATGCAGACCGGCGCGCATGTATTCCTGACGCAGGGCGGCGAGATCCATTGCGGGAATTCTACGACCTACCTGCGGCGGCGCGCATACAAGCCGCCGAGGGAGAGCAGGAGCGCCGTCGCCCAGAAGACGGGCACCATGCCCAGTGCCGTGCCGAGTGCGCCGAACAGAAGCGGCATCGCGATCTGGCTCATGTTGACGAGACTCATGCGCACGCCGATCGCTTCGCCGACCCGGCCGGCGGGCGCGGTGTTATGGAGCAGGGACATGACCATCGGCTGCGACATCCCGAGCCCCAGACCGAGCAGGAAGGCAACTGCCATCAGGAAGCCCGCGTGCTCGAGCAGCGGAAACAGGAAAAAGGACGCCGCTGCCGTTGAGAGGGACACCGTCAGTAGCGGCCACGCGCTCAGCCGCCGCGAGATCGCAGGCAGAAGTCCGCGGATGACGAAGGTCGCCACGGAAAACGAGCCGAGCACCAGGCCGATGCTCGACGCCGACAATCCGATGCGCGAGCCGTAGATCGGAATCGCGAAGGTAAACATGTCCCACGCCGCGGCCAGCAGCCCGCTCGCGACAAAAACATGACGCAGCACGCGGTGGCGCAGGAGATCGACGACGCTGCGGCCCGGATCGGGCGGCGGCGCGTGAACGTGCGGCTGCGGCAGGTTCAGCTTGTTCAGTCCCAGCACGGCGATCGGCAGCAGCGGAAATGCGGCGAATACCCCGAAGGTCGCGATGTGGCCGAATGCGTCGATCCCGAATCCGGCGAGCATCGGGCCCACGAAACCCGATACCGAAAACCCCAGTGCCGCGAGACTGAAGGTCATTGGGCGATCTTCGGGCCGTCCGATGTAGCCGATGATGTTCTGCGCGGCGACCTGGTACATCATGAAGCCCGAGCCGATCAGTACGCTCGTGAGATGGAGCGCCGTCAACGTCGGCCACAGGTAGGGGACCAGCGCGCCGAGCGCGATCGCGACCGATCCGATGAACATGGGCACGCGAGCGCCGATGCGGTCGATCAGGCGTCCCATGCTGACCGCCGAGAGCATCGGCAGCAGGGCGTACAGGGCCATCAGCACGCCGACCGTGAACGGCGTCGCGTGCAGGTGAATTGCATAGAGCGATACCGACACGCGCATCCCCGCGAACACGGAGTGGTTGAGCAGGGTGATGAAGATGAGGAAATAGAGCGTGCGCACGCCGGTTTTCTCTTCCCGGCCGGGGACCGGGAAGTCTCGTCAGCAACGGACTTCGTTCAGAGGGATTCGAAGTATACCGACATTCGCCGGCGCATCGCCTCGTCCGGGAGCGGACCCGAGGCGGCGCCCAGGTTGTCCGCCACGTGCTTGGGGTTGCGCGTGCCCGGAATCGCGCAGGTCACCGCCGGATGCGCGATGATCCATTTCAGGAAGAACTGCGCCCAGCTGGTGCAGCCGATCTCCTGCGCCCACGCGGGTAGCGGTTTGTCGCGGACGCGGCGGAACATCGACCCTTCCGCGAAGGGCCGGTTGACGATCACCGCGGTGCGGCTGTCAGCCGCGGCGGCGAGCAGGCGCCGGTCGGCCTCGGGCTCTGCGAGCGAGTAGTTCACCTGGACGAAATCGACGTCTCCCGGCCGGATGATTTTTTCCAGGTCGGCGTGCGCCCCGGCGTGATAGTGCGTCACGCCGAGGTAGCGGATGCGGCCGGCACTTTTCCATTCGCGCAGCGTCGCAAGATGCGTGGGCGCGTCCACCAGGTTGTGCACCTGCATCAGGTCGAGGCGCTCCACGCGAAGCTTTCTCATCGAGTCCTCCATCTGACGGATGCCCGCCTGCCTGCCGCTCGTCCAGACCTTGGTTGCGACGAAAAGCCTGCCCTTGACGCCGAGCGCCGCGGCGAGCTCGCCGGTCACGGATTCGGAGGAGCCGTACATCGGCGAGCTGTCGATCACGCGCCCGCCCAGTTCGACGAAGACCTTCAGGGTCTCCCGGGCCTGCGCCTTCTCCTTCGCATCGGAGGCGACGTCGAACACCTGCCAGGTTCCCAGGCCGACCGCGGGGATGGCTTCGCCGGTTTTCGGGACGCGCCGCGCAAGGGGGCCGCTCGCCGCGGGTGATTCCTGAGTCATGAGCAGAGCTCCCAACGCGCAGGCCCCGGTCCGAAGAAACTCGCGCCGCGCGGAATCCGTTTTCATCAGAACCGAATCCTATGCAATCGGGGATAGCCTTGCAAATTGGCGTTGCGCGTACGCCGGAGCCGTCATACCATTCGGCGCACGGCAGAAGACGATGGAAAAGCACAATTACGACGCCGGCCTGCCCGCGACGAATGCGCCCTTCAACCTGTGCGTGCGCCACGGCGACCTGATCTTCATTTCGGGCCTGCCTCCGTTCGACGAGACGTTTTCCAAGGAGGTGCGCGAGGCCCGGGAACAAGGGCGCCCAGTCCCGCCTTTTCCGAATCCGCCTTTCGCCGAGCAGGTGCGCCTGGTGATGGACAACATGAAAAAGCTGGTCGAAGCGGCCGGCTCGAACATGGATTGCCTGCTGAAGGTCATCGTGTGGCTGCGCGATCAGCGCGACGCCGAGGAGTTCGATCGGATCTACCGCACGTATTTCTCGGGCCGCGAAGCGCTGCCCGCGAGGACGCGCATCCAGGCCGGGCGCACGCCGATGGACTGCGGGCTCGAAGTCGAAGCGATCGGCTACGTGCCGAGGAAGCTCGCGCATAAGGCCGCTCCGGGGCGCCGACGCAAGGCGCGCCGCCCGGCGAGAAGAAAATAAGACAAGTTCACAAGTAAAAGCCAACCAGAGGAGAGAGTCATGGGGAAGCGTTTTATGAGGTCCGTCACAGGGCTTACGGCGCTCGGTGTCGCGCTCGCCGGTCAGGCCCTGGCGCAGAACAAGGCAGAGAGGCGCAACATGGAGCTCGTCGGCTACCACGATCTCCAGGGGCGCACAGCCTATCAGCCCGTCATCCACAAGCAGGGGAACCGCTGGATCGCCTATGTCGGCCACCACGGCGACAACGTGCTGAACCCGCTCACGGGAAGGAAGGAAGACAACGGCACGTCCATCGTCGATGTGACCGATCCGAAAAAACCCGGCTACCTCGCTCACATTCCCGGCGAGCCGGGGTTGGCGGAGGCGGGCGGGGCGCAGATGGTGCGCGTGTGCGACGGCAGCGAGCTGCCCAAGGGCGACAAGGGCAAGGTCTACCTCCTTCGCACGTTCGGCAATGCCGCGCACGAGATCTGGGACGTGAGCGATCCGGCGAAGCCGGCCCTGCTCACTACGGTCATCAAGGGCTTGAAGGGGACTCACAAGAACTGGTGGGAGTGCGACAGCGGAATCGCCTACCTGGTCTCCGGGATCGAAGGCTGGCGCGTGCGGCGCATGACCCAGGTGTACGACCTCTCCGACCCCGCGAAGCCGGTGTTCATCCGCAATTTCGGCCTGCCGGGGCAGCAGGCGGGATCGCCCGGGGAAGCCCCGGCAGATCTGCACGGCCCCATCTCCACCGGCCCCAAGGGCAACCGCATCTATTTCGGCTACAGCACGAACAAGGACGGGGTGCTGCAGATCGTCGACCGCGAGAAGCTCTTGAACGGCCCCAAGGAGCCGACCAACGAGAACCTGCTCTATCCGCAGGTGGGCAGGCTCGACCTGCAGCCCACCAACGGCGCGCACACCACGCTGCCCCTGCTGCGCATGCCCGTGCCCGAGTTCGCGAAGGACGCGCAGGGCGCCGTGGGCGATTTCGTGATGATCGTCAACGAGCAGATCGTGAACGAGTGCCGTGAAACGCGCCAGAGGGTATGGATCGCCGACGTGACGGCCGAATCGAAGCCCTTCAACGTCTCGAATTTCAACGTTCCCGAGGCGAGCGGCAATTTCTGCTCGCGCGGCGGCCGCTTCGGCGCGCATTCGCCTAACGAAAACCAGCCGCCGATGTACGCGAAGCGCCTGGTGTTCGTCGCCTGGTTCAACGCGGGGGTGCGCGCGATCGACATCCGCGACCCCTATCAACCGAAGGAAGTCGGCTATTACATTCCTGCGAAGACCGGCAAGACCGACAAGCGCTGCGTGAAAATGCCCGACGGCGCCGAGCGCTGCAAGGTCGCGATCCAGACCAACAACCTCGAAGTCGACGACCGCGGCTACATCTACATCGTCGATCGCGCCAACACCGGGATGCACATCCTGCAGGTGACCGGTGCCGCCCGCGAGATCGCGAAATTCTGAAGAGACCATGGCCGGGAAAAGCGTGCTCGCGCGGCTGGACCGGGTGGTCGATGATTTCTCCCGGCGCACGCGCTATTTCCGCGAGGAGATGACGAAGGGCCGTGCGCGCATGTTCGCGATGCAGCACCGGCTCAACACGCGCCAGCGCAATTCCGTGCTGAAGCTCAAGGTTGCCACCAACTGCCCCGACTGGGACACGCGCATCGGCATCATCCGCGCGTGCAGCGAGGAAGTGCTCGCCGACCACGAGCACGGCGGCGGGCGGGCGCATTGGGAGATCCTGGAGGATCTGGGAACGCGAATCGGCTTGAAGCGCAGCGAGATCCGCGCGGCGACGCCCATTGCCACGACGCAGCTCGCCTGGGTCGCCTGGGAAGGCCTGATGGCCAACCGGCACTGGCTGGAAGGCATCGTCGCCAACACCTGCGCTGAGCGCGCCAACGTTCCCGGCTACGGCACCGGAATCATGAAGAGACACGGCTGGTTCGGCCTGGAGCGAGCGCGCTGGGGGAAGTTGTTCAAGCTCTCCGACGACGATCTCGAATTCTTCGAGCTGCACGAAGAGGCCGACATCGAACATTCCGACGCGGGCTGGCGCGCGGTCGAGCGTTTCGCCAAGCAGCTGCACATGGAAGACGCGGTGGTCGATGCCTGCGAGAAGAACCTCCAGGTGTGGGAGTTGTATCTGAACGGGATTGGCGCGGCGGGCGACAATTGAAATGAGGTGAGTATGTATTACCAACGTATCGCGCTGAAGCTATTCATTCCAGCTGTCTGCACGCTCGTAGGCGCATGCGCCACCAAGCCCACCTACGTCATCGATCCCGGCACGCAGCAAACCGATGTCAAATCGAGCGCCAGCATAACCGTAGTCGACAAGCGAGCTGCGGATGACCGCGAATCCAGCATGAGTTCCCTGATCGCGACCAGCGACCGGTACGGCATTCATGTGCTCGGCGACGAGCGCTTTGTGCCGACACCGAAGGTGGCGCTGGCCAATCGTGTGGAGCGCGTGCTGTCGGGCATGTTGCAGCGGCCCAGCAGCGTCATCATCACCCTCAACCGCTTCAACACCCAGAGCAATATGCAGGCCGCAATGCGTCATGGTGCCATCGGCGCTTCGGGTCTGGGTCCGCTTGGAGTCGCGATCGCCGAGGAAATGTTCGGAAAACTGCGCGAACAAAATATCGACGTCCGCAAACCATTCGTTCTGACCTATGCGGAAATCGCGGTAGAAATCCGCTGGCCGGACAACTCTCGCGCTGCGCGCATCATTGCGGTGTTGAAGGCAAACAACTATTCCGAGAGCGACCCCGAGGGGCAGAACGCAGTTGTCGCGAAAACCGTATCTTCCGCCTTGGATGCACTCGCCGCAGGTGTGAACGAATTGGCACAATTCTTCAAGCGGCCCTCGTAGCGCGACGTTGAACGAATGCGCCGCTTCTTTCCCCGTCTTCTCGTCACGCTTCTCGCCGCGCTGCTGTGTCAGGGTGCCGCAGCGCAGTATCCGTCGCGCCCCATCCGTCTGCTCGTGCCGATCCCGCCGGGAGGGGGACCTGACATCGTCGCGCGCCTGATCGCACCCAAGCTCGGCGATGCTCTCGGCCAGCCCGTGGTGGTGGAGAACCGCGTCGGCGGCAACGGCAACCTCGCCGGCGAGCTGGTCGCAAGATCGCCATCGGACGGCTACACGCTGCTCCTCGGCATGGACAGTCTGATGGTGATCAACCCGCACCTGTATGCGAAGATGCCTTTTGATCCGCAGACGGATCTGGCGCCGGTGGCGAGCCTGGTGTCGAACGGGTTTTTCATGGCGGTCAATCCGTCGGTGCCGGCGCGGACATTTTCTGAGTTCATCGAATACGCGCGCCGCGCCAACCCGCCGTTGCAGTACGCCTCGGGCGGGAACGGCAGCCAGCATCACCTCACCATGGAGCGCTTGAAAGCGCGCGCGGGGATCGACATGATCCACATCCCGTACAAGGGAGGCGCGCCGGCGACCACGGCGACCGTCGCGGGCGAGGTCGCGGTGATGATGTCGGGCACCTCCACCGCGCCTCAGATCAAGGCGGGGCGCCTGCGCGCGCTCGCCTTCACCGGGCCTCAGCGCTCGCGCATTTTGCCCGAGGTACCGACGATCGCCGAGTTCTATCCGGACTTCGTGATGATCCAGTGGTACGGCCTGTTCGCGCCCGCCGGCACTCCGGAGCCTGTGCTCGCCCGCCTGCGCGCCGAAGTGAACAAGGCGCTCGTGCTGCCGGATATCAAGGACAAGCTGACCAACGCGGGCGGGGTCGAGCCCTGGATCACCACACCCGAGGAATTCGCGGCGGAAATCCGCAGCGAGTACGCAAAATACGCGACGCTGGTGAAAAACGTCGGCGCAAAAGTGGACTGAAGAGGACTGCATGAAACATCGATACTGGACTTTCGCCGCGCTCGTATTGTGCGGAAGCGCGTTCGCCCAGACCGCTGCGAAGGTCGAGAAGCGCGACATGGCGCTCGTCGGTTCGCACGATCTCCAGGGACGCAGCGCCTATCAGCCGCTCGTTCACAAGCAAGGCGATCGCTGGATCGCGTACGTCGGCCACCATGGCGGGCTCTCGCGCAATCCTCTGAGCGGTGCGGAGGAGCCCAACGGCACCTCGATCCTCGATGTGACCGATCCCAAGAGCCCGCGCTATCTCGCCCACGTTCCTGGCGAGGCTGGCAAGGATGAGGCGGGCGGCGCCCAGATGGTGCGCGTGTGCGACGGCTCGAAGCTCCCCAAAGGCGACAAGAGCAAGGTGTATCTGCTGCGCAGCTATGGCGACACGGCGCACGAGGTCTGGGACGTGACCGACCCGGCGAAGCCGGCGAGCCTCGCGACCGTCGTCGGCAAGCTCAAGGGCACGCACAAGAGCTGGTGGGAGTGCGATACGGGCATCGCGTTTCTCGTCTCGGGCGCCGAAGGCTGGCGGGCGCGGCGCCATCCGCAGGTCTACGATCTCTCCGATCCGGCAAAGCCCGTCTTCGTCCGCAACTTCGGGTTGCCGGGGCACGAGCCCGGCGCGAGCGGTCCCGTGCCGAGCACGCTGCACGGACCCATTTCGACCGGCGCGAAACACAATCGCGTCTATTTCGCCTATGGTGCAAACAGCCGCGGCGTCCTGCAGATCGTCGACCGCGAAAAGCTCTTGAACGGCCCGAAGGAACCCACGCCCGAGAATCTCGTCTATCCGCAGATCGCGCGCCTGGACTTCCCGCCGCAATTCGGCGCGCACACCAGCTTCCCGGTGCTCGGCATGGAAGTCGCGGAGTTCGCGAAGGACAAGGAAGCGCGCACGCGCGATTTCGTCGTCGTGACCGGCGAAACCTTCCGCAACGAGTGCCAGGAGGCGCGCCAGATGGTCGTCTTCGTCGACGTCACCGACGAGACTCGGCCGGTCGGCGTGTCGAGCTGGGCGGTGCCCGAGAAAAGCGGCGACTTCTGCAGCCGCGGCGGGCGCTTCGGCACGCACTCCTCGAATGAGAGCTTCGCTCCCGTGTATTACAAGCGCATCATGTTCTTTGCCCACTTCAACGCCGGGGTGCGCGCACTCGACATCCGCGATCCCTTTCGTCCCAGGGAGATCGCCTATTACATTCCCGCCGTCACGTCGAGGACCGAGAAGCGCTGCGTCGGCAAGGGAGCGGAAGAGCGCTGCAGGATCGCGATCCAGACCAACAACGTCGAGGTCGACGAGCGCGGCTACATCTACGCGGTCGACCGCGCCAACACCGGCATGCACATTCTGCGGCTCACCGGCGCCGCACGGGAGGCAACGAAATGAAATCGTATTGGATCCGCCCCGAGTCGGGGACAACCGCTCTTGAGCTGCGTGACGCTCCGGTGCCCGAGCCCGGCCCGGGACAACTGCTCGTTCGCATGCGCGCTGCGGGCCTGAACCGGGGCGAGCTGATCGTCGGGCACAGCGTCAAGGCGGGCGGCGCGGCCAAGGCCGCCGGCGCGGAAGGCGCGGGCGAGGTGGCCAAGCTCGGGGCAGGAGTCACGGGCTTCAAGACGGGGGAGCGGGTCATGGGGCGCTGCGCGGGGTCGTTTTCCGAATACTCGCTCATGGACGCGCGCGAGGCGCTGGTCGTGCCCAGGAATCTTTCCTGGGAGGAAGCGGGATCGATTCCGCTCGCTTTCATGGTGGTGCACGACATGCTCATCGCACAAGGGAAGCTGCGCGCCGGAGAGTGGCTGCTCGTCACGGGCATCTCGGCGGGGGTCGGCGTCGCCGCGCTGCAGACCGCCAAAGCGCTGGGTGCGAAGGTGATCGGCACTTCGGGGTCGGCGGAGAAGCTCGACAAGCTCAAGACGCTCGGGCTCGACGCCGGTATCCGCACCCGCGCGGGCGACTTTGCGGATGCGGTTTTGAAGGCGACCGGAGGCAAGGGCGTCAACCTCGTCGTGAACAACGTCGGCGGCTCGGTCTTCGCCGAGACCATCCGCGCGCTCGCCTACGAGGGCAGGCACGCGACCGTCGGCTACGTGGACGGCGTGCTGAAAAGCGAGCTCGACATCGAGGCGCTGCACACCAAGCGCCTGACGCTCTTCGGCGTCTCCAACCGACTGCGCAACGCCGAACAGCGCGCCGTCACCGTGCGGGGCTTCGCCGCGGACATCCTGCCGTTCATCGCCGAGGGAAGAATCCGGCCGGTAATCGACCGGGTGTTTCCTTTTTCGGACCTGCCCGCCGCGAAGGCCTACATGGAATCCAACGCGCACCTCGGCAAGATCGCGGTGCGCATCGATTGAAACCGGGGACAGACCACGGTTTCAATCTGTGCCGGGCTAGCCCAGTGCGGTCCTCCGGGAAACCGTGGTCTGTCCCCGGTTATTCCGCCTGGATCCCCGCTTCCTTCACCACGCGGCCCCAGGTCGCGAGCTCGCGCTCGATGTAACGGGCGAGCTCGTCGGGCGTCGAAGGCGTGGGCTCCATGCCGTTCGCGAGCAGCTGCTCGCGCGTTTCCTGCGTGTTGAGCACCTTGACGATCTCGCGGTTCCAGCGATCGACGATTTCCCTTGGAGTTTTCGCCGGAGCGACGTAGGCGTACCAATTGACGGCTTCGAAGCCTGGGTAGCCGGCCTCGGCCACCGGCGGCACATCGGGGAAGAAGGTCGAGCGCTTCGTTCCGGTGGTCGCGATAGCGCGAATCTTGCCGGCTTTCACGTGCGGCGCGGCCGTGGGGGCGGTCGCGATCATCGACGGGATCTGCCCGCCGAGTATGTCGCTCATCGCCGGCCCGCCGCCCTTGTAGGGAACGTGCACGAGGTTGGCCTTGGCCATCAGCTTGAGCAACTCGCCGGCGAGGTGGCCCGCGCCGCCGATGCCCGAGCTGCCGTAGGGCATGCCGCCGGGTCTCTCGTTCGCCTCCTTCACGTATTCGGCGAGAGTCTTTGCCCGCACTGAAGGGTGAACGACGAGGACGTTGTCGAGCACGACGCACATGCTGATGGGGGCGAAATCGCGCTGCGGGTTGTATGGAAGACTGGAATTGAGATGCGGCGCCACCGACAGCGCGCCGACGTTGGCGAGATGAATCGTATAGCCGTCGGGCGCTGCCTTCGCCACCTGCGTTGCCGCGATGCTGCCGCCGGCTCCCGGCCGATTCTCGACCACGATGCTCTGGCCGATGTACTCGGAGAGCTTCTTCACGATGATGCGGGCGGTGATGTCGGTGCCGCCGCCCGGAGCGAAGCCGACCACCATGGTCACAGGCCGGCTCGGGAACGTGCCCTGCGCAAGCGCGCCGCCCGCACAGGCAAGCGCCACGACCGCAGCGAAAGTTCTCGTCATGATCCTTCCTCCGATCATCGTGTCCGGCTTTGGAAATTGCCGGTTCTATTTTCCCTGGAACAGCGGCTTTCGCTTCTCCATGAAGGCGCGCCGGCCCTCGATGTAATCCTCGCTCTCGAAGCAGGCTTTGACCAACACCGCGCACGCCTCCGCGTCGAACGTCGCGCTCGATTTCAGCAGCTCGCGGACAGTGCGCTTGGACGCGCGGATCGTGAGCGGTGCGTTCTCCGAAATCATCGCGCAATACTCGAGGACGAGCGCTTCCAGCTCCGCGACCGGCGCCACGCGGTGCACGAGGCCCATCGTTTTCGCCTCCGCGGCGCTGAAATGGCGCCCGGTGATGAGCACTTCGCGCGCGTACGCCGGGCCGACGATGTCGACCAGGTTCTTCAACGACGCGGCGCGATAGCCCAGGCCGAGCTTCGCCGCCGGAATGCCGAGCTTCGCGTCCTCAGCGGCGATCCGCAGGTCGCAGCAGAGCGCGATGTTCACGCCGGCCCCCAGGCAATAGCCGCGGATCATGGCGATGATCACCTTGTCGCAGCTCTGCAGGCGTTCGGACACGCGGCTGGCGATCTCCTCGTAGTACTGGATGCCTTCGGCGCTCGAGCGCTGTTTCTCGTATTGCGAGACGTCCGCGCCGGAGACGAAGGCCTTGTCTCCCTCGCCCTTCAGCACGATCACGCGGACCTCGGGATCCTGCTCGAAGCGGTCGAGCGCCTTCGGGATCGCCTCCCACATGTCGATAGAGACGGCGTTCCTTCGGGCGGGGTTGTTGAACGTGAGCCAGCCGATCGGCCCCTGTTTTTCGGCGACGATGCGCTCGCTGAGCGCGCCCGTTGCGAGGGCCGGTTGCCTGTGGAGGGCGAGGAGTTCTTCCTGGGTCATGAGCCTTGTGCTCGAGGCGAAAACCGCGATTGTAAGCCGTGCCGCGCCGGCGCGACAGCGTTTCCCGGCTTCATTCGGGCTTTGCGCCGGAATCCCGTATCACGCGCGCCATTCTCTGCGACTCGCTGCGCATGCGGGCGGCGAACTCCTCGGGCGTGTTCCCGACGACCTCGAAGCCGTAGCCCTCGAGCCGCTCGCGCACCTCGGGCAGGTGCAGCGCGCGCACGTACTCGCGGTTCAGGACGGCGACGACGGCGGCGGGCGTTCCGGCGGGAGCGACGGTCCCGAACCAGCCGCTCATCTCGTAGCCGGGGAGCCCCGACTCCGCGATCGTCGGCAGCTCCGGAGCGAGCGGTGAGCGCCGCGCGCCCGCCACGGCGAGCGCGCGCAGCTTTCCCGATTTTGCGAGGGGCACGCCGTTCGGCGTTCCGTTCAGCATGATCTGGACCTCACCGGCGAGCATCGCATTGACCGAGAGCGCGCTGCCCTTGAAGGGCACGTGCACGATATCGACGCCCGCCATGCGCTTGAACAGCTCCATTCCGAGGTGGAATGCGCTGCCGTTGCCCGAAGAGGCGTAATTGAGCCGTCCGGGCGTCGTCCGTGCAAGGGCGATCAGCTCCTCGACCGATCTTGCCGGCACCGAAGGATGCACGAGCAGCACGTAGCCGATTTCCACCGCGATCGTCACCGGCGCGAAATCGCGCTGCGGGTCGTACGGAACCTGCCGGAAAAAGAGCGGATTGGCGACGAGCGTGGCCTCGGTGGCGGCGAGCAGGGTGTAGCCGTAGCGGGGAGCTTTCGCCACCATTTCAGCGGCGACGAAGCCCGAGGCGCCGGGACGATTGTCGATCAGAACCGGCTGAGCGAGAAGCTCGGCGAGCTTCGTCCCGACGATTCGATTGAGGATGTCGTTCGAGCCGCCCGGGGGCGAAGTGACGATGAGCCGGATCGGCTTGCTCGGGAAAGGAGTCTGCGCGAGCGCGGGGCCGAAAGAACACAGCGCCGCAAGCAGCAGACCGCGGGCGGTGCTCATGCGCCGGCACCCACCCTCAATAAGGTCTCGCGCCGAACAGATAGGGATGCAGGAATGCGAGCACGAAGTACAGCGCGAGTCCGGCGATCACTTTCCCCCACCCGATTTCGTCGAACCTGAACTGGTTGCGCCCCTGCATGATCGCCGCGAACGGGAAGTTGGAAGTGGTCACGGCGAAACGCTTCCAGTCCACGCCGATCGTTCTGTCCTTGCGCCGATCCTGCAGCACCGTGCCCGACACCGCGAGCAGCAGAAATCCGCCGAAGAAAATCAGCGACGCGGTGTCCCCACGGGAGATCACATGCACCGCCGCCCAGAGCGCGATCCCCCACAGGATGGGATGGCGCGTGACGCGCAGGATGCCGAGCGGCTCGTCCATGTACCGGACCGCGCGTTCCTGGCGCACCGCGCTCGGGTTGCGGATCAGCGCGCCGCAGGCGATGAGCACCAGCGACACGGGCATCAGCACCACCGCCCACACCTTGAATTCGTCCCCGACCCACAGCCGCTCGTACGGCGCCTTGACATAGGCCCAGATCATCCACGCGAGCGTCGCAAGGGAAACGAGCGTGTAGAGGCCGAGATAGGCGTTTTCACCGAGGAGCGCCACCAGCCCCGACCGCAGCGGCGTGCTCGAGACGTAGTGCGTGGCAAGAAAGACGGCGGTGGCGAGCGCGAGCATTGCCATCGGATCCATGCCAACCTCCCCTTTGGATTCGATTTCGAAGCTATGCTGCCATGAAGAGGGGGGGCGGTCAAAGTTCGGGGCGCCCCTGTACGAACTGTTACATTTTTTGCCGTTCCCAGGGTAGACCGATGGCCGGGACCGGCGTTAATCGCTCGGGGAGACGTTTCATGAAGAACTTCAAGGAGGCAACATGAAAGCAGCAGCCACGGTCATCGCAGTTGCAGTCGCCGGTCTGTTTTCTGTCGCCGCTTCGGCCCAAACGGTCGGCTCGGAGGTGCAGCGCGACGTGAACCAGCAGCGCCGCATCGAAGGGGGGCTGAAAAGCGGATCGCTCAACACCCGCGAAGCGTCGCAGCTCGAGAGGGGCGAAGCGCGCATCGATCGCATGGAATCGAACGCCGCCAAGGACGGCACGCTCAGCCCGGCCGAGAAAGCGCGCATCCAGCGTGCGCAAAACCAGGAAAGCCGCCAGATCAACCGGCTCGAAGGAAACGCCGCCAAAGGCAATCCCAACTCGGCCTCCTCGCAGCGCATGCAGGCCGACGTTCAGCGCAACGTGAACCAGCAGCAACGCATCGAGCAGGGCATCCAGTCGGGGCAGCTCACCAACCGCGAGGCCGCGAAGCTCGAGCGCGGTCAGGCGCGCGTCAACCGGGCGGAGGCGCGCGCCGGAGCCGACGGGAAGGTCGGGCCGAACGAGCAGCGTCGCATCCAGAAGGCGGAGAACAAGCAGAGCAAGCGCATTTACCGCGAGAAGCACGACGCGCAGACCCGGCACTGAGTTGCGCCTTTTCGAAAAAGCCCGCCTGCATCTGCGAATGCGGCGGGCTTTTTTTATCGGCGTCTGAGGAGCTCGGTCCCTTTTCGGTCCACGTTCCCTGCGGCGTCCAATGCGACGCGATAGATTTCCCCGGCGATGTCGCGACTGACATAGCCCTGGCGCACGTCGTGCGCTACTTTCTCCGGATCGCGCTCCTCGGGCGGCCCGAAGCCGCCGCCGCCGCCGGCGCGAAGGGTGATCGCGTCGCCGGGGTCCAGCCTTTTCATGAGCACCTTGGCATTGGGAAGGTCGGCGATTTCCTTGCCGCCGATACGCAAGCAGACCTGATTGCCCGCTCCCGACCGGCCGCCGGCCAATCCCCAGGGCGCGCAGTGCACGCGATCGACCTGCACGTTGATGTTGATGGGCGCGCGCGCCCGCACCACCTGCTCGGTGCCCAGGCCCCCCCGGTAGCGGCCCGCGCCGCCGGAATTCTCGCGCAGCGCGTGCCGCTCGAAAAGCATCGGGTACTTGGCTTCCATCTGCTCCACCGGATGGTTGTGCGTGTCGCCGTCGTTCAGGCACACCGTCGCGCTCATTCCGTCCTCGGTCAGCTTGGCGCCGAAACCACCCCCCGAAGGGCCGATGCCGGCGAGGAAAAGCCTCCCGTCCTTGGGCGAAATGCCGTTGATCAGGCAGACGAGCAGATCGGCATGGTGCGCGGCGATGGTGCGCTCAGGGATCGCCTTTTCCAAAGCCCTGAACACCGTGTCGACCACGGTCATCGGGAAAGTCATCCACCAGCGCATCGCCGCCGGTTTCACCGCGCTCACCACCGTGCCGGGCGCGAGGATCACCTTGAGGGGCCGGAAGCTCCCTTCGTTGATCGGGTAATCGGTCGGCGAGGTCAGGCACTTGTAGGCGACCTGCGCGCAGGAATAACCGGTGGTCGCGCCCGAGTTGTAGAAACCGCGCACCTGCGGGCTCATCTGCGTGAGGTCGATCGTCATCTCCTCGCCCTTTTTCACCACGCGTACCTTGACCGGCACGGGTTTGCCGATATCCACGCCGTCGTCGTCCATGAACGACTCGGCTTCGTAGGTGCCGTCGGGGATGGTGCGCGTGCGCGCACGAGCCGCGGCTTCCGACTGGTCCATGATGTTCGCGATCGCGGCGAGCACTTCTTCGCGCCCGTAGCGGTCGAGCAGCTCGAGAAAGCGACGTTCGCCCGTCTTCACCGCCGTGATCTGTGCGCGCAGATCACCCATCGCGCGCTCGGGGATTCTCACGTTCATGCGGATGATGTCGACGAGGTCCTGATTCACCACGCCCGCCCTGGCGTACTTCACGATCGGGATCTGAAGACCCTCGGAGTAGATGTCGGTGGTCACGCCGCCGAGCACGCCGCCGACGTCGGTCCAGTGCGCCATGCAGCAGGCGAATCCCGAGAGCTTCCCCTCGTGGAAGATCGGCAGGCTGAAGGTGAAGTGGTAGAGATGGCTGCCGGTGGTGTAGGCGTCGTTCGTGACCAGGATATCGCCCGGGTCGAGCCCGTTTTTTCCGAAATGGGCGAGCTTCGCCTTGACGGTTTCCGCCATGCCGCGGATGAAGCTCGGCAACCCGAGCCCGATCGACACTGTCTCGCCCGCGGCCGTATACAGGCCCACGGTGAAATCGAGCGCCTCGTAGACGATCATGTTGTAGGCGGTGCGCATGAGATTGGTCTTCATCTCCTCGGTCACCGCGATGACGCCGTTGCGGACGATCTCCGTCAGAACCGCGTCTGCCTTCAGGTGCCGTTTGACTTTTGAGCGTTTCATTTCGTTCTCTGCCCGATTTCGATGGCCAGATTTCCAAATTCATCCACGCGCAAGCCGTCACCGGGCAGGAGGACCGTTGTCGAAGCATGCTCTTCCACCAGTGCCGGACCTTCGATGCGGTTCCCCGCTCGCAGACCCTCGCGCGCGTAGCTCGGCGTCGCGAGCGACCTCCCGAGTTCGGCAAAGTAGACCTTGCGCTTGCCGCGGTGCGCGGAGGAAAGCGGCGAGCGCCCGCCGCGCGCGATGCGTTCGAGGGGCGGTTTCTTCATCGCGCCCGTCACGGTCGCGCGCAGGCTCACGATCTCTGCGGGTTCTTCCGGGGCGCAGGTGCCGTAGCGCCGCAGGTGCTCCGCATCGAAGCGCCGCTTCAACGCGTCGCGGTCGCCGCGACGGAAAACTTCGGCGGGGAGGTCCACCGTCACGGGGTGCTCCTGCCCGACATAGCGCATGTCGGCGGCGCGCGCGGCGGCGACGCCCCCGGCCCGCACGCCGCTCGCGGCGAGCGCCTTTTTTCCGTCGGCGATCAGCGCCTCGTAGACTTTTTCGATCGCATCGAAGGATGCGTCGGCGAGCCGCGTGAACCAGGTGTGCACGAAGTCGTAGCGCAAGTCCGAGAACAGCATGCCGAAAGCGCAGAAATGTCCGGGCGCGCGCGGAACGATCACACGCCGCATGCCGATTTCCCGGGCAATGATTGATGCGTGCAGCGGACCCGCGCCTCCGTAGGCGATGAGGGTGAAAGCGGCGGCGTCGAGACCCCGCTCGGTCGATACCGCCTTCACCGCGTAGGACATGGCCGCTGCGGCGATGCGCAGGATGCCGTCCGCGGCATGGATGACGTCCAGGCCCAGCGGCCCGGCGATGTGCTCGCGGATGGCGCGAT
>Ga0184621_10000053_pt1 | contig 17750 bp, 15 predicted proteins | sample PLM1_30_b1_FD_133144 | JGI IMG/M metagenome (GOLD analysis project Ga0184621, IMG submission 133144) | Groundwater sediment microbial communities from an aquifer in East River, Colorado, USA - PLM1_30_b1 | ecosystem: Environmental > Terrestrial > Soil > Riparian zone | place: USA: East River...
CATCGGCAGCAGGGCAGCGCTCATCATCAGCGGCCTCCCTCGGCGGTAACCCGCGGCTGCGGATCGGTCACGCCGACATGCTGCAGCGTGGCTTGCGTCGCCGGTTCGATGATCGACAGCATGGGCTTCGGAAAGACACCGAGTAGCAGGATCAACAGCACGAGCGGGGCCATGGCGAGCCGCTCCCGACCATTGAGGTCGGTGACCTTCTCCTGAACGTCGGCGGAAACCGGCCCAGTCATCGTCCGCTGGTACATGATCAAGATGTACAGCGCGGCCAGCACGATCGCCAGCGTGGAAACTACCGCATACGCCGGGTGTCGGCCGAAGGTTCCGGCCAGCACCATGAACTCGGAGACGAAGCTCGCCAGGCCCGGCAGGGACAACGTGTTGAGCCCAGCGAACAGCAGTAGGCCTGCCAGTACTGGAGCCACCCGATCCACGCCGGCGTAGGCGTTCATATCGCGCGAGCCGCGGCGCTTGATGAGATATCCGGCCATCACAAATAAGGCAGCGGTCGCCATCCCGTGGTTGAGCATGTAGAGCGTGGACCCAGTCAGGCTCTGGGTGGTGAAGGCGAAGATGCCGAGCACGATAAAGCCGAAGTGACTAATGGATGTGTACGCAATGAACCGCATGATGTCCCGGCTGCCGATCGCCAAGATGGCCCCGTACACGATCGAGATGGTGGCCAGGACCAGCACCACCGGCGTTGCCCACTGGCTCGCCTCCGGGAACAGGCCAAGGCAGAACCTGATCATGCCGAAGGTCCCGATCTTGTCCATGACGCCAACCATCATGGTGGCGCTCCCCGCGGTGGACTCCTCGGCCGCATCCGGCAGCCAGGTGTGCAGCGGCACCAGCGGCGCCTTGATCGCAAATGCAAACATGAAGCCAAGAAACAGCCAACGCCCCGTGCCGGTGCCAAAGTCCAGCTGGCTCAGCGTGCTGAGCAGGTAGCTGGGCTCCCCGGCCCTGGCGGATTGCACGTACAGGCCGATCACCGAGGCGAGCATCACAAACCCGCCGAGCAAGCCGAAGATCAAGAACTTGGCTGCTGCGTACGTCCTACGCGGCCCGGGCCCAAAGCCGCCAATCAGGAAGTACATCGGCACCAAGATGACCTCGAAGAACACGTAGAACAAGAAGACATCGGTGGCCAGGAAGAGATACAGAGCACAGCTCTGGACCGCCAGCACCAGGGCGAAGAACACCCGCGAGTCATACTTCGGAGCGATCGTTGCCGCGCCCGTCGACCCTGTATCAGCGGCCGGTGATCCTTCAACCGACTCAGCAGGCTGATCAAAATCGCGCCAGGAGGCAATGATCACCACTGGAGTGATGATCACGACCAGCAGCACCAGGGTGAGGCCGAGGCCGTCCAGGCCCAGCGCATAGTACGCGCCGAGCGGCTTGATCCACGGCGCTTGCTCGACCAGCTGCATACCGCCGCCGATTCTGAACCGCGTCGCGACGATGAGTGCAAACGCGAACGTGATCAGCGAAACCACAAGCGCCACCTGCTTGGCGGCCTTGACACCTATGAAGATCAGCACCACAGCACCGGCGGCCGGCAGCAGCGCCAAGATGGTGAGCCACGGAATAGTCATGTTCGCCCCTAGCCCAGCCGGCCCAGCAGGATGACGACGCCGACGATCGCAGCTCCCAACGTCATGGTGAGCGCATAGGAGCGGACGAAACCGTTCTGCACACGACGAAGCCGGGACGACATCGCACCAATCGCCGCCGCCGTGCTGTTGACGGTGCCATCGATTCCGACGTTTTCGAGCCTGACGAGGCCAGAGGTGAGCTGCTGTCCGGGGCGCATGAACAGCGCTTCGTTGAGCGCGTCGCCGTACAGATCGTTGCGTCCAGCCAGCGTCAAGAAGGAGCGGCTCACGGGCTGCGTCACTGGGATGTCGCGACGCGGCCCGAAGACCCAGATGCTGATCCCGACACCAATAGCGACGACCACAAGACTGGCAATCGCGACTGTTGAGAAGTGCAGCAGGCTCGGTGTTTCCTCAGGACCTCCGCCGCCTACGGCGGGATCAAGCCAGCCAACAATCCAGTTATTGAGCACCAACCCACCGAAGACCGAGCCGATTCCGAGCAACACCAAGGGCACGGTCATGACCGGAGGCGACTCGTGAGGATGAACGCCCTGCCGCCAGCGCTTGGCGCCGTAGAAAGTCATCAACATGAGCCGGGTCATGTAGAAGGCCGTAATCCCTGCGCCAAGCAGAGCGAGCCCTCCAACGACGGCGCCGCGCTCAAAAGCGACCTCAATGATGTGGTCCTTGGAATAGAAGCCGGAGGTGAACGGGAACCCGATGATCGCCAAATAGCCGGCCGCAAACGTGACGAAGGTGATGGGCATCAGCCGCCTGAGCGCCCCGTAATTTCGCATGTCGACCTCGTCGTTCGTCGCGTGCATCACCGAGCCGGCGCCGAGGAACATGTCGGCCTTGAAGAACCCATGCGTGAGCAGATGGAAGATCGCGTAGGCGTACCCGGCGGGCCCAATCCCCGCGGCCAGCATCATGTAGCCAATTTGCGACATGGTCGAGCCAGCCAGCACCCTCTTGATGTCGTCCTTGGCGCAGCCGATCCAGGCGCCGACGAGCAGCGTTACCGTACCGACCACGACCACCGCCGTGCTGGCTGCCGCTGACTCCGCAAAGATCGCATTGCTTCGGGTGACGAGGTAGACCCCAGCCGTCACCATGGTGGCTGCGTGGATCAACGCCGAGACCGGAGTCGGACCCTCCATCGCGTCCAACAGCCAGGACTGCAACGGCACCTGTGCTGACTTGCCACAGGCACCGAGCAGCAGCAACAAGCCCATGATCATCGCTGTCGTGCTATTCACATCGGGCATGCCTAGGTTGACGTCGACGAAGGCCGACGACCCGAACGTTGCAAGCATCAGCATGATCGCCAGGGACATGCCCATGTCACCAACCCGGTTGACGACGAACGCCTTCTTGGCGGCAGTCGCCGCAACCGGCTTGTGTTGCCAGAACCCGATCAGCAGGTACGACGCCAGGCCCACGCCCTCCCAGCCGACGAACAGCACCAGATAGTTGTCAGCCAGAACGAGCAGCAGCATCGCGGCGACGAACAGGTTGAGGAAAGCAAAGAAGCGGCGCCGGCGGTCGTCGTGGGCCATGTAGCCGATGGAATAGACATGGATCAGGCCGCCGACGCCGGTGATCAACAAGACGAAGAGGATCGAGAGTTGGTCGACGAGCAGGCCGACGTCGATCTGCCAGATGCCGCTGGAGATCCAGTTGTACAGCGGCACCGACACGGCACGGCTCGCGGTGTCGCGGCTGAGCAACTGAATGAAGTAGATGAGGCCGATCACGAAGGAGGCCAGCGGAGCTGCTGCGCCGAGGTACGGCGCCCAGGGGTCGGCCCGCCGGCCGACCAGGAGCAGGACCGCGGAGCTTGCGGCAGGTATGGCGATCAGCAACCAGGCCAGCGTGAAGAATCCGGTGGCCGGCACAGGCGTCACGACCTCGAGTGGGAGCATCGCAGTCCTTCAGAACTTCAGCAGATTCGCGTCGTCGACTGAGGCCGAGCGGCGGGTACGGAAGATGGTCACGATGATGGCCAGCCCGACCACCACTTCTGCGGCAGCCACCACCATCACGAAGAAGGCAGCGACTTGCCCGTCCAGGGCACCGTGCATGCGCGAAAATGCCACCAGAGCGAGGTTGGTGGCATTCAGCATCAGCTCGACGCACATGAAAGCCACAATGGCGTTGCGCCTGATCATAAATCCGACCGTGCCAATGGTGAACAAGATCGCCGACAGCACGATATAGCTCGTAGTGCTCACAGCTCGTCCTCGGTGGTGCGCAAAGTTTCACCTTCGGTGATCGCCTCGACCGTCTCGTCGACCGGCTTGACGAGGTCCCGACTGTCCAAGACCGCACCGCGGGCTTTCAGCGCGGCTGAGACTGAGAGCTCTGAGACACTCCCGTCGGGCAACAGCGCCGGGGTGTCCACCGCGTTGTGTCGGGCCAACACCCCTGGAGTCGGAAGCGGGCCTGGATGCTGGCCGGTCTCGGCGTAGCGCTGCATCCTCAGTGCCGCCAGGTCTGCCTGGGTACGTCGCTTGGACAGCCGCTCCCGATGGGCGAGCACCATGGCACCGACTGCGGCGGTGATCAGCAGCGCCGACGTGGCCTCGAAGGCGAATACATAGCGTTCGAACAACAGCGCGGCGATGCCTTGGACGTTGCCGCCGTTGGCCGAATTGGCATCACTCAACCCGATGGTGGGACCGACGATCGCGTTGCCGACGGCGAAGACCAGCAGCGAGCCGAAGCCCAGGCCGGCGAGGAGGGCCAGCGGCCGCTGGCCCTTGATCGTCTCCACCAAAGATTCCGCGATGTCGACGCCCACCAGCATCAGCACGAACAAGAACAGCATTAAGATCGCGCCCGTGTAGACGATGATCTGCACGACGAAGAGGAACGGTGCGTCCAACGCTGCGTACTGAACGGCGAGGGAGATCATCACCGCCGCGAGGCATAGTGCGGAATGCACCGGCTTGCGTGCCAAGATCATTCCCAAGGCAGCCAAGATCATCACGGGGGCGAGCATCCAGAAGGCCACGGCGGCGCCGGTGACCACCAGCGGGATCAACAAGGGTGTGACCACGATCATCACCGACCTTGCGCCGCGTTTTTGCGTCGCTGCGGGAAGCCCTGGTTCATGGGGCGCGGCGGCACGTCGCTAATATCGCCGGCGCGATCGTCCGGTTGGCCTGTCGTAGGCAGCCCGAGGAAGTACGTCTCCTCGTCATCCCCGAGCCTGCGCTCGTGAGGCGGCTCCTCCATGCCGGGGAGCAGCGGAGCCAGCAGATCAGACTTCTCATAGATCAGCTTCTCGCGGGTATCGTCGGCGAGCTCGAACTCGTTCGTCATCGTCAGGGCTCGCGTCGGGCACGCCTCGATGCATAGGCCGCACAGGATGCACCGCAGGTAGTTGATCTGGTAGACGCGCCCGTACCGCTCGCCTGGCGAGTAGCGCTCCTCCTCGGTGTTCTGCGCGCCCTCGACATAGATTGCGTCGGCCGGGCAGGCCCAGGCGCATAGCTCGCAGCCGACACACTTCTCCAGACCGTCCGGCCAGCGATTCAGCTGATGCCGGCCGTGAAAGCGCGGTGCTGTGACGCGAGGCCCGTTGGGGTAGTCAATGGTGAACGTCTTGCGGAACATCGTCCGGAAGGTCACGCCGAAGCCGGCGACGGGATCAAAGAACCCCATCAGGCCTCACTCCCTTCCTTGGCCGGCTCTTCCTCGGTTGTATGGGTCTCCGCCGATCGATCCGACGACAGATCCTCCTCGCCGCTGAGGACCTGGGCAAACTCGGGCAGCACCTGGTCTCCCATCGGCGGGACAGGATAACCGCCCGCGAACGCATCGAATTCGCCGGCAGGTTCCTCGGCCTCAACCGTCGGCTCTTCCTTCCCACCGCCGAAGAAGGCCAGGCCGACCAGCACGGCAAAGACTGCTGCCGCGCCGAACCAGAACCCGCGGCCGCTGAACCATCCCTGCTGCTGGCCCATCCTCAAGATCGCGATCATGAGGGTCCAGACCAGCGAGATGGGGATCAACCAGCGCCAGCCGAATCGCATGAACTGGTCGTACCGCAGCCGCGGCAGCGTGCCACGCAACCAGACGAAGATGAAGAGCATGATCAGCACCTTCACCAGGAACCACAGCAGACCCCAGTAGCCGGCATCGGCGCCCGGCAGCAGGTTGAACGGGAACGGCGCATAGAACCCGCCCAGGAAGAGCGTGACGGCAAGCGCGGAGACCGTGATCATATTCATGTACTCCGCCATGAAGAACATGGCGAAGCGCATCGAGGAGTACTCGGTGTGAAATCCCCCGACCAGCTCGCCCTCGGCCTCCGGCAGGTCGAACGGCGCCCGGTTCGTCTCCCCGACCATAGAGATCACATAGATGATGAACGACGGCAGCAGCTGCACCGCAAACCAAACCGGTACGCCGAAGACAGTCGCTGGTTCGGCTTGTTTTGCGACAATCTCTGAGGTTGACAGCGAACCGGCGTACAGGAAGACCGCGACCAGCGCCAGACCCATAGCGACTTCGTAGCTGATCACCTGCGCGCTCGAGCGCAACGCGCCCAGTAGCGAGTACGTCGATCCGGACGACCAGCCTGCAAGCACGATCCCGTACACGCCGATCGAAGCAACCGCGACAATGAACAGCACTGACACCGGCAGATCGGTGACCTGCAACGGCGTGGTGATCTCAGTGAACGGCACCCGGACGATACCGGCCATCGGGATGACGGCGAAAGCGGTGATCGCCGGAATGGCGACGACAAACGGCGCAAGCATGAAGACGACCTTGTCGGCCGCGGTCGGTGTGAAGTCCTCCTTGAACATCAGCTTCATGCCGTCGGCTAACGACTGCAGGAGGCCGAATGGTCCGTTCATGTTGGGCCCCTGGCGCTGCTGCATGAAGGCGACCACGCGGCGTTCGTACCAGATGGTGAACAGCGTGAGCACCAGCAACACCACGAATGCGAACAGTGCCTTGAGCAGCACCACCCACCACGGGTCGTTGAAGAACACCGCGAGGTCCATGGGAGCGAGCAGGCTCATGTGCTTGCCTCCGTGTCATCCTCAGCGACGGCCAGCTCGGCGGGCGGTCCAATCGTCACAAGATCACCTGCGCTCGCGGCAAGATGCTGCGGAATCCCCAGCCCCGGGGCACGGTTGGGGAGCCACACAACCCCGTCGACCATCTCGGAATCGAGCACGGCCGGCAGCGTGATGGAGCCTCGGTCATTGCTGATCATGGCGACGCTGGTGATTCCGGCGTCCGCGGCTGTGGTGGGGCTCATCCGAGCCTCGGGCACACGTGCGGTTGCCTGAAGGTACGGCTCACCGTCGAGCGCGCGGCTCTCGTCGAGTGCCATCCGCCACGTGGCCAGGAGAACTGTGTTGCCAGCTGGCTCATCAAGCTCGCCAGCCTGGTAGTCGGGGGCCTCTGCGCGGTCGCCCTCCCAGGTCCCCAGCTCGTCGAGTTCAGCGCGCGCCTCGGCAGCCCGACGGAATCCCAGTTCTGTGCCCAGACCATCGGCCAGCGCGGCCAGCACCTTGATGTCGGACAGGCCGTTGGGTTGTTCGATCACGATGCCGAAGGACCGGCGCCGGCCTTCCCAGTTCATGAAGGTGCCCGCCCGCTCCTGCATCAGTGAGACCGGGAGGACGACATTGGCACGTTCGGTGACCAAGGAGGCGCGGGTCTCCAAGCTGATCATGAAGTGCACGGCCTCAAGCCCTTCGAGGGCGGCCTGCGGATCGACGAAGTCGTTCGGATCCACGCCTGCGACGACGAGCGCCGCGAGTTCGCCGTCAGCAGCAGCGATCAAGATCTCGTCGGCGTCGCGGCCTTCCAGCGACGGCAGCGATCCAACTCCCCAGGTTGTCTGCGTGTCGACCCGCGCCGCGGCGTCGGAGACCGGTCTGCCGCCGGGCAACAGATTGGGCAGGCAGCCGGCGTCCATTGCGCCGCGATCCCCTGCCCGGCGCGGCACCCAGGCCAGCCGCGCGCCGGTGCGTTCGGCAAGCCGATGACATGCGCTGAACGTGCCAGACAGACCTGCGGCCCGCTCCCCGACCAAGATCACCGAGTTGGCGTCGAGGGCGATCTCTGCGAGCCGATCATCGGTCGCGCCACTCTCGTCCTGGACCTGATCGAGGACCGCGGGTTCGTCGCCGGGAACGCACGCGATGAGCTGGGCGCCCATCTTGCGCGCCCCGTTGCTGGCGTACGGCGCGAGCGTCCACGTGGTGAGGTGCTTCTTGCGGAAGGCCTTACGCAGCCGGAGGAAGATCATCCCGGCTTCCTCTTCCGGCTCAAGGCAGACCAGCAGCACCGAACTGGCGCTTTCAAGATCAGTGAAAGTGACGCCGCGCTCGGTTCCGGCCACGGCGTGGGCGAGGAAGTCGGCTTCCTCAGCCGAATGCTGTCGCGCGCGGAAGTCGATGTTGTTGGTGCCCAGCACGGCTCGAGCGAACTTGGAGTAGCCGTACGCGTCCTCCAGCGTCAGCCGACCGCCGGTGAGCACGCCGACCGAACTCCCGGCCGCCTTCAGTCCACGTACGGCGACATCAATCGCCTCGGGCCAGGAGGCTGGCCGCAGCACGTCACCGTCTCGGACGAGAGGGCGGGTGAGCCGATCCTCGCCATCTCCGTAGCGAAGAGCGAAGCGGTCCTTGTCGGTGATCCATTCCTCGTTGACCTCCGGATCGTCCCCGGCTAGCCGTCGCATTACCTTGCCACGTCGGTGATCGACCCGGATCGCCGAGCCGCAGGCGTCATGCTCCGCGATTGAGGGGGTGGAGACCAGGTCGAAGGGCCGCGAGCGGAACCGGTACTCGGCGCTGGTCAGCGCACCCACTGGGCAGATCTGGATGGTGTTGCCTGAGAAATAGGACTCGAAGGGTTCGTTCTCGTAGATGCCGACCTGCTGCAATGCGCCTCGCTCGAGCAGCGCGATGAACGGATCACCGGCGATCTGCTCGGAGAACCTGGTGCAGCGGGCGCAGAGCACGCAGCGCTCCCGGTCCAGCAAGACATTCGGCGAGATGTTGATCGGTTTCGGATACGTGCGCTTGGCGTCAGTGAACCGGCTTTCGGCGTAGCCGTGCGACATCGCCTGGTTCTGCAGCGGGCACTCCCCACCCTTGTCGCAGATGGGGCAGTCGAGCGGATGGTTGATCAGCAGGAATTCCATGTTCCCGCGCTGCGCCTTGTCGGCCACGGGCGATGTGACCTGGGTCTTGATCTTCATGGCGGGCGCGACTTCAAGGGTGCAGGAGGCCTGCGGCTTGGGGATGGGACGCCCGGTCCCTCCGTCGGGCACCTCGACCAGGCACTGCCGGCAGGCGCCGACCGGGTCGAGCAACGGATGATCACAAAACCGTGGCACTTCGACTCCGATGAGCTCGGCAGCGCGAATCACCAGCGTGCCCTTGGGCACCGAGACCTCGATGTCGTCGATCGTGAGAGTGATCAGATCCTCGCTCTTGGCGACCTCGCTTTGGCGGTTGGCGATAACGGTCATGACAAGACCTCCCCGGCCAGCGCGTCCGCGAGCGTCGGGTATCGCGCGCTGCTGTCTTGACGAGCGAGTGAGCAGACACGCTTTTCCGTCTGCGAACGAGTGAGGAAGACAGGAGCTACCAGCGCGATGCGCGAGCGGACACATAAATCGGTCATCTACTCATGCTCCTGCGGGCTCGCGGACGAAGATCGTGCTCCGCTCGTACGGAAAGAGCTCCCAAGCCGGGGTGTGCATGGCCGCCTCAAACTCGTCTCGGAAGTACTGGATGGCTGAGGTGATCGGCGAGGTCGCGCCGTCGCCGAGGGCGCAGAAGGACCGGCCGAGAATGTTGTCGCAGAGATCGAGCAGCTTCTCGATGTCGCCCTCCTGCCCGCGGCCGGCCTCCATCCGCATCAGAATCTGGACCAGCCACCACGTACCCTCGCGGCACGGGGTGCACTTGCCGCACGACTCGTGCTTGTAGAACTCGGTCCAGCGCAGCACGGTGCGGACGACTGAGGTTGTCTCGTCGAAGCACTGCAGCGCCTTGGTTCCGAGCATCGACTTCACACTGGCGACGGCCTCATAGTCCAGCGGAACGTCCAGGTGGGCGTCGGTCAGCATCGGCGTCGAGGAGCCGCCTGGTGTCCAGAACTTCAAGCGATGCCCCTCGCGGATGCCGCCGGCAAGATCAAGAAGCTGGCGCAGTGTGATGCCTAAGGGCGCTTCGAACTGTCCGGGATTGGCAACGTGACCCGACAGCGAGTAGATGGTCATTCCTTTGGACTTCTCAGTGCCCATTGCGGAGAACCAGTCGTCACCATTGGCGATGATGGATGGCACCGAGGAGATCGACTCCACGTTGTTGATCACCGTCGGACAGGCGTAGAGGCCCGCGATGGCAGGGAATGGGGGCCGCAGCCGTGGCTGGCCACGCCGGCCCTCCAGCGAGTCCAGCAAAGCGGTCTCCTCGCCGCAGATGTAAGCGCCTGCACCCGCATGCACGATGATCTCCAAGTCGTACCCGCTGCCCAAGATATTGGCGCCGGCGTAGCCAGCCGAGTACGCCTCCCGGACCGCCTGCTGCAGTCTGCGTACTACATGCAGCACCTCGCCTCGGACGTAAATAAAAGCGTGGTTGGCGCGGATCGCGTACGCGGAGATGATCACTCCCTCGATGAGGGTATGCGGCGAGGCCATCATCAGCGGGATGTCTTTGCAGGTCCCGGGCTCGGATTCATCGGCGTTGACCACGAGGTACTTGGGCTTCGGGTTGTCTTGCGGGATGAAGCTCCACTTCATCCCGGTCGGAAAGCCAGCTCCGCCGCGCCCGCGCAGGCCGGAGTCCTTCACCAGGGCCACGACCTCCGCCGGTTCCATCTGCAGCGCCGATCGCAGGGCGCCATATCCGCCACGGAGTTCATAGTTGGTGAGCTTCCAGGCGCGCTCGTCTCCCCAGTTGGCCGTGAGCACAGGCGTGAGAAGGCCATGTGCTGCATCGATGTCGGTCACCGGCCCCCCTCATCTGGTCGGTCCGCTCTGTGCTCTGGTTTGGGAGCCGTCCAGCCACGCTCCTCAGCAATGCGCAAGCCAACCAGCGACGGGCCGGTGGCAGCGGGTCCCTCGTCGGCTCGTCCGTCCGGGAAGCCTGCGAGCACCCGCTCGGCTTCCTTCCAGGTACAAACCCGGGCGCCGCGAGTGGATTGCACTTCGGTCCCTGACCGCAGCTGGTCAACCAGATCCATCGCCGTTTCCGGCGTCATGTTGTCGAAGAACTCCCAGTTGACCATCACCACCGGCGCGAAGTCGCATGCGGCGTTGCACTCCACGTGTTCCAGGGTGATCTTGCCGTCCGCAGTGGTCTCGTCGTTGCCAATCCCTAAATGATCTTGGAGTTTCGCGTACACCTCATCGCCGCCCATGATCGCGCAGAGTGCGGTGGTGCAGACGCCGACGTGGTACTCCCCAACCGGGCGTCGCTTATACATGGTGTAGAAGGTCGCGACGCCACTGACGTCAGCCGCGGTCAGGCCCAAGATGTCAGCACACGCCTTAATCCCAGCCGGCGTCACCCGGCCCTCCACGCTCTGCACGAGGTGCAACATGGGCAGCAGCGCCGAGCGAGCCTCCGGATACCGCGCCGCGATCGACCGCATCTCCTCCAGCGTCGCCTCAGTGATCTTGGTCTCCAGGACGTCGTAATCCAGACTCGGCTCATCGAAGTGCGTGACAAAGTGCCCGTGCCCGACCAGCTCCTCCGAGGCCACATCCCCGCCCGCATGCCCATTTGGCGACGGCGGCAGCGGCTCGAGCGGATTGCTCATGCTCCCACTCCCAACCTCGTGTCGACCTGGGCGCTGACGGCCCACGTAATAGCCCCAGCCGACGCATTGCAGGGCGGATGGCCCGCTTGGCCGAGCCGAAGCGGTCGCCGCTCCCCGCCGACTGGGCCGGGTTGTGGCATGCGGCCAAACGCACCGTATGGAGGGTCGGGGAGGGCCGCTCGGGCGGGCGTAGCAAACCTAAGATGCTTGAATTCGGACCGCCCGCGGACCGCACCAGACTGGCCAACCCAAGACGCACGTTTGCCTAGCCCGCCCGAGCGGTCCTCCCCGGCTCTGAGTCCCAAAGCGCAACAGGAGTGGGGCTGCATTACCGATCCACCCCGCCCATGACCGGATCAAGGCTCGCCACGGCCACGACCACATCCGACACCATCGCGCCCTCGCACATCACCGGCATAGCTTGCAGGTTGGTGAAGCTCGGATCGCGGAAGTGGGCGCGGAACGGCCGGGTTCCGCCGTCCGAGACCACGTGGGCGCCCAATTCACCGCGCGGACTCTCAATGGGCACATAGGCCTGGCCCGGCGGGACCTTAAAGCCTTCGGTGACCAGCTTGAAGTGATGGATCAGCGCCTCCATCGACTGGCCCATGATGTGCTTGATGTATTCGTTGGAGTTGCCCATGCCGTCGGAGCCGATCGACAGCTGCGCCGGCCAAGCGATCTTCTTGTCGGCGATCATGATCGGCGCGCCGCGCATCTTCTCCAGCCTCTCGACGCATTGTTCGATGATCTTGAGGCTCTCCCACATCTCGTTCAACCGGATCCGGAATCGCCCATAGGCGTCCATGGTGTCCCAGGTCTGCACCTCGAAGTCGTAGGTTTCGTATCCGCAGTAGGGCTGCTTCTTGCGCAGATCCCAGTCGTACCCGGTCGCCCGTAGCGGTGGCCCCGTGATGCCCAGAGCCAGGCAGCCAGCAAGATCGAGATAGCCGACGCCAGAGAGCCGGGCTTTGAAGATCGGGTTCTCGTTGCAGAAGGCTGCGTACTCCGGCAGGTGCTTCCGCATCCACACCACAAGATCTTTGACAAAATCCAGCGCCTTGTCTGGCAGATCCTGGGCAACGCCGCCAGGTCGGATGTAGGCGTGATTCATCCTCAGACCCGTGATCAACTCGAAGGCGTCCAGCACCTTCTCCCGCTCGCGGAATCCGATGGTCATCACGGTGAGCGCGCCGATCTCCATGCCACCGGTCGCGATGCATACCAGGTGGGAGGAGATGCGATTCAGCTCCATCATCAGTACCCGAATGACATTGGCCTTCTCGGGAATCTCGGCCTCGATATCGAGCAGCCGCTCGACGCCCAGGCAGTACGTGGTCTCCTGGTAGAGGGGTGAAAGGTAGTCCATCCGAGTGCAGAAGGTGACGCCTTGGGTCCAGTTACGGAACTCCATGTTCTTTTCGATGCCGGTGTGCAGATAGCCAACGCCGCAACGGGCCTCGATGACGGATTCGCCTTCCAATTCCAAGATCAGCCGGAGCACACCGTGCGTAGAAGGGTGCTGTGGGCCCATGTTCACCACGATGCGCTCGTCACCGCGCTCGGCCTGCTCCGACACGATGGAGTCCCAGTCCTGGCCGGTGACGGTGTAGACGTGACCCTCAGCGGCGTCGGCAGCCGCACCGTAGGGATCCTCCTCTGAGCCCGCCGCAGGCCCGGCGGTCCGCTCGTCGGTCGTGCTCACGAGTACGACCTCCTTTGGTCTGGGGGTGGGATGGTCGCACCCTTGTACTCCACCGGGACGCCGCCGAGGGGGTAGTCCTTGCGCTGCGGGTGGCCCGGCCAGTCGTCAGGCATCAAGATCCGGGTGAGCGCGGGATGGTCGTCGAAGATGATGCCGAACATGTCGTAGGTCTCGCGCTCGTGCCAGTCGGCGGTTGGGTAGGTCGCCACCACCGATGGGATGTGCGGGTCGCTGTCGGGTGCGGAGACTTCAAGCCGAATGCGGCGGTTGTGGGTCATTGACTGCAGGTGATAGACCGCGTGCAGCTCCCGCTCCTTGTCTGCTGGATAGTGCACTCCGGACACGCTGCTACAGAACTCAAAACGCAAGTGAGCGTCGTCTCTGAGGTACCGGACCAGCTCTGCCAGGTGCTGCCGCTCGACGTGGAAGGTGATCTCGCCGCGGTAGATGACGACCTTGGTGATCACGTCGCTGAAGTTGGGAACCAGCGCACCGATCCGTTCATAGACCTGATCCCACCAGCCACCGAAGGGCGGGCTGGCCGCACCTGGAAATTCCACCACGCTGGTCAGGCCGCCATACCCGGAGGTGTCGCCGCTGCCCTTGACGCCGAACATGCCCTTCCGGACCTCCAGCACCTCCGCGGTCGGCTCGGCGGCAGCTAGTTGAGCTTCGTCCTCCTCCGCCGCGGTTGCACCAGAACCGACGTCGGGCGCCTCTCCCGTCAGGGACTCCGGCTTCGTTTCGGCGTCCGGCTCGGATTCGCCGTCCGCCACCGCGCCCTTGATCGGCGCCTTTTCGTCAGACTCTTTGTGCAGCGACTCGGCGGGCTCAGGCCCAGCGTCATCCGACTCTGGCTGGACGTCCTCAGACTCTGGCTGTACGTCCTCGGGCTTGGGCGGCGGAGCCTTGCGCGTCCGCTTCCGAGGCGGCCGGCGCGGGGTGCGTGCAGTCATCGAAGCAGACCCTTCTGCTCAATGAGAGCGGGCGCTTCCAGCTGCTGCTGCTCCGCCTCCTGCGCGGCGATGGCGGCGTCGAGGCCGATCGGGGTGTGCTGCACCTTCTCGCGCAGCTTGAACATCGCGTCGATCAACATCTCCGGCCGCGGCGGACAGCCGGGCAGGTACATGTCGACGGGAACGACATGGTCCACGCCCTGCACGATCGCGTAGTTGTTGAACATTCCGCCGGTGCTGGCGCACACGCCCATGGCGAGCACCCATTTCGGGTTTGCCATCTGATCGTAGATCTGGCGCAGCACCGGCGCCATCTTCTGGCTCACCCGGCCGGCGACGATCATCAGGTCGGCTTGCCGGGGCGAGGCACGGAACACTTCCTGTCCCCAGCGGCCGGAGTCGTAACGTGGCGCGCCGTAGGTCATCATCTCGATGGCGCAGCAGGCCAGACCGAAGGTGGCAGGCCAAAACGCCGCGCTCCGCATGTAGCCGAACAGATTCTCAACGGTGGTCAACAGCACACCGCTGGGAAGCTTTTCCTCGAGGCCCATCTCAGCCAACACTCCTAGTTGCTTGCATTCTCAATCCCAATCCAGCCCACCCCGCCGTAGCACGTAGAAGTAGGCGATGAAGACCGCGCCGATAAACAAGATCATCTCGACCAGCGCGAACGTGCCCATCAGGTCAAACGCCACAGCCCACGGATAGAGGAAAACGATCTCGATGTCGAAAACGATGAACAGCATGGCGGTGATGTAGTACTTAACCGGGAACCGGCCGCCGCCCACCGGCTGCGGCGTCGGCTCGATGCCGCATTCATACGAGTCGTACTTGGCTCGGTTGTACCGCCCAGGGCCCACCAGCACGCTCGTCAGAATGGTCAGCGCGACGAACCCCGAGGCAATCGCCAGCAAGATCACGATTCCGATGTACGGACTCACCAGCTAGCTCCCCTTTCCCACGTCATACACAGTGATCATGCGGCCGGGGCAATCCTGGACAACGAGTTGATCAACTTGTCCATCGCGTCGCCGTCCTTGGCATCGGTCAGGTTGGCGAGCAGCTTCAATGTGAACCGCATCAAGGTCCGGCGAGGCAGCCCGTACGTCGTGCACACTCGCATCACGCGCGGATGGCCGATCAGCTTCACGAAGGCGCGACCCAACGTGTAGTAGCCGCCAAGCTCCGCCTTCAGCCTTGCGGGATAGGACTGCAGCGCCCGCTCCGCAGCTGGGCTGCCAGGCCCCCGCTCGTGCGCCTCGGCCATCGCGGTTGCTGCGATCTCAGCGGACTCCATGGCGTAGGCGATGCCCTCGCCATTGAAGGGATTGATCATGCCCCCAGCATCACCGACCAGCAGCAGACCGCGCCCATAGTGTGGCTGGCGGTTGAAGCCCATGGGGAGCGCCGCTCCTCGCACCGGGGTGATCATGTTCTTGCTCCGAAAACCCCAATCCTCCGGTGTGTTCTCCAGCCAGCGCCTGAGCAGATCCTTGTAGTCAGTCTTTCCGAAAGCCGACGAGGTGTTCAGGATGCCGAGACCGACGTTGCAGGTGCCGTCGCCCATGCCGAAGATCCACCCATATCCGGGCAGCAGTGCGCTCTTGCCGGGCTTGCCCTCCCATAACTCCAGCCACGACTCCAGATAGTCGTCGCGGTGTCGTGGACTGGCGTAGTAGGTACGCACAGCTACGCCGAGGGGCCGGTCTTCGCGCCGATTCAGCCCCATAGCCAGGCTCAGCCGGGTCGAGTTTCCATCCGCCGCGACGATCATCGGGGCGGTGAACCGGCGGCCGTCCTTGGTGCGGACTCCAACGGCGCGGTCGGTGCGCGAGTCGATGATCGGCTCGACCACATTACTGAGCTCATACAGCGAGGCGCCGGCCGCTACCGCATGGCGGGCCAGCAATTCGTCGAAGTCGGCGCGCGGCCTGACCACTCCGTAGGAGGGGAAGTCGGCAAGATCAGGCCACTCCAGCTGGAAGGGACGCTCGCCGCCGTAAATCCGCAAGCCTTTGTTGTGCAGCCAGCCGGCCTCTTCGCCAGTGTCAATGCCGAGTCGAATGAGCTGCCGTGTGCCGCGTGGCGTGAGGCCATCACCGCAGACCTTCTCGCGTGGGAATCGGCTCTTCTCCAACAGAGAGACACAGAGCCCCTGGCGAGCAAGGTGCGTGGCGGTGGCGGAGCCAGCTGGACCGGCGCCGACAACGACAACGTCGGCGTCGATGACAGGCCCCGTCGAATGATCGCGCACGTCAGGTTCCGCGTACGGGCCAGGCCCGTTCGTGGCGACCGACATGACGACTCCTGAAGTCTCCCCGGGGACTTAGTGAAAAACTTCACTAAGTCTTCATGCAGAGTCTACGACTTCCCGCGGACGGCTCGGTGTGTTGGGTCCAAAGAGCGTCAACACACCTTAGATCTCAAGCATGGAAGGAAGCTGCGAGCGGCGGAAATCGCGCGCCGCCGCACGGAGGAGGAGGGAGCGGAGGCGTTTTTCCTCTGCGTGCGACGACGACGGCTGCGGATTCTCGATGTTCGCGCCGCCGATCTGCAGGATGAGATGACGGAACAACGCTTCTCCGTTCCGTCAGCTCCGACGAAGACGGCGGCAACCCAGCGAACATCGCAGCGAGCGGAGCGAGCAATCAAATACAGCGCGATGCGCGAGCAGCTTGGAAACACAGAACAAGAAGATTTAGGCATCGCTGTCGTTGCGTAAATCTCCCGCATCCAACTGGATGTCGAAGCTCGCCGGCAGACGGACAGCGCCGAAGTAGTGGGCCTCGCCGCGCTCCCAAAATCGCGCCCAGTCCGGATCGTTCTGCCGCTCGAGGTACCGACGGGCCCGAGTCTTCGGATCGACGCCGAGGTAGACCGTGACATCCACCAGATCTCTGAGCTCGGGGCGGGCGGCGTACACGCCGTCCACGATGATCACATCAGCGGCGCCAATGGTCTTCGGCGGCGCGAGCCGGCCGTCGTCGGCCTCCCAGTCGTAGGGCTGACAGGTGGCTGACTCCCCGGCTCGCAACGGCAGCAGTGCCTCGTCGCGCAGCCGCTCCCAATCGATCACGGCATCGACCACCGCGACATCGGACATCGCCTCCCGCTGGGCCACGCTCAGCGTTGGCAACGTGTTCCGATAAAAGTCGTCGCCTTCGACGACTGCAGCCCTCGCCCGAAGTGCGACTGCGGTTGCCAAGATCGACTTACCCGCACAGCTTGGGCCGTCAATGGCTATCACAACCGGCCGGTGAAGCCCGGCCTGGCGCTCGGCGGCCAGCTCGAGAATGGCTGACACGGCTGCTGAGGACTGCAGCTGCCAGGCGAGTCGTTGTTCGGGCGTGTCGATGTCCCAGAGCTCGACCGGCGCGAGCTCCTGGATGACCAATCCGGGTCGGAGGGCATCGAGCAGCCGGCGCGCCGAGACCCCGGCAGCACCACCTGGCCCGGCAGCTGCGACCAAGGCACGGGCCGCAGCTGGGCGTAACGCCAGCTGGAGCGGCTGTTCTTGACCATGTGCATCAACACCGACAACCGCTTCGGTGTTGGGCTCGCTCTCCAAGCGGCTGAGCAGAGTGCCCGCGGCTTGACCACCAAGCGGCGCATCCGCAGGTAGCACGACGATGACGTCAGTGGGCTCAGCGAGCGCTCGGCGAA
>Ga0184621_10000072_pt1 | contig 16515 bp, 12 predicted proteins | sample PLM1_30_b1_FD_133144 | JGI IMG/M metagenome (GOLD analysis project Ga0184621, IMG submission 133144) | Groundwater sediment microbial communities from an aquifer in East River, Colorado, USA - PLM1_30_b1 | ecosystem: Environmental > Terrestrial > Soil > Riparian zone | place: USA: East River...
AGCTCTCGCGCATCGGCGTGCTGGAGCTGGATGCCCTGCCCTGGCAGGTTGCCGAACCGATCGTGAAATCGGAATACGGGGGAGCGGTCGTCGATGCAACCGGGTTGTTCGCCTCGATCCGCCAGCCGGCTGATGAAGTGGAAATTCTGCTGGCGCGGCGTGCAGTGACGATCGCCGTGCAAGCGTTCAAAGCGATTCCCACAGAGGCGAAGCGTGCGTCGGAACTGCTTTCCGCGCTGGAAGGCTCGGCGCGGCTAGCCGGTGCGGAAGAAGTGTTGCCTCGGCTGGCGCCGGATCTTCGCGCGGACGCGACACTGCGCAGATTCGAAGGCGACGCCCTCCTCGGCGACCGCTATGCGATCGAGCTGTCGGTCGCTTACAAAGCCACCTGGGTGCGCATCACCCGGTGCATTTCCACCCAAACGGTTCCGCCGTCCTGGCGCGGCGCCGCGGATCGCTTCGTCGAAACCGTCGAGCGTCTGAACGAGGCGAATCTTTCCCTCGAACCCCAAGTCGCAGGTACCGTGCGACCAGGGAAAACGGTCGCTTGGACCCTCGAGACCTGCCGCGGCAGTCCGCCGCTTTCCATCGTTGCAACCGGGGAAACAGCGTCGCCATCGGCCCTCCCGGGCGGTTCGCTAGCCTGCCTCTCCTTGCAGCTGGAGCTTAACGACGGCCCTTGGCTGGGCGGCGAGCCGCTTATCCTCGGGAGCCGCGGGCAGCCGAGCCGTCTTTTGATCTAACAGTTTGTTGAAAAACATTTCTGCAATAAGTCCTCCGCTATCGCCCCCACATTCTCGCGTTCACGAGCAAGCGTGCGGCCGAGGAGTTCATTGGGCATCCAGTCGACTGCAGGCTCATAGGCGAGACGATCGGAGAAACTGCGCTCTTCGTCCTCCCATCGCCTTCGGGCGCAACGCGGCGCTACTGGGACCCGAAACACTGGCGTGAACTCGCGCGTCTGTGAGGCGACGCCGAACCACCCGTTAGGCATGAGCAACCAGCATCGAGGTAACCATGAAAATTGAACTGCTAATTGGCGCTGTTACAGTTGGCCTCGGCGCAACCTTCGTCATGGATCTCTGGGCCATATTTCTCAAGCACGCTTTCAAAATTCCTTCGCCCAACTATTGCTTGGTTGGTCGTTGGCTGCGCCACATGACCAATGGCTCCTTCAAACATCCAAGCATTAGCGCTGCTGCTCAGAAGCCAGCCGAGTGCACAACCGGCTGGATTGCTCATTACGCAATAGGGGTGCTGTTCGCGTTTGCCCTTGTGGCATTGGCCACACCTGAATGGCTACGGTCGCCGACTCTGATGCCTGCTTTAATCTTCGGCATTGTTACTGTTGGCTTTCCCTTCTTTATCATGCACCCTTCGTTCGGCCTTGGCCTTGCCGCGTCAAAGGCCCCAAATCCCATGCAGGCGCGGCTGCGTAGTCTTATGAATCATGCCGCGTTTGGGGTTGGCTTGTACGTTTCGGCTCTGGTTATGAGTTCTATTACCGAAGCTCATGCCTAACAACTGGGTCTCTGACGCCGCACGCAATCAATTCAGCGAAGGGGAAGAGGCATGCAAGCAGCAAAAAAGATGCATGCGATCGTACGCCGAAAGTACGGGACGCCCGACGTGCAGATCGCAAGCTAGAAATACGAAACGCCGGAACTGACCGGCCGGGGAGATAGGTAACAAAAACGTCGGGGAACATGGGTTACAGATTTCCAGGTCCTGGTACTACTCTCCGGTGCGCCGCCATCGCACGGCGGCAGCCATCTAACCGACAGCCCGTGCAGTCTCCTCCGGCGAAGCGCCGAAAACGCTCCGCTTGAGCTCGGCGAGACGATCGCGCGCTTCCGCGGCTTTTTCGAACTCGAGATTGCGCGCATGGTCGAGCATCTCCTTTTCCAGGCGCTTGATCTCCCGGGCGAGCTGCTTTTCCGACATCGACTCGTAACGCGCCTGTTCCTGAGCGGCCTTCAACTCCGTCTGCACATCCTGGAAGTCGCGGGCGCCTTCGATCATGTCGCGCACCGACTTGGAAATGCCGATCGGCGTGATGCCGCGCTGCGCGTTGAATTCGACCTGCTTCGCGCGGCGTCGATCGGTCTCTCCGATGGCACGCTTCATCGAATCGGTGACCCTGTCGGCGTAGAGAATGGCCATCCCGTTCAGATGGCGCGCGGCGCGGCCGATGGTCTGGATGAGCGAGCGCTCCGAACGCAGGAACCCTTCCTTGTCCGCGTCGAGGATCGCCACGAGTGACACTTCGGGCAGGTCCAGGCCTTCGCGCAGCAGGTTGATGCCGACCAGCACGTCGAATTCGCCCAGCCGCAGATCGCGGATGATTTCGACGCGCTCGACCGTTTCCACCTCCGAGTGCAGGTAGCGCACCTTCACGCCGTGCTCGGCGAGGTAGTCGGTCAGCTCCTCGGCCATGCGCTTGGTGAGCGTAGTCACCAGCACCCGCTCCCCGCTCGCCACCCGCAGAGTGATCTCGGAGAGCAGATCGTCCACCTGAGTCGAGGCGGGCCGAACTTCGAGCCGCGGGTCGACCAGGCCCGTCGGTCGCACGACCTGCTCGACGATCTGTCCCGAGGTCTTGCGTTCGTATTCCGCGGGAGTCGCCGAGACGAACACGGTCTGGCGCATGACCTGCTCGAATTCCTCGAACTTGAGCGGACGATTGTCCAGGGCCGAGGGCAGGCGAAAACCGTAGTCGACCAGATTCTCCTTGCGCGAGCGATCGCCTTTGTACATGCCCCCCAGCTGGCCGATGGTGACGTGCGATTCGTCGATGAACATCAGCGCGTTCGGCGGCAGATAGTCGATCAGCGTCGGCGGCGGCTCGCCCTCTTTCCTTCCGGACAGGTGCCGCGAATAGTTCTCGATGCCCTTGCAGAAACCCAGCTCGACAAGCATCTCCAGGTCGAAGCGCGTGCGCTGCTCGATGCGCTGGGCTTCCAGGAGCTTGCCCGTCTTCTGGAAATGCTCGATCCGCCCGGCGAGCTCGATCTTGATCGCGTCGATCGCGCGCAAGGTCGTCGCCCGGGGCGTCACGTAGTGGCTCGACGGATAGACGGTGAAGCGCGGCACGCGCTGGCTTGCGTGCCCGGTCAGCGGGTCGAACAGCGTCAAGCTCTCGACCTCGTCGTCGAGAAGCGCGATGCGCAGCGCCGTCTCGGAATTGTGGGCGGGGAGCGGGTCGAGGACGTGCCTCCGGACGCGGAAAGTCCCGCGCTTGAATTCGAGCTCGTTTCGTTCGTACTGCATCGCCGCGAGGCGCGCGATCACGTCGCGCTGGGACATCCGCTCCTTTTCGCGCACGTGCAGAATCATGCCGTGGTAGTCGACCGGGTTGCCGATGCCGTAGATGCAGGACACCGTCGCAACGATCACGGTGTCCTTGCGTTCGAGCAGGGACTTCGTCGCCGACAGGCGCATCTGCTCGATGTGCTCGTTGATGCTCGAGTCCTTCTCGATATAGAGGTCCCGCGACGGAACATAGGCTTCAGGCTGGTAATAGTCGTAATAGGAGACGAAGTACTCGATCGCGTTCTCGGGGAAGGACTCGCGCATTTCGGAATAGAGCTGGGCGGCAAGGGTCTTGTTCGGCGCGAGCACGAGCGCTGGCCGCCCGAGGCGCGCGATGACGTTCGCCATGGTGAACGTCTTTCCCGAGCCCGTGACGCCGAGCAGGGTCTGATACGAGAGCCCGTCGCGGATGCCGTCTACGAGCTTGTCGATCGCCTCGGGCTGATCGCCGGCCGGAGGAAACGCCTGGGCCAGACGGAAAGGGCTGTCGGGGAAGGTGAGGATCAAGGGTGGACCGTGCCGCGCAAAGCCGCGGGGATCACACTTGCGGTTTGAGGCGGGCAAGCGCATGGGCCCGCCACATCGGCCATGCGCGACTGTAATCCTGACCGGGGACGGAGGCGCGGACCTCCTGCTCGTCGAGGTAGGTGATCTTGCCGCCGCTCCCTGCAATCGCGATCGCCTGAAGCTGCATTCGCGCGCTCATCTCCAGATAGATGCTGCGCCCCACCGCGCGGGGCAGGCTCTCACCCACGGTTACCGAGCCGTGACCGCGCATCAGGGCCGCCGGGGACTTTCCCAATACCCTGGCGAGCGCCTGCCCCAGATAGGGCGTCTTGACCAGCAAATCGGTGCCCTTCTCGGCATCTCGGATTTCAAAGTTTGGAACTCCCTCTCCCACGAACGCCGCCATGTGGAAAAGCGGCCGCATCGCGACCGTCGTGACGCTGAACGGCACGACCGAGGGGGAATGATTGTGCACGACGGCGTTCACGTCCGGACGCGCCTTGAGGATCTCGCCGTGAATGAAGCGCTCGCGCACCGACTCTCGTCCCCGCGGATCGATCGGATTGCTGTCGAGATCGTACTCCATGATGTCCTCGGGCATCACCAACTCCGGCGCAAGCGAGCGCGCAAGAAAGTACCGCTTGGGATCGCGGTCCGAGCGCACGCTCACGTGTCCGTAGGCATCGATGACACCGTGCTCGGCCAGGATTCGGTACGCGGCGACCAGATCTTCGATATGGTTCATGTGTTTTCTTGTCGGGTGATCCGTGAAATCCGCTTGAGCTCAATCCGCCTTGATGCCTGCTGCCGCGACCACGCGCGACCAACGCGCCAATTCCTTCTTCACGAGGTCGCCGAAGCGCTCCGGCGTGCCGCCGGCCGGCGCCATGCCCTGTTTTGCGAGCAGTCCGCGGATTTCGCTCTGTTCGAGCAGCGCGTTCATTTCCGCGTTTACTCTGGCGATGAGCGCCTGCGGCGTTCCGGCCGGCGCGAACACGCCATACCAAGTCTCCACCTCGAGGTCGGCGAGGCCCAGCTCTTTGAGCGTGGGCACCTCGGAAAACGCCTGCGACCGCTCCGCGCTCATCACAGCCAGCATGCGGAGCTTCCCGCTCTGGACGTACGGGGCCGCTGTCTGCAACGACACGATCATGGCCTGCACGTGCCCGCCCACGAGATCGGCCAGAGCGCCGCCCGATCCCTTGTACGGAACGTGCACGAGGTCGATACGCGCATCGAGCTTGAGCAGCTCCATCGCGAGATGCTGCGGACCCCCGTTTCCGGGAGAAGAGTAATAGAGCTTGCCCGGCTGACCGCGCGCAAGCTCGAGGAATTCGCGCATCGACTTGGCCGGCAATCCTTGCGTGACGATCACCGCCATCGTGCTGGTGGCGAGCAATATGACCGGCGCAAAGCTCTTCATGGGGTCGAAGGGGAGCTTTTGATTGATCGCCGGATTAGTGCCGAAAGAGGTTGCGGTGCAAAGCAGCGTATAGCCGTCGGGCGCGGATTTCGCGACGAAGTCGGTTCCTATGTTGCCCGAAGCGCCGGCGCGGTTGTCGGTAACGACAGCGATCTTCCAGCGCTCGGCAAGTTTCGGTCCGAGAATCCGCGCGAGGATATCGGCGCCCGTTCCCGGGGTATAGGGTACGACGATTTGGATCGTCCGAGCGGGCCACACGCCCGCATCCTGCGCGAGCGACGCGGCAGACCCCAGGCTCAAAGCCAGTCCCATGGCCCCTACGACGCAATGGCACACCCTTTCACGCGATGGCATCAGTGCGTTTCCTTCCTTGCGGCGACGTCCACGGATCCATTATGCCCAAGAGACATCGCTTCCGTCTGCAGCCGGAACGGCTTTTCTTCAACCCGTCGCGTTGACCGGTCCCCCTGCTGGGAATTAGAATACGCGCCTTCCAATTCCTCCGGCGACACGCTCATCGGAGTCTCGAATCCCCGATAGCTCAGTTGGTAGAGCGACGGACTGTTAATCCGCAGGTCCCAGGTTCGAGCCCTGGTCGGGGAGCCAGAATTCGATTGTGCGTGCCTGGATCGACGAGGTAGACTTGCGCCGTCTTTCAACGAAAGGGATCTCGAAGAAATGCGTATACGCCGGCTGTTGATCGCTTCCGTTCTGTGCACCGCAACCTACGGCTGCGGGACGACGCCCACTGAACCCAGAGCCACGACGCCCACTGAGCCCAAAGCCGCGGCGTCCACTGAACCCAAGGCTGCGGCGCAGCCGCGCAGGGAACCTGTCTACACCACCGGAAGCAGATTGCCGTCGAACAATCCCGCCGCCGTTCAGGGAGTCAGCCGGGAGGGGTGGGAAGACGAACGCCGAAACGCCTCCGGGAACCAGCAGATTTTCAAGTAACGCAAGCGACCGGGCTCAACGCTTCTCCACGGAGCCGACGACGACCCGATCGCGTCCGGCGCCTTTAGCAGCATAGAGCGCCACGTCCGCCACGCGCAGGAGGGATTCGCTGTCCTCGCCGTGAACCGGAAACAGCGCAATTCCCAGCGAAGTCGTGATCTTGCCCAGAAGCGTTCCCGCGTGACCGAGGCCGAGGTGGGCGATCGCCAGCCGGATAACTTCGGCGCGCCGCACGGCGGCATCGAGGTCGGTTTCGGGAAGGATCAGCGCGAATTCCTCGCCCCCGTAGCGACAGGCCATGTCGCTGCCGCGAACCTTGCTTTTTAGCAGCGCAGCGATCGCCTTGAGGACGACATCCCCGGCCTCGTGTCCGAAGGAGTCGTTGATGCGCTTGAAGTGATCCAGATCGATCAGCATCACCGCGACGGGCGTCGCGCTGCGTCTGCATCGCACCAGCTCGCGCGGGAGAAACTCGCTCAGGTAACGCCGGTTGTACAGGCCGGTGAGCGGGTCGGAGATCGCTTGCTCTTGGAGCTTCTGCTCCCGCTGCTGTAGCGCGAGGGCCATGTCGTCGAACGCCTGTGCAAGCTGGCTCAGCTCCTCTCCGCCGTAGGGAATTCCCGTTCTGGCGTTCAGGTCGCCGCCGCGCACCCGGTCGGCGGCCCGAAGCAGCCCCCCGATCTTACGCAACATGAACCACTCGGTGCCGTACCAGACTCCGACAAGCAGAAATAGCGTCGCCAGGCTGATGCCCAGCAGGTCCCGGACGAGCGCTCTGTTCCCTTCGGAAAAGACCCGGCTGAGCGGCACGGTAACCATTACGCGAAGCGGAAAAGCGCCGTCCGGATTCTGGGTGACGACCTCGTGCGCGAGCAGCCAGTCGACTCCGTCCTCTCCTTTAGCCTCGAGCACGCCTTCCTTGCCGGCGAGCACCCCTTCGATCACCTGCGGATTCCAAAGCCTTTCACCGACGCGCTCGGGCATCGCCGGCTTGCGCGCCAGGATGGTTCCCTTGACGTCGACGACGCTCAAGATTCCCTCGGGCGGCAGGGGCGTCGCTTCCGCCATGCGGCCAAGATTCTCCAGATCGAGCCCCGCAAAGGCCACGGCGTAGACCTTGCGATCGGCGTCTATGAGGGGAAATCCGAAATTGATTCCGGCTTTCCCCGTGACGCGACCGACCTGATATTCCCCGACCGCGAATCGGCCCGTTTCCTTGGCGAGTCGAAAGTACAGCCGATCGCCGCTGTAGATCTTGTCCCGCCAACTCGCGGCGTTGCAGAACAGCTGGCCGTCCGGGGTGAAAAGACCCATCGAATGGTACGCATCGCGGTTTTGCGCCAACAAGCTCGCGAAATACTCGGTGCAGCGCTTTCTGTCGCCCAGCAGCGTGAAGAGAATCTGCGAAGAGGCAACCATCATCTGCCTGGCACCCTCCACGACTTGCCATTGCTGCATGGCGGCCAGCTTGACCAGCCGCCTGAGCTCCGCGCGCGCCTGGTTTTCCGTCGAAGCACGCCTATCGACCGCGCTGTAGACCGTGAGCAGCAGCGCCGGAAAGGCCGCGAGAATCACCAGAACGAAGATGCGAGCGCGGGTCTTTAGCGTCGTCATTTAACCGGGCCGTCCGGCGCGGCCCTGACCCCGGTTCCCTGCCCGGCCCGCTGCCGCGGAGGCAAATACGCCAACTTTTTCACCAATTCTCGACAAGTCCCATCGGGAATTCCCTGAGGGGGGTGGGAAAACCCCCCGATACCCCCCCGGACAGCCGCCAATGACAATGGAATAAGGTGGCTTTCGGCAACCGTGTATTTGGGAGTATAGTCCTCCAAAAGAACCATAAGAACCTATGTTTGTTTTAACTTTGTTTTAACACACCCGAAAGGAAGGAAACAAATCATGAACGCACCGGTCGATTTCAAAGCGATAGAGGGGATGTTCAGGCGGCATTACAAGCAGATCGAGGTCAGGTTCGATCCTGAGCGCGCGACGGCATGGACCTACCTGAAGCCCTCGGGCGCGCCGTGCTTCAACCTCGGCATGCTCGAAGAGCTACGCGCCCACGACAGCGCCATCGAATCCTGCGGCGGTCGCGTACTGTACGAGGGAGACCTGCATCAGATTCACTACTACGTCGGCGGATCCAGGATCGAAGGCATATTCAGCTTGGGCGGAAACCTCGCGAATTTGGTGCTGCTGATCAAGTCGCGCGACCACGACACGCTCATGCACTATGCCAAGCTTTGCGTCGACAACATGTACCAGCGAATCTGCAGCTACGGAAGTCCCATGACCACCATTTCACTGGTGCAGGGGGAGGCACTCGGCGGCGGATTCGAAACAGCGCTCTCCTCGAACGTCATTATCGCCGAGCGGCGCTCGCGGATGGGCCTACCCGAAATCCTGTTCAATCTGTTCCCCGGCAACGGCGCTTACAGCCTGCTCGCCAGGCGCGTGGGAATGAAACGTGCCGAAGAGATGATACTTTCCGGCCGCGTCTACACCGCCGAGGAGATGCACTCAGCGGGCGTCGTTGACGTGCTCGCGGAAGACGGGACCGGGGAAGCGGCCGTGCAGGACTACATCCGACGCAACGAGCGCCGCCGCAATGGCATGCAGGCCGTGTTCAGCTGCCGTCAGCATTTCCACCCCGTGAGCTATGAGGAATTGCTCAACATTGCCAACATATGGGTCAATGCTGCTCTGCGCTTGGAAGAGAAGGATCTCAAGTTGATGAGCCGCCTGGCACGCTCGCAGGCAAAGCTCGTCCCGGGCGGTGCGGCGGCGCGGCCGGATGCGGTGGAAATACGGGAGGAAATGCAGTACGCGGCAGCCTGAGCGCGGCTGTGCATGTCCGCCCGAAGTATGGGCGCTCGCGCGCTTGAGCCATGACCTACCGGGGCCGGATCCGATCCGTCCCGACCGGTGCGTAAGGACGCGCCCCGGTGGGGTTCATGCGCCGCGAGTCCTGTTCCGACTTGGTCGCTTTCGCCTGACGAAGCAATCTTCGCCGTACGCCAGAGCCCTCGGGAACCCGGCGGGCTAGCTGCGAAATGCCTTCAGCAGAAGGCTCGCGTTCGTTCCACCAAATCCGAAGCTATTGGAAAGTATGGTGTGCAGCTCAGTGAACTTCGGAGCTGTTACGATCGGCATTCCCGCGAATTCGGGATCGAGTTTCCCGATATTGATGGAAGGGGCTATGAAGCGATGCTCGAGCATGCCTACGCAGAAGATCGTCTCCAGCGCTCCCGCGGCGCCCAAGGGATGACCGGTCATCGATTTTGTCGATGAGAACGGCGGCGGTTTGCCGTCGAACACTTCCTTCATTGCAAGGACTTCAGCGACGTCACCTTTGATGGTCGCCGTGCCGTGCGTATTGACGGCGCCGACTTCACGGGGACTTATCCCTCCGTCCTGGATGGCGCCCCGCATGCACTTGGCCGCGTGCACCCCATTGGGTTCCGGCATGACCATGTCGAAACCATCCGAACTTGTACCGAACCCCACGATCTCGGCGCGCACGCGAGCCCGACGCGCCAGCGCCTGGTCCAAGGCCTCGAGCACGACGATCCCCGCACCGCCGCCGATCACGAACCCGTCGCGGGCGACGTCATACGGGCGCGATGCCTGTTCCGGCCGCTCGTTGAATTTCGAGGCGAGTGCGAAGCGAAGGGCCTGAAAACCGGCGGCGATCAAAGGGTGCACCTCTTCTCCGCCCCCCGCGATGGCGCGGTCCACGATGCCGGAGCGGATGAGCTCGTATGCCGTGCCGATGCTGTGCGAAGAGGTCGAACAGGCAGAGCTGATCGAATAACTGCGTCCGTGGACCTTGAGCAGATTCGCGACCGCCGCGCTCGAGGCGCTGGCCATGCTTTTCAGCACGACGAACGGGCTGACCTTCGCGATCTCTCCGGAATGGACCTGCCGCCCTCCCGTGTAGATGGATTCCACGCTTCCGATTCCCGTCCCGACGATGCACGCCGTTCTGTCGGATTGCACGTCGGCCTCGGAAAGCCCGGAATCGCCGACGGCATCGAGCGCAGCGAGGCAACAGTACTTGGATGCTTCCGAAATCACGGGACGCAGTCTTTTCGGGATGGACGAGCGCTCGAACTTGGCCTCGACGTCCAGGATCGCACCCGCCACCCGGCTCTTCAGGCCCAGGCTTTCCCACTCCGGCATGGCGCGGAGGCCGCTTGCCCCGTTCTGGAGGGCCCTCACCACCTGGCTGTAATCGTGCCCAAGGCACGATACGAGACCGACTCCCGTGATCGCCACGCGTCGAGGAGCCATTAACTCAGACCGCGTCACACGTTCGGATTCTGTCGACTCTTGCCCTCGATCGCCTTGAAAAGATCGCCGATCGTCTGTATGCGGCCAAGTTCCTCATCGTCGATGTCGATCGCCAACTCATCCTCCAGCTCGGAAGCCAATGTGATCAAAATCAGTGAACTGATGTCCAGATCCTGTCGAAGCGATGTCGCGTCGTCGACGTCGGCCGCGGTAAGTTTTGCATCGGATGCCGCCAGTAGACGCTGAATTACTCGGTCATGGAGTGATAAGTCAGCCATGGTGTCTCGCGCTGCCACTTGTTCATGTCACGTCCCTGGCTCAGCGGGCCGCGCTCTGGCTTTTCTTTAGATAGTCGAGGAGCGAAGCGCGCGCCTGCTGAAACTGCTCCCGTATCACCTTCAAGACGCGGGGTCCGCTCGCTTGCAGTTCCGATGTCGTCTGGTTGTTGATTCCCACGCATGTCCGGCACAACTGCTCGGCGCCGAGCGTGACCGCCGAGCCCTTCATGGCGTGCACGAGGTCCCTGAGCGTTTCGTATTGCTCCGCCGCCACGGCGGCGTCCATCTGTCGCAGCAGCGCCTCGCCGTCCTGGATGAATCCGTTGAGGAGTTCCGGCATGAAGCTGTTCTCCGAGCTGATGAGCTCGAGCTCCGAGAGCGCCGCCGGGTTGATCACCGCCTGGGTTCCCTCGGCGTGGTCGCCGGACGCCGCCGGAGTGCTCGCGCGCTTCGCAATCAGGCTCGCGATGGTGTCGAGCAGGCGGCGAGCCTCGATCGGTTTGGGCAGGAAAGCGTCGATCCCCGCCTCCTCGCATTCCTTCATCGCCTCCGAGGTCACGTCCGCCGAAAGCATGATGATCGGGACCTGGATCGCCTCCGGGTCCATGAAGCGGTAAGCCCGCGCAGCGTCCAGCCCGCCGAGCTCGGGCATGTTGAGATCCATGATGATCACGTCGAAGCGCTCATTCTCGAGAACATCGAGCGCCTGCTCCCCGTCGTCGACGACCCGGACTCGGTGTCCGGCGCGCTCGAGTATCCCGACGATGACGCGCTGATTGACGGCATTGTCCTCGGCTACCAGGATCTGGTAGCGGCGTCGGTTGGCGTCGCGGGTAGCGTAATAATCGCTGAGCGAGATGACGCCTTCCTGGCTCCCCTGGACCGCAGTGGCAGAGTGAATGACATTGAACAGGAGCCGCTTCTTGAACGGTATCTCCAGCACCGCCACGAAGCCGCCCGCGAGCGCCTCGGCGCTGCGAATCTGCGATACGCCGGCCGTGCACAGCACCGTGGGAGGCGCCTTCTGGCTGCGGCTGTTGCGGAGCCGTCCCAGATTCCGGCCCGGCTCGATCGCCGTGTCTTCGCGCAGGAGCACCAGGTGGTAGGGATGTCCGAGCGACTGCGCCTCGGCGAGGCGTGCGGCTCCCGCCTCGACGCCCGCCGCGCGTCCGGTGCGTGCCCCCCAGGTGGCGAGGTCCTGCTCGATCGCCTGCAGTTCCACGTCGGAGAAACCGACCAGCATGATCCGGATATCGTTGAGCCGTAACGAAGCTTCGGCTGCCTGCCCCACCATCTGCTTCTTGAAGGGCAGCTCAAACCAGAACGTGCTGCCCTTCCCGGGCGTGCTGTTCAAGCCGATCTGCCCGCCCATCAGCTCCACCAGCTGCTTCGAGATGGTAGTGCCGAGCCCGGTGCCACCGTAGCGGCGCGTGGTCGAGTCGTCGGCCTGGACGAAACTTTCGAAAATGCGTTCCTGAGCCTCCGGCGCGATACCTATCCCCGTGTCCTCGATAGAAAATTTCAGTCGAACCGCATGCTCGCTCTCGCCCAAGCTCGAGACAGTCAAGATCACGCTTCCGGACTGGGTGAACTTGACGCCGTTTCCGATGAGGTTGTAGAGCACCTGGCGCAGATGATAGGGATCGCCGCGCAGCGCGTGCGGCACTTCCGGCATCACGTGGGTCCTGAACAGCAGCCCGCGGATCTCGGCCTGCGGCGCGAGCACCGCTGCCGTCCCGTTGATCAGACTGTGCAGATCGAAATCCGTTTCCTCGATGCTGACCTTGCCGGCTTCGATCTTGGAAATATCCAGCACATCCTCGATCAGCTTGAGCATCGATCGCGAGGCTTCGTGCATCGCCTTCACCATTTCGGCCTGTTCCGTGTTCAAAGGCGTGTCGCGCAGCAGGTCGTTCATCCCGACGATGGCGTTGAGCGGGGTGCGCATCTCGTGGCTGACCGTGGAGAGGAAGCGCCGCTTCGCCTGATTCGCGGCTTCCTCGCGACGCAGCGAATCGAACAGGCGGGTCACGAGCTTGCCTTGGAAGAGCGACAGCAGGATCATGCCCACCATCAGGCCGATGCCGAGCACGCGGTTTTGTATCCAGTAATCGCTGAACGTCAGGACCAGGGCGAAACCCACGACGCTGAGTACCAGCGAGTTGTACAGATAGGGCTTGCCGTAGCGGAAACCGTGGCCGAAGGTGACCACCAGATAAGCGATGTACAACACCGCGCCGTATTCGCCCAGGTAATACATGAACGCGCTGGTCGAGACGACGTCCAGAATTGCGCCGAAAACACGACGCGCAGGCGATGCCGCCGGCGAGAAGTAGATCCACCCGAATACCGTAGCGCACAGCGTGAAGTAGCAGACCATGGCGCCGAACAGCGGCAGATTTGCTTCGTGGCCGCCAAAGGCCCTGGGGAGGAGGTACAGGAACAGTATGACCGCGACCAACAGCCGAACGATCGCCTGCTCGTGTTCGGTGTCCGGGCGCCCCTTAAAGCGGGCACGAACGCCTGCCAGGATCGATGTCAGCGCCATGCGCCCCGGTCCCGGGTCACTGCGCCAGTCGATCGGCAAACTGTTCGCCGATGGAAAGCACTTCTTCTCGGTTCCGCGCCAGAATTGCCACGAGTTGCGGATCAAAATGCCTGCCGGCGTGCTCCTCCATGTAGACGAGCGCTTCCTCCACGGGCCAGGCCGGTTTGTAGGGGCGAACCGAGGTGAGCGCGTCGTAGACGTCCGCGATGGCGACGATTCGCGCTTCAAGCGGAATGTGCTCGCCCCTCAAGCCGGTCGGGTAGCCGCTGCCGTCGTACTTCTCGTGATGGCCGAGCGCGATCACGGCGGCCATTTGCAAATATCCGGAAGCGCTGTCCTTCAGCATGTCGTAGCCGATGCGCGCGTGGGACTGCATGATTCGCAGGTCCTCGCCGTCCAGCCTTCCGGGATTCTGCAGGATCCGGTCGGGTATGCCGATTTTTCCTATATCGTGCATCGGCGCGGCCAGCTCGATAGCATCCTGCTCGGCCGAGGACAGCCCGATGCCCTTGGCGATCAGAGCGGAGTACTTGGCCATGCGCACCAAGTGCATTCCGGTCACTTTGTCGCGCTGCTCGGCGGCCTTCGCCAGCCGAAACAGCGTCTCGACTTCGCGTCGCCGCAATTCGCGCGTGGCCTCGTCGATCTTCTGCTCGAGAATCCGGGTTCGGTTCTTCTTGAGAATTTCATGTCGCCGCAGGCTCAAGAGATTGCGGCAGCGCGCCCCGCATTCGAGCCGGTCGATCGGGCGTATCAGGAAGTCGGTAGCTCCGGCTTCCAGGGCACGGTAGCGGACTTCGCGATCGTTGACCACCGTGATGCACACGATCGGAACGTCCTCGTAGCCGAAAATGCGGCGCAATCGCCGGATGACCTCGATTCCATCCAGGCTCGGCATCTTGTAGTCGGTGAGCACCATGTCCACGGGATGCTTGCGCGCGTATTCGATGCCCTCCAGGGGGTCGGCGAACGTGGCGACCTCCAGACTCGCGTCAAGGCTCCTCATGATCTCGCTCAGGACGATGCGGCCGGTGGACTGGTCGTCGATGACCAGGATCTTGAGGGGCGCGAGCTTGGCTTCGACCGAATCGTGAACTAGCGTAAGCGGTCTAGACGACGTGGTGGTTTTCATTGGAATTCCCCTGCCCCGGCCCGATTGGGAGGCTCTCCTATCCGTCCTCCCAAGTCCAGGCCCAATTACACTATATTTGGCGGGAAATTGCGAGAAATCCCAATTCCTTGCATTCTCGGCCTGGCCCTCCCCCCTTAGGCCGCGCGCTGTTTCGGGGAGAAGAACGCCGATTCCATTTCGCGGCGCACGCGCACCGCCTCGGTCCCGGCGTCGTAGGCGACGTCAGCCCAGCGCAGGACCTGGCCGGCCTTGACGGGATTGACGAGCTCCACCTGCTGCGCCAGGCCGAGCGGCAGCGCGCCGAGCGTAAGGGAATCCGCTGCGGGCATGAGCCTGCCCACCACCGTGTACCCGCCTTCGCCGTCGAGAATCTCGCCGGCCTTGAGGTCGCGCTTGGCGCTCGCCACTGCATCGGCGCGAAAACCGGTCGCGCAGCCGGTAGGCTCGCCCCGCAACCCGATCGAGGCCACAGAAATTCCGACCTCGAGCCCGATCAGGTGCCAGCGCTTGTACATGGCCGCATAGCGGCCCGAGGGGTCGGTTCGCACGCCGTATTCCATGAAACAACGCCGGATGTAATCGGACTCGCCCTCGAACACCACCCACACGCCGAAGCGGATGTCGTAAGGAATCGCCTGCCCGTCGCGATCGAGCGAGGACACGACTTCGATCTGCCCCTTGTGGTGCAGCTGCCCTCCTTCGGCCTTCGGCCGCATCACCATCGGCAGGTCTTCTATGGACGCGGGCGGATACGCGAGCCCCTCCGGCGCCGGCGTAAGCCCGGTTGCATTGCACACCGCAGTGGCTTCGATCGCCGGCTTCGAGCCGTCGAGAAAAGAATTGAACATCTTCGGGTTGAGTCCGCCGACGCGCGCCTGCTCCGGCGTGAGGCCGTAATAACCCCAAACGGTTTCTGGCGTGGACTGTGCAAAGTGCGGCAGCCATTTATGGCCGCGCCCGGCCGCGACCACCGGGAATCCCGCCGCGCGCGCCCAATCGACAAGATCGCAGATGATCGCGGGCTGATCACCGTAGGCGAGGCTATACACGACGCCCGCCTCCCTGGCTTTTTTTGCGAGCAAGGGCCCGCACAAGGCGTCCGCCTCGACCGTCACCATTACTACGTGCTTGCCGTTTCGGAAGGCAGCGAGGGCATGCTCGACTGCCGCGATCGGATTCCCGGTGGCTTCGACGACGATCTCCACGGCCGGGTGCGCGACGAGCGCGTGCCAGTCATCCGAGACGTGCGTCCGCCGCTCCTTCAGAGCCGCATCGAGCGACACGGCAGCGTACTGTTCCGCCTTCCAGCCCACGCGCTCGAGGCTGGCGCGCGCATTCGCCGGCAAAAGATCGGCGATGCCGGCGAGATGCACACCCGGCGTCCGCGGCACTTGCGCGATATACATGGCGCCGAATTTGCCTGCGCCTATGATGCCGACCCGCAGCGGTTTGCTCTGCGCTTCGCGCTCCTGGAGCTTTGCGTACAGATTCATGCTGCTTTGAGTTCGCCCTGCAGCTCTTCCGGCGGAGTTCCGTCTCTCCACGGAAGCGGCACGTCGTAGTGCGCGAGCAGGCAGTCATCGGGGAGGCACTTCAACGGCGTAAAGTCGCGGTGCGCGATGTACCCCGGACGCTTGAAGCGCCGTATGTGGTTCGACACTGCGCACAGGCTCAAATAGACGCTGACCCGATTCCAGGGAGAGAGGTTCGAAGTGGAGGCGTGCACCAGGCAGGAATGAAACAGAATCATCGAGCCGGGCTGACCTTTTGGAGCCACGATGCCGCCGCGCTCGACGAGTTTCTTGATGGTGTCGTGGTTGATCGTCCAAAGCGGGTAGCTGGTCGTCGAGGTGTCGTGGTCCGCTTCGATCACGCCCAGCTTGTGGCTTCCGGGAATGAGCATCAGCGGCCCGTTGAACTCGTTCACCTCGTCGAGGAAGATCGCGACGTTCATCGCGCGAGCCTCGGGCATCAGATCGTCGTTCTTCCAGGTGCCGTAGTCCTGGTGCCACTGCCAGAGGTCGCCGTCGAAAGCCAACTTGCCGTTGATTTTGAACTGGTGCATGTA
>Ga0184621_10000077_pt1 | contig 16365 bp, 16 predicted proteins | sample PLM1_30_b1_FD_133144 | JGI IMG/M metagenome (GOLD analysis project Ga0184621, IMG submission 133144) | Groundwater sediment microbial communities from an aquifer in East River, Colorado, USA - PLM1_30_b1 | ecosystem: Environmental > Terrestrial > Soil > Riparian zone | place: USA: East River...
ACGATCTCGTCGCCACGCCCGCGGGGGAGCTTCATCCGCGGGGACGCGAACGACAACGTGCTCGTCGGCGCCGAGAACCGTGACTTCATCTGGGGGAAGGCAGGGAACGACACGATCTCGGGTGGGGACGGCAGCGACTTCCTCTTCGGGGGCCTCGGGAACGACACGGTCTCTGGCGAGGGCTTGGGCGACTTCATGTGGGGCGGGCCCGGCGATGACGTCCTTACAGGTGGCGAGGGGCGCGACTGGGTGTGGGGCGGCTGGGGCGCCGACACGATGAGCGGCGACGGCGGCAACGACCATCTCTTCGCGGCCGCGGACGACGCTGCCGTCGACACGCTCGACTGCGGCGAAGATGCGGATGACAGTGACGTAGCGGTCGTGCGGACGGGCGATACGACCCTCAACTGCGAAAGGGTTCGCGTCGTCGGCTAAAAACGATCTCGGACGGGGGCTTGACGCGGCCGGGACTCGCCCGGCCGCGTCGCGTTCACCGGGCCGTTACTCATGCCGGAGCGGCGTCGACTGCGCGCCGTAGCGACTCGACGTAGGCTCGGAGAGCCTCGGGCCCACCCTCGCCTGCAACTTCCACCGCCCTGCTGCCGACCACGATCCCGTCGGCGAGGCCGGCTGCCCTGGCGGCTTGCTCCGGCGTGGCGATGCCAAAGCCGGCGAGGAGCGGGACGTCCGTGACCCGCCGGGCCCTTGTGACGAGGCCCGCCAGCTGATCCGAGAGCGCCTCTCGTGCCCCGGTGGTCCCGGTGAGCGAGACGAGGTAGAGCCATCCGTCGGTCCGTTCGCCCGCCAGCCGGATCCGGTCCGGCGAGGACGTCGGCGCGACCAGCTGGACGCGAGCGAGCTCGGGCTCCGCCTCCAGGGGCAAGTCGGCGACGATGAGGCTGGTCGCTCCGGCAGCCCGAGCGTCGGCCTGGAAGCGCTCGTAGCCGTAGGCCTCGAGGATCGAGGAGTACGTCATCGGGATGAGCGGTACGTCGGCGCCCACCAAGGCTCGAACCTCGCCGAGGCAGTCCAGGCAGGCTCGTGTCCGCATCCCCGCGGCGAGGGCCTTCTCTCCCGCGAGCCTGATCACCGGGCCGTCGGCGAGGGGGTCGGAGAAGGGAAAGCCGATCTCGAGGAGGTCGGCGCCGCCGTCGACGGCCGCGGCCGCGAGCGCCGGCGTGTCGGGCATCGCCATCAGGTAGATAGAGAGTTTCTTGCTCCGGCCCCTCAACGGGAAAGCACCGTGGCGAGATCCTTGTCGCCCCGCCCCGAGAGGCCGACCAGCACGACCTCGTCGTCCAGCTCGAGTGCGCGCGCGAGCGCATGGGCCGGCTCGAGTGCAGGGATGATGCCTTCGCGCTCGGACAGGAGGTGGAAGGCGGCAAGGGCCTCCTCGTCGGTGGCCGGCAGGTACTCCGCGCGCCCCGAGTCGCGCAGGAACGCATGCTCGGGCCCGACGCCCGGATAGTCGAGCCCTGCCGAGATCGAATGCGCGTCGGCGATCTGCCCGTCCTCGTCCGCGAGGAGCGAGGAGCGAGCGCCGTGGAGGACTCCGGCCCGGCCCGAGCCGAGGCTCGCGGCACCGGCGGCCTCGACACCGATCAGGCGGACCGACAGATCGTCCAGGAAGCCGGCGAAGAGGCCGATCGCGTTCGAGCCGCCGCCGACGCAGGCGACGACGGCGTCGGGCAGGCGACCCTCCTCCTCGAGGATCTGCGTGCGCGCCTCGCGTCCGATCACGGCCTGAAGCTCGCGCACGATCTCGGGATAGGGATGCGGCCCCACGCAGGAGCCGATCAGGTAGTGCGTCGTCTCGACGTTCGTGATCCAGTCGCGAATCGCCTCGCTCGTCGCCTCCTTCAGGGTCTTCGTCCCGAACTCGACCGGCCGGACCTCGGCACCCAGAAGGTCCATGCGCTCGACGTTCGGTCGCTGGCGGCGTATGTCCTCGGCGCCCATGTAGACGACGCACTCGAAGCCGAAGCGGGCGCAGACGGTTGCGGCCGCGACACCGTGCTGCCCGGCGCCGGTCTCCGCGACGATCCGCTTCTTGCCGAGGCGATCGGCGAGGAGCGCCTGCCCGACTGCGTTGTTGATCTTGTGGGCTCCCGTGTGGCAGAGATCCTCGCGCTTCAGGTACAGGCGGCGGTCCTCCCAGAGCCGCTTGGCGCGGTAGAGCGGCGTCGGGCGCCCGACGAACGTCCGTCCGAGCTCGCCGAGCTCGGCGCGAAACGCAGGATCCTGGCGCGCCGCGTCCCAGCCTGCGACCAGCTCGTCCAGCGCAGGGACGAGCGTCTCGGGAACGTAGCGACCGCCGTAGGGCCCGTAGAAGCCGAGCTCCTGGACGTTCACCGTGCCGCCTCCACGAAGGAGCGAACACGCTCGTGATCCTTGATTCCCGGGGCGGCCTCGAGACTTCGGCTTGCGTCCACGCACCAGGGGTCAACCGCCTGAATAGCGGCGCTCACGTTCTCGGGGCCAAGCCCGCCTGCGAGGAGCACGCGCCCCTCGACGCTTGCGGCCTTGTCCCAATGGCCGTCGTCCTCGTCCAGCCACGGGAGATCGAGCACCCGCGCGACGGTTTTCCCATGCCGGAGGAGCACTCCGTCGCGTGCCCGGTGGCCGTTCTCCGACTCGTAGAGCTGGACGAGATCGGTGGGGGTGGCTTCGACCTCGCCGACTAGGACGGCGACCGAGAGCATCGTCTCCGGGACGGGCAGAGGGGCCATGGCCCGGCGAGGGCTCTCGGCGAGGACGAAGCCAGCGAAGTCCGCTCCAGCTTCGGCCGCAACGGCAACGTCCTCCGAGCGCGTCAGTCCGCAGACCTTGACCAGCGGCCGGGACAGAAGCTCTGCGAGCTTGGCGCCCGGGTCGGTCGCCCGCATGAGCGTCGACCCGATCAGGACGGCATCCGCACCCGCCAGCTCCGCAGCGGCGCCCTGTGCGCGGGAGGAAATGCCGCTTTCGGCCACCACCACGCGGTCTCGCGGCGCGCCGGAGACCAGCTCGAGCTGACGTGCTCGGTCGATCTCGAACGTCGAGAGGTCGCGTGCGTTCACGCCGAGAATCGCGGCCCCGAGCGCGATCGCACGCTCCAGCTCCTCTGCGTCGTGCGTCTCGACCAGGACGTCGAGGCCCAGTTCGTACGCCGCAGCGAGGAAGGAAGCTGACTCGCCGTCGTTCAGGTCGCGCAGGAGCAAGAGCGCCGCGTCGGCGCCCGCTTCCTTGGCCTGGACCAGCTCGTCACGGGTCCGGAAGAAGCCCTTGGCGAGAAGTGGGACGGCGCTCGCCGCGCGGGCCGCGCGCAAGTCGTCCCAGGTGCCGCCGAAGCGCTCGTCGACGAGGACCGAGACTGCTGCCGCCCCGGCTACCTGGTAGGCAGGGGCGAGAAGCCGGGGATCGGCGTCTGGGCGCAGGTCGCCGGCAGAGGGTGAGCGTCGCTTGATCTCGGCGATCGCCCCGAGACCGGGTGCCGCGAGTGCCTCCCGGAACCGTCCCATCAGGCGACCGCCTCTGCCCTGGAGAAGGCGACGAGCTCGTCGAGTCGGGCGGCCGCGGCGCCAGAGTCGAGTGCCGCCGAAGCGATTCCGTAGCCCTCCTCGAGATCCTCGGCGTGACCCCCGGCGGCGATCGCGCCTGCGGCGTTCAGGAGCACCGCCTCGCGCTTCGGTCCTCGCACGCCCTGGAAGATCTCGCGCAGTGTGGCTGCGTTCTCGGCCGGGGTGCCGCCGGTGAGGTCCTCGGGAAGGCAGCGCGGGACGCCGAAATCGGCCGGGTCGATCTGCCGCTCCACGACCTTGCCGCGCACGACCTCGCAGACGAGGTTCGGGCCGGCCGGCGAGAGTTCGTCGATGCCGCCGGCTCCGTGGACGACAAAGGCGCGGTGAGCCCCGAGCTGTGCGAGCACCTCCGCGATCGTCGGCACGAGCTCGGGCGCGTAGACCCCGACAACCTGTGCCCGCGCGCCGGCCGGGTTCGTGAGCGGTCCGAGGACATTGAAGACCGTGCGGGTTGCGAGCTCCTTCCGGACCGGTGCGGCGTGGCGCATGGCCGGATGGTGCGACGGCGCGAAGAGGAATCCGAACCCGAGCTCGTCGATGGAGCGGGCGATCCGCTCCGGTTCCAGCTCGAGCGAGAAGCCCAGCGCCTCGAGCACGTCCGCCGAGCCCGACGCGGACGACACAGCCCGGTTCCCATGCTTCGCGACGCCCGCTCCTGCCGCCGCAGCGACGAGAGCCGCCGCCGTCGAGATGTTGAAGGTTCGGGCCCCGTCGCCGCCGGTCCCCGCCGTATCGACGAGGTCCGTGCGGTTGGGAACGACCGCGAGAACGTGGGAGCGCATCGCCTCGGCGCACCCGGCGATCTCGTCCGCGGTCTCGCCCTTCAGGCGGAGGGCGACGAGGAAACCGCCGATCTGGGCGGGCGTCGCCTCGCCGCGCATGATGCCGTTCATGGCCTCCCGGGCCTCGTCGCGCGCCAGGTCGTGCCCTTCGAGAAGCCGTGCGAGCGCTGCCTGGATCATCGTCGTCCCTCCAGGAAATTCCGTGCGAGCTCCGGGCCGGTCGGGGTCAGGACCGACTCGGGGTGGAACTGGATCCCGTCGATCGGCAGCTCGCGGTGGCGAACCGCCATGACCTCGCCGTCGGCCGTCGTGGCGCAAACCTCGAGCACGTCGGGGATCCGCGTCGCCGCGAGAGAGTGGTAGCGCCCGCCCTCAAACGGATCCGGCAACCCGTCGAAGAGACCTCGTCCATCATGGCTGACTGCTGCTGCCTTTCCGTGGACAAGGTGCCTTGCCTGGCCCACCTCGCCACCGAAGGCCTCGACGATCGCCTGATGTCCGAGGCAGACGCCGAGCGTCGGCGTCCGCGGACCGAGTCGTCGCAGGATCTCGATGGTTGCACCCGCGTCCACCGGTCGGCCGGGGCCGGGGGAGACGACCAGGTGTGTGGGAGCGAGGCGCTCGGCCCCATCAGCGTCCAAGACGTCGTTTCGAAGCACCGTCACCTCTGCGCCGAGCTCCTGGAAGAGGTGTGCGAGGTTGTAGGTGAAGGAGTCGTAGTTGTCGATCAGGAGCATCATGGGGCGCGCTCCGCATCCTCGATGGCCACCTCGAGTGCCGCCAGCTTGTTCAGGCACTCCTGGTGCTCCGCGGCCGGGTCCGACTCGGCGACGATGCCCGCCCCGGCCTGCAGATGCGCGATGCCGCCGGAGAGGACGATCGTCCGGATCGCGATGCAGGTGTCGAGCGCCCCGCCCGGGAGCGCATAGCCGACCGCACCCGCGTAGGGGCCGCGACGGCGGCCCTCGAGCTCGAAGATGATCTGCATGGCGCGGACTTTCGGGGCGCCGGAGACCGTTCCGGCTGGGAAGCACGCCCGTAGCAGGTCGAGGCCCGACCGGCCGGGCGCTAGCTCGCCTGCAACCTCGGAAACGAGGTGGGTGACGTGCGAGTACCGCTCCGGCTCGAGGTAGCGACCCACCCGCACCGTGCCGGGGAGGCAGACGCGCGAGAGGTCGTTCCGGCCGAGGTCGACGAGCATCACGTGCTCGGCTCGATCCTTCTCCGAGGCGAGCAGGCGCTCTGCATCTCCTTCTCCGGCATCAGTCGTGCCGGCGATGGGGTTCAAGCTCGCGCGCGGCCCCTCGAGCTTGACGAGGGTCTCCGGCGAGGAGCCCACAAGTGCGAGATCGCCCAGCTCGAGCAGGAAGAGGTAGGGCGAGGGATTGATGCGCCGGAGCGAGCGGTAGAGCGCGAGCGCGGAAGCAGACGTCGGCCTCTCGGCGCGTTGCGAGAGGACGATCTGGAACGCGTCTCCGATCCGGATGTGCTCCTTGGCGGCGCGCACCCCGTCTTCGTAGGCCTCCCGGCTCGGAGAGCGCGTGGTCGCTGCCTCCCGAGCGACCTGGCCGGGAGCCTCGGACGCCGGCGAAGGCGACTCGAGGAGCGCGGCGATCTCGTTGCGATCGCCTGCCAGGACCTCGGCGATGCTCGTGACGTGGTCGAAGCGGACGAGGCGGTCGGCAACGACGAAGCGGCTCTCGGGGAGGTTCGGGCCGTCCTCGGGCAGTACGACTGTCGGCTCGAGCTTCGCGACGTGGTCATAACCCAGGTAGCCCACCACGGGCCGCCCTGCGTCGAGCTCGGCGCCTGCGCCCTCGAAGGAGACGAGGCGCGAGCCTGAGCCCACCAGGCTGTAACGGCCGAGCCGGCCCTTCTCCACCGACTCGAGCAGGAAGCTCCCCGCCCCGGCGGCGCGGAGGCGAAGATACGCCCCGAGCGGGGTGATCAGATCTGCATGGATGTCGGTCGCGATCGTCATGGCAACAAAAAGACCTTCCGAGGAAGGTCAGGGGAGCGAAACGGGATGTCAGGGCCTCTTGGTCAGCAGGCGACGCTTCCGCTCCGCTCGCGGCGCCAAGCCCACCAGATGCGGATGGAAGTCGTCACCGATCTCAGGGTAGGCCACCCGGCGGGCCCGGTCAACTTCGAGCCTGGGACAGCCGCCGTCCCCGGAACGGCCCATAATCCAGGCTGTGGAGCCCCACCCGATCCGTCTCGTCGTCACGGATGACCTCAGGCGCTCTCGCCTGACCGTCTTCTTCCGGCTCCTCCTGCTCATTCCGCACGCGATCTGGCTCCTGCTCTGGAGCATCGCGGCCTTCTTTGCCTCGGTCGCGAACTGGTTCGTGGTGCTCGTCACGGGAAAGCCCTCGCTCGACTTGCACGGATTCCTGTCGGCCTTCGTGCGGTATTCGACCCATTTCTATGCCTACGGGCTCCTCGCGGCGAACCCCTACCCTGGATTCACCGGCTCGCCCGGCTATCCAATCGACGTCCAGATCGATCCGCCGGCCAGTCAGGGTCGCCTCGGCGCGGCGTTCCGGCTCATCCTCGCGGTGCCGCCGCTCATCCTGACTGCGGTCCTCATCGGAACCGCAACCTGGAACGCGACCGGAGAGAGAGGCGGCTACGACGCTTCCTACTCGGCGGGCTCCACCGGCTCCTTCTCCGCGCTCGGGCTCGCGATCGTCGTCGCCTTTCTCGGCTGGTTCGCTTGCCTCGCCCAGGGGCGAATGCCACAGGGCTTCCGCGACCTCGAGGCCTACTCGCTGCGCTACGCCGCCCAGACCTACGGCTACCTCTTCCTGCTGACCGACCGTTACCCGAACTCGGACCCGTCGTGGCCCGAGCCCGCGCCGGCTCCCGCGCCTCCCGCGATCACGCTCCATCCGGACGGAGACGACCTCCGTCGCTCGCGCGTGAGTGTCTTCTTCCGTCTCCTGCTCACGTTCCCGCACTTCGTGTGGCTCCTCCTCTGGTCGGTCGCCGCGTTCTTCGCGGCCGTGCTCAACTGGTTCGCCGTTGTCTTCACCGGCCGCTCACCCGACGCGCTGCACCGCTTCCTGGCGGCGTACGTGCGTTACGACATCCATGTGTTTGCGTACCTGTTCCTCGTCGCAAATCCGTTTCCGGGCTTCACCGGAGCAGCCGGAAGCTATCCGGTCGAGGTGGCAATCGCGCCGCCTGAGCGCCAGAGCCGTTGGACGGCTGCGTTTCGCCTTTTGCTCGCGTTTCCGGCGCTCCTCGTCACGAGCTCGTTCAACTCGGCCCTCGTCCTCGTCGGCATCGGCGGCTGGTTCGCGTCCCTCGCCACCGGCAGGATGCCCGCGGGCCTCCGGAACCTCGGTGCCTATGCGCTTCGCTACGCGGCTCAGACCGACGGGTACCTGTTTCTTCTGACGGGTCGCTACCCCTACAGCGGCCCAGCGCAGCTGCCCGCACCGCCAGAGGACGAGCCCAAGGAGCCTCTCGCTCCACTGGCGGCGTGACGACCGCGCAGCGCCGCGCGGTCGGGGCACTCGCTCTCGCCTTCCTGGTTGCGATCTACGGGGTGGCCGTCGTGCTGCTCTGGCAATCGAGCGTCCCCGCAGACCTGCGCCTACCCAACCTCGACGTTCGAGAGTACTTCGGCGCCGTCGAGCTCGAGGAAGCGCGCGACTACCAGCGGTTCGTCCGGGTCAACTTCATCCTCACGCAGGTGGCCCTGCTCGTCGTGCTGGGGCTCTACGCCGTTTTCGGGCCACGGTTCGCGCGGGAGTCAGCGGCGGGTCGGATCGGCACCGGGATGCTCCTCGGCATGATCGGACTCGCGTTCCTCTGGCTCGCCCAGCTCCCGTTCGGTCTCGCGCAGCTCTGGTGGGAGCGCCGGCACGGCATCTCGCACATGGGGTATGGCCGGTGGGTGCTCGAGAACTGGCTCGGCCTCGGTGGCGCCTTTCTCTTCATCTGCCTCGCCATCCTGATCGTCATGGCGCTCGCCGCTCCCCTGCGCGAGTGGTGGTGGCTCGCGGGGGCGCCGGCCTTCGTCGGCCTCGCGCTCCTCTTCGCGTTCCTCTTCCCATACCTGATTCCGGGCGTCCACCCGTTGCGAAACCGGGCCCTGGTGGCAGAGGCCCACGAGCTCGCCACCCGGGAAGGCGTGGAGGATCTCCGGGTCGAGGTGCAGAAGGTGCGGGAGTCGACAAGCGCGCCGAATGCGGAGGCCGTCGGTCTCGGCCCGAGCCGCCGCGTGATCCTCTGGGACACCCTGCTCGACGGCCGGTTCGAGAAGGACGAGGTGAGGATCGTGCTGGCGCACGAGATCGGGCACCTCTCCAGGAACCACATCTGGAAGAGCGTCGCCTGGTACGCGCTCTTCGCGCTGCCCGGGGCGTACCTGATCGCCCGCGCGACTCGCCGTCGTGGTGGCGTCTACACGCCCACGGCGATTCCTCTCGCTCTCTTCGTGCTGGTCGCACTCCAGCTCCTCGCGCTGCCCCTCCAGAACGTCATCACCCGCCATCTCGAGGCTGAGGCGGACTGGGTGGCGCTCGAGACCGCTCGAGAGCCGGAGGCAGCGGAGCGTCTCTTCGTGCGACTTGGAACCACAAGCCTCTCCGACCCGAGCCCGCCGACCTGGTCGTATCTGCTCACGCAGACGCACCCGACGCTCATGCAGCGGATCGCGATGGCGGAGGCATGGATGACTCGGTCCGGCCATGCCTTCCTCTAGGAAGCCCGCGCGCGCCGAGGTCGTGGGAAGCCTCCTCCGGCCTGCCGCGCTCCGGGAGGCGATCGCGGATGTCTACGCTCCCGGGCACCGCGCGATCCTGCCCGAGGAACGGGCCAGGGACCTGAGCTCCTTGAAGGCCATCGAGGACGAGGCGATCCGGGAAGCGGTCGCTCGTCAGGAGGAGATCGGGCTCGACGTCGTCACCGACGGCGAGTTTCGCCGCTACATGTTCCTGAACTCGTTCTGGGACGCGGTCGAGGGGTTCTCGACCGACCGGAACCCTGTCGAGTTCAGGAACGAGCGTGGCGAGACCGTCGTCTGGCATGTGCAGAAGGTGGAAGAGCGTCTCCGGCTCGTGGACAGCCCCGCGGCCCGGGAGGCGGAGTTCCTGGCCGCGACCGCGACCCGCCCGTTCAAGGTGACGTTTCCGGCCGCGTCGCTCTTCCGCCACCCGTTCACCTTCACGCCCGAGCACGCCTACAACGATCTCGAGGAACTGGTCGCCCACGCGATCGAAATCGAGCGGGGCCTGATCGCAGACGCAATCGAAGCGGGTGCTCGCTACATCCAGCTCGACTTTCCGCTCTATCCATATCTCGTCGACCCGCAGTGGCGCGAGCGCTTCAAGGCCGCCGGGCTCGATGTGGACGAGGTCCTCGACCGGGCACTCGCCGCCGACAACGCCGTCGTCAAAGGCATTCCCGCAGACGTCACCGTCGGCCTCCACATCTGCCGTGGCAACTACCGGTCCCGCTGGCTCTGTGAGGGATCGCTCGAGCCCGTGGCGGAGCGTCTATTCGGGGAGTTGGAGCGGTACGACACGTTCCTGGTCGAGTGGGACGACGTGGGGCGCGACGGCGGCTACGAGCCGATCCGCCACGTGCCGTCGGGGAAGACCATGGTGATGGGCCTCGTCAGCTCGAAGACACCGGCCCTCGAGTCCTCAGACGACCTGCTCCGGCGACTCGAGCACGCGGCAGCGTTCCTCCCCCTCGATCAGCTCGCGCTGTCACCCCAGTGCGGCTTCGCGAGCGTCCTCGATGGAAACGAGCTCGACCAGGAGACGCAGTGGCAAAAGCTCGAGCTTGTGGCCCGGGTCGCCGAGCGAGCGTGGGGGGCGGGGTAGAACGGCGTTGCTAGGCTGGCCGCATGGCTCGCTCGGTCATTGTCTCCGCGGTTCGCACGCCGTTTGGGAAGCTCGGCGGCGCCCTCAAGAACTACCAAGCGCCGGAGCTCGGCGCCGTCGCGATCCGGGGAGCGCTCGACCGTGCCGGCATCGAGAACGAGGACGTCGAGTACGTGATCATGGGCCAGGTGCTGCAGGCGGGCACCGGCCAGGCGCCGGCGAGGCAGGCCAGCGTCGCTGCTGGGCTGCCGAAGGAGATCGGCTCCGACGTCATCAACAAGGTCTGTGCCTCGAGCGTGCGGGCGGTCGAGATGGCAGACCAGATGATCAGGGCTGGAGACCATTCGGTCATCGTCGCCGGCGGCATGGAATCCATGTCGAACGCCCCGTACCTCCTGAAGAAGGCCCGGTTCGGCTATCGGCTCGGCGACGGCGTCCTGATCGACTCGATGACCTCGGACGGCCTCACATCGACGTTCGACGACCTGCACATGGTCGCGCAGGCTTCTCTCGTGTCCCGGGAGCTCGGGATCTCGCGGGAGGATCAGGATCGCTGGGCGCTCCGCTCTCACCAGCGGGCTGTCGACGCCATCGATAGCGGCCGCTTCGACGAGGAGATCGTGCCCGTGGGCGAGGTGACCACCGACGAGGGTCCGCGGCGTGACACCTCCTACGAGCGGCTCTCGCAGCTGGAGCCGGTGTTCGACCCGGAAGGGACGACAACCGCTGGGAACGCTCCTGGCGTCAACGACGGCGCCGGCGCCCTGGTCGTCACGAGTGAAGAATTCGCCCGGGAACGGGGCCTCGAGATCCTGGCCTCCATCGTCTCCCAGGCTTACGTCGCGGACGACTTCGCCTACCTCGCGAGGACCCCCGCCCTCGCCGGTCTGAGAGCACTCGAGAAGGCGGGGAAGTCGATCGACGACGTGAAGCGCGTGGAGCTGAACGAGGCCTTCTCGTCGGTCGTCCTGAACTCCACGGCGATGCTCGGCACGGATCCGGAGCACGTCAACGTGAACGGCGGCGCCGTCGCACTCGGCCACCCGATCGGCGCCTCGGGGGCGCGCATCCTCGCGACGATGATCCACGAGCTCAGGCGAAACGGCGGCGGCTTCGGCCTGGCGGCGATTTGCTCCGGCGGCGGCCAGGGCGACGCACTTCTGCTCGAGGTTTAGCTTCAGAGAACTTTTCCGGCTTCAGGGAACTTTTCCGGCTGCCGATCCGTCCTAGTGACGATGCGACGCTTCCGACTCCTCCTCGCCCTCCCGCTCGTACTCGTCGCCACGGCCTGCGGCGGTGCGTCGCCTACCGCCTCGGACTCGGGTGCGGGCTCGGAAGCGGCGACCACGCAGAAGCAAAAGAACCTCACAGACTCTTCTCCTCGCGCGCCGAAGCTCGTCCTCGAAAGCAGCGCGGGCTCACAGGAAGCAGTGCCTGGGAGCAACTGCATTACCGGTGAGGGAGTTGGCGTCTGCTCCGACACCGGCTACCCCCGGCCGAAGCAGCTCAGCATCGTTCGTCCGGGCGAGGTGATCACGGTCTCGCTCGAGCAGTCGCAGGTCGCCCGTGCCGAGGAGTGCAACGGCGGCCGCGAACGGGACTGCATCGGTGTGATCAAAGTGCATCCCCTCGGCTGCGAGAAGTTGGTCGCCTACACGATCGCGCTCGAGCCCGGAAAGACGACGCGCTGGAAAGTGGCGGTCCCGCCAGGCGCCTACGAGCTCGAGACCTTCGCGTACTTCGAGTCGGACGACGGTCGGACGAGCGGCGACGTGAGCGGCGGCTTCGGTCTCTACGTCGATTCGAGCCGGAGCCTAGGCGTCGTGCCCGCTCCCGTCTTGGATCGAACCGCCTGCTAACTCAAAGCAAACGCTAGATTCCGCTCATGATCGTGCTCCCGGGTGAGCGCATCGTGCTGCGGGCGCTCCGGCTCGATGAGCTCGACATCGTCAGCGATGCCTACCTGACGGCGGACTACCCGCTTGGCGGCGCGAAACCCCCCACTCGCGCCCAGCTCCGCCGGCGGATCGAGCGCTCCGGAACGCTCTGGAACGGCAAGCTCGATCTGGGCATCGAGGCCGAGGGCCGCCTCGTCGGGGACGCGGGTGCCCGCGCGCCGCGCGGAGCCTTTCCTCCGGACGTTTTCGAGATCGGCGTGACGCTCTACGACGCCGCGGATCGTGGGCGTGGCTACGGGCTGGAGACAACGAAGCTCGTCACCGATCATCTCTTCGCCACAGAGGGAGCGGAACGGGTTCAGGCGACGACGGCCGACTGGAACACACCCATGCGCCGGGTCCTCGAGAAGCTTGGATTCGCCAACGAGGGGATTCTGAGAGCATTCTTCCCGGCCGAGAACGGAAGGGACGATTACGTCATGTACGCGCTGACGCGGTCGGACTGGGAGGGGCAATGAAGTTCGAGCGCGTCCTCGTCGTCGGTGCGGGTCAGATGGGTGGCGGGATCGCGCAGGTGGTGGCGGCCTCGGGCCGACAGGTGCTCCTGCACGACGCTGCGCCCGGCGCGGCGGAACGCGGGCTCGCAGCGATGCGCAAGAGCCTGGATCGGCTGGCGGCGAAGGACGGCGAGCTCGACCCGGACGAGATTCTGGCCAGAGTCGAGCCGGTGGAGGACCTGGTGGAGGCCGAGCTCATGATCGAGGCGGTCGTCGAGGAGCTCGCGGTCAAAGAGGACATCTTCCGGCGTGCAGACGACGTGCTGCATGCAGCAGCCGTCCTCGCCTCGAACACCTCCTCGATCCCGATCGGGTCGCTCGCCGCGGTCACGAGTCGTCCCGACCGGGTGATCGGCATGCACTTCTTCAACCCGGTCCCGGTCATGGCACTCGTCGAGGTGGTGCGCGCGCGAGACACTTCCGACGAGACCACCGAGGCGATCCTGGCCCTCGCCCGCGAGCTCGGCAAGACGCCGGCCGAGGTGCGCGACTTTCCAGGCTTTGTGTCGAACCGGATCCTGATGCCGCTCGTAAACGAGGCCGCGTACGCCCTCCACGACGGCGTCGCCGAGGCCGAGGCGATCGACACGATCGCGAAGCTCGGCTTCAACCATCCGATGGGGCCTCTGGCTCTGGCCGACCTGATCGGTCTCGACACATGCGTGGCGATCATGGAGGTCCTCGAGGAGGGGCTCGGGGATCCGAAGTACGCTCCGTGCCCGCTCCTCACGCAGTACGTCCGGGAAGGCCGACTGGGCCGAAAGACCGGTCGCGGCTTCTACGACTACACGTGACCCAAGACCGTTTTCGCTCTTAAGCGAAAGATTCAAAGGGTTTTCGGGATCTATTCAATATGAACACACACGAAATGCGTCCGAATGGGGATTTCCACCCGTAGGGAGGGGTGAAGCCGCTGCGCCTCTTGCTCGTCGATGATGACCCGGGACTCCGGGCGCTCCTGAGGGCAACCTTCGAGGTTGTCGACATGGACGTTGCCGAAGCGGAGAGCGCGGAGGAGGCCGCAGCGCACGTGGCGCGCGAGCGTCCGGACGTGGTCGTGCTCGACGTCAAGATGCCCGGGCAAGGTGGTCTCGCCTACTGTCGCAAGCTGAAGGACGACCCGGCCACCTCCGGTATCCAAATCGTTCTCCTCACCGGATCGGAGGGCTCCGGCGACATCGACTGGAGGGCCTGTGGTGCTGATGCCTTCCTCCTGAAGCCGTTCAGCCCGCTGGAGCTGCTCGCGATCGTCGAGCGCCTGGCCGGTGGCCTGTACGGCGTGCCGTTCAGGGCCACGAAGAATCGAGCACCGGAGGAGCAGCTGCTCCTCTACGCACGAGACCTTCGTCATCTGCTCGAGATCGAGCGGGGCCAGCGGCTCCTCCTTCAGAACGCCTACCAGGAGACGGTCGCGGCGCTCGCGAGCGCGCTCGAGACGAAGGACACCGGCACGCGGGCGCATTCCCAGCGAGTCCAGCGCTACGCCATCTCGCTTGCGTCGCGGATCGACGGCTCGCTGGCCTCCGACCAGACCGCTTCGTACGGATTCCTTCTGCACGACGTCGGAAAGATCGGGATCCCGGATGAGATTCTCCGAAAGCCCGGGCCGCTAACGGAGGAGGAGCGCCGCCTGATGCAAACGCACGCCGCGCTCGGAGAGCAGATGCTCGGCGGCGTTGCCTTCCTCAAGGGCACAGGGCTCCGGGTCGTTCGCCACCACCACGAGCGCTGGGACGGCAGCGGCTACCCGGACCAGCTGGCAGGCGAGCAGATCCCTCTCGGCGCACGCGTTTTCGCGGTCGCCGATGCGCTCGACGCGATGACTAGCGACCGGCCCTATCGGCCGGCCCTGCGCTGGTCGGCCGCACGCGAGGAGATCGTCTCGCAGGCGGAACTCCAGTTCGACCCGGATGTCGTGGACGCCTTCCGCACCGGGGAGAGCGAGCTCCGCGAGATTCAGCGCGAGTTCGCGCCGCTCGCCGCCGCCTAGACAGTCTCGGACTCGACGAGCGCCTCGAGCCGTGCCAGGTCCGCACGGAGCTTCCTCTGCGTCTCACGGGTGACGATGCCGCCAAAGAGTCGTGTGACCAGTAGCGAGAACTCGCTCTCCACGGCCGCCGTCAGCCGGGTTCCGCTCTCCACCGGCTCCAGGACGTAGGACGTCCTAATCGTGAAGCCCTTCCCCGCCATCCGCGCCTCGACGAGGCGGTCCGGCTCGAGCGCGGTGAGCTCGCCGTCAAGCTTCCATTCCCGACCTCGGATGGCCATGACTTGGTGGGACTCGGCGCCGACATGCGCGATCTCTCCGTCCACCGCCTCGAAGGTGGTCAGCCCGCCGACCCACCGCTTCAGCCGCTCCGGCTCGGTCAGGTAGGGGAACACGGTCGCGGGCGTGCGCGCGATCTCGATCGTGTGCTCGTTCCTGTGCACAGGGCCGCGACTCTATCCTCCTCGGGATGGACTTTGAGCTCTCAGCCGAGCAGCGTGAGATCCAGGCTCTCGCCCGGGAGTTTGCGGAGGCCGAGATCGTTCCGAACGCGGCGGAGTGGGACCGCGAGCACCGCTTCCCGCGCGAGCTCTTCGGGAAGCTTGCCCTCCTCGGGCTGATGGGCGTCTGCGTTCCCGAGGAGCTCGGCGGAGCGGGCGCCGACTTTCTCGCCTACGTCCTCGTGCTCGAAGAGCTGTCGCGCGCCGACGCAGGTGTGGGGGTGACTGTGGCGGTCCATACGAGCGCTGCGACGCTCCCGATCGTCAAGTTCGGGACGAAGGGGCAGAGAGAGCGACTCGTACCACCGCTCGCGAGCGGTGAGACGCTAGGCGCGTTCGCGCTGACCGAGTCGGAAGCGGGCTCGGACGCGGGAGCGCTTCGCACTCGTGCGGAGCCCGACGGGGACGGATGGCGCCTCACCGGCCGGAAGCAGTGGACGACGAATGGTGGCCACGCTGACACGATCCTGGCTTTCGCGCGCACAGAGGCCGGAGTCTCATGTTTCCTCGTCGACGGCGGGGCGGAAGGACTCGAGGTGAGCGGCGAGGCCGAGAAGCTCGGGCTGCATTCGAGCTCGACGGTGGATCTGGTTCTCGAGAGAGTCAGGGTCGAGCGCGAGGGCCTCCTCGGCGAAGAGGGGCGTGGCATGCCGATCGCCCTCGCCACGCTCGACGGCGGCCGGATCGGAATCGCGGCGCAGGCGGTCGGGATCGCCCAGGCAGCGTTTGACGTGGCGAAGGCGTATGCGCTCGAGCGGCAGCAGTTCGGAAAGCGGATCGCAGATTTCCAAGCAATCCAGTGGAAGCTCGCGGACATGTCCACGGAGATCGATGCCGCCCGACTCCTCACATGGCGCGCCGCTTCGCTGCGAGACCGCGGCCTGCCGCACGGTGAGGCGGGGGCGAAGGCGAAGCTCTTCGCCTCGGCAGTGGCGCGGCAGCAGACCGGGGAGGCGATCCAGGTCCTCGGCGGCTACGGGTACACGCGCGAGTTTCCCGTCGAGCGCTATTACCGCGACGCGAAGATCACGGAGATCTACGAGGGCACGAGCGAAATCCAGCGGCTCGTCATCGCGCGTTCGATCCTGGGGCTGGCCGAGCGCGCCGAGCCTGTCGGCGCATGAGCGTCCCTCGCCTTCGGCTCACTCCAGCGGGGGAAACCTTGTTTCTCCCGCTGGCCCCCTTCTCACAGTCCAATGTGGAGGAACCTCACGGTTCCCCCACACCCCCTCCACGCGCTC
>Ga0184621_10000081_pt1 | contig 16131 bp, 14 predicted proteins | sample PLM1_30_b1_FD_133144 | JGI IMG/M metagenome (GOLD analysis project Ga0184621, IMG submission 133144) | Groundwater sediment microbial communities from an aquifer in East River, Colorado, USA - PLM1_30_b1 | ecosystem: Environmental > Terrestrial > Soil > Riparian zone | place: USA: East River...
GGTCGTCACCGGACCGAGCTTCACGCGCATGGTGCCTCGGTAGACGCCCTCGACGGCGTCCGCCTCGATCGAGGCTCCCGGTAGCGCGCGGGCGACGCGTGCTACGTCCAGCAGGGTCCGCCAGGTCTCTTCAAGCGGTGCGGCCACGACGACTTCGTTCCTCAGCTTCATGGGTTCATTCCTCCTCGTGGAGCGCTCGCCAGAGCTTCTCCTCCGTGAACGGCGGATCGAGGCCGGCAACACCCCTCGTGGCGAGCGCATCCGCAACGGCATTCCCGACGGCTGCTGGAACCCCGATCGCGCCACCTTCTCCGATCCCCTTCGCGCCCAGTGGGTTCAAGGGCGTCGGAATCTCAACGAAGCCGCTCGAGATCGGTGGCACTTCCACGGCCGTCAACAGGCTGTAGTCCGCGAACGATGCCGTCCGGAGTTGTCCGCTCTCGTCGTAGACCGCCTCCTCGACGAGGCACTGGCCGAGCCCTTGCACCGAGCCGCCCACGACCTGTCCTTCGGCGAGGAGCGGATTCACGATGCGCCCGGCGTCGTCGGCCGCCGCCAGCCGCAGAACATGCAGAGCGCCGGTCGCCTCGTTGATTTCGACGACGGCGGCGTAGGCGCCCGAGGAGAAGAGCAGGTCCGATTCGAAGCGGGCGTTTGCCTCAAGGCCCCCTGCAGCTGCTGCGACCTCGCGCAACGTGACACTGCGCGTCGGATCTTCAGAGACGACGAAGCGCCCTTCGTGCCATCCGATCTCCTCTGCGGCTGTTTCCAGGAGCTGTGCGGCGACGGGCCGTCCGAGCTCGCGGACGCTCGCCGCCGCCTCCACCACGGCCGATCCCCCCATCGCGATCGATCGGCTCGCGAACGTCCCCGTTCCGGCCGGAACCTCCGCAGAGTCTCCCCAGCGCACCTCGACGTCGTCGGGCTCGACACCAAGCTCGTCGGCGGCGATCTGCGCAAAAGCGGTCTCGTGGCCCTGACCGTGCGGCGAAGAGCCCGTCCGCACGACAACCTGGCCCTCGGCGGAGATCTCGAGCTTGGCCGACTCCCAGAGCCCACCGCACCGTTCGAGCGCCATCGCGACGCCCGCGCCGACGAGGCGCCCCTCGCCCTGCGCGGTCTCTCGCTCGGCGTCCCAGCTTTCGGCGTGGACGAGGCCCAGGACGGTCTCCAGGCAGCGCTCGTAGTCACCGGAGTCGTAGACCCAGCCGAGCGCCGTCTCGTAGGGAAACGCATCGCGGGGGACGAGGTTCCGCCGCCGCAGCTCGACCGGGTCTATCCCCAGCTCGCGGGCCGCCAGGTCAACGGTACGCTCGATGATGTAGGCGGCCTCAGGGCGCCCGGCGCCCCGGTAGGGCCCCGTGGGTACCTTGCTCGTGGCCACACCGACGAGCTCGACCTCTGCTGCCGGGATTACATAGGCGCCGGTGAGGAGCATCGCGGTCGTATGCGGCGAGACGGCCGTCGTGGGGTAGAGATAGGCGCCCACGTCCGAGTACAGATGGGCCCTGAGGGCGAGCATCCGCCCGTCGGCCGAGACGGCGAGCTCGACATCGGCCTCGAGCCCCCGCCCCTGATAGGCGGCGAGGAAGTTCTCGAGGCGATCCTCGGCCCATTTCACCGGGCAGCTCAGGTCGATAGCGAGCACCGCGGCGACGGCGATCTCGGGCGCAACCGCCCCCTTGCTCCCGAAGGCGCCCCCGACGTCGGGAACGACGAGGCGCAGCCGTTCGCGGTCTCGGCCGAGCACGTGGCCGAGCTGCGCCAGCGGCCGGTGGGGCTCCTGGGCTGAGCAGCGGACCGTCAGGAGGTCGGTCGCCTCGTCGTACTCGGCGATGGCGCCGCGGGGCTCGATCGGAGCGGCGACGAGCCGGGGGATGCGAAAGGAGCCGGAGACAACGCGATCCGCTGCGGCGAAGGCACCCTCGACGTCGCCGCGCGAGCGCGTCCAGCGGACGAGATCGTCTCCCGATTCCTCGTGCAGGAGGGGCGGCACAGCTGGATCGCGGCGTACGTCCAGGAGTGGGGGGAGCGGCTCGTAGTCGCAGACGACGAGCTCGGCGGCGTCCTCTGCCTCCGCGCGCGTCCGGGCCGCGACGGCAGCGACCGCCTCGCCGACGTACCGGACTTTGTCCCGCGCGAGCACCGGATGGCCGCAGTCTGCAACCACGCCGTCTTCGAGCGACCCGGCCGGCAGGGCCTGGATACTGCCTTCGAGAGCGGCACCCGTCACGACGGCCGAGACCCCGGGCGCCGCCCGGGCGGCTTCCACGTCAATCGTTCCGAGCCGTGCGTGAGCGTGCGGGCTGCGGACGAACGCAAGCTGGAGGGCTCCCTCCGGATCGAAGTCGTCGAGGTAGCGCGCCGCCCCCGTCAGAAAACGCGTGTCCTCGCGCCGGCGGAGGGGGAGTCCCACGTGGGTCATGGCGTGCTCTCGGAGAGGGCGCCGAGGATCACGTCGAGGGCGGCAATTCCTTCCACGGCACCGGTTTCCGGGACGGTGTCGCCGCGAACCGCGCGTCCGAACTCCGCGAGCTCCTCCGCGAGCGGGTCGCGCGGATCGAAGGTGACTTCCTCGACCTCGTCCTTCTTGATCAGGGATAGGGTTGTCGCCCCGTCGACGAGCTCAGCGTTCGGCCAGACGGACATGTCGACGCGGTACTCGAGCACAGCCAGAGTCCCGTAGAGGCGGAGAAAGAACGTGTGCGGGGAGACGTAGCTGCCGGTGATGACGCCGACGGGGCCGCTCTCGAAGCGGAGCGAGACGGCGCCCACGTCGTCGATCTCCGCCTCGGTGACGAGGCGGGCGAAGATTCCGTGGGACTCGGTCACCGGCCCGAGCCAGTAGCGGAGGGTGTCCGCGTGGTGGATCCCGAGCTGCAGGAGAGGTCCTCCGGGTGCGCGCGCCCGGTACCACCGCCAAGCCTCGGGGACGAGCTTGCCCGGGAGTGAGAAATTCGCCTCGGCGAGGACGACCGTGCCAAGAGTCTCGTCGTCGAGCAGGGCTTTCACGCGCCGCGCGGCCCCGAACCGACGGAAGGCATGGCCGACGGAAAGCACGAGCCTGTCAGACTGGAAGCGGTCGCGCATCTCCGAACCGGCTTCGACAGTGTCGGCGATCGGTTTCTCGACGAAGACGTGCTTCCCCCGATCTGCGCAGGCGAGCGCCTGCGGAGCGTGGAGGTCGTTCGGGGTGACGAGCAGGACGCTCTCGACGTCGGGATGCTCGATGGCCGCCTCGAACGAATCGGCCGCCTCGACGCCTCGCTCGGCGGCGAACTTCTCGCGCCGCCGCGCGTCGCGGCTGAAGCACGTGACCAGCCTGATCCCCGCTGCCCGAGAAGCTGCAGCGGCGATCCTCGGGCCCCACGTGCCCGTTCCGCCGATCAGAGCCACGCCGACGCGGTCGGTCACGCGGCGGTGACGAGCGGCTCGAGGGGGACGTCGTGCAGCGACTCCGCGCCGTCTTCGCCGACGACCGTGAGCTCTCCGAGCTGGAGGCCCATTTGCTCGTCGGGAGTGATCGGGTTCGGCTGGACGACGATGGCCATGCCGCGCTCGAACGTCGCTCCGCCGTCCTCGGGTGGATGGCCGAGCTGCGTGCGGTCGACGATCGGCGGCATGATGTCGACGCCGTATCCGTGCACGAGGTCGTCGTAGATCGCGTAGCCGGCCTCGCGGATGGGCTCGCCGGCGCGAATGACGTCGGCCTCGGTGACGCCGGCTCGAAGCACGGCAAGGATCGCCTGGTAGGACTCGAGCGCGACGTCGAACATCCGCTGCCACTCGGGCGTGGGGTCAGCCCCGACGAAGATGGGCCGCTGGATCTGCCCGGTGTAGCCCCAGTAGGAGGCGCTGAACTCGGTGATCACGACGTCGCCGGCCGTGATCTGGCGACGCGACGGGTTCTGCGCCGGGAGGCAGCCGTTGGGTTCGTCCATGGCCATGGAGCGCAGGAACATGATCCGTGGGATGCCGCCTTCGGAGCGGTATGCGCTTTCCGCGATCGCGACGAGCTCGACGTCGGTCATGCCGGGCCGGGCCTGCTCGGCGAGCGCGAGGATCGCCCGGTCGGTCAGCGCGGCTCCCCTCCGCAGCCACTCGACCTCCTCGTCCGACTTGATGGCCCGCAGGCGCTGGAAGGACGCCGTCACGTCCACCAGCTCGAGGCTTGGCAGGGTCTCTCGGAGGCGCTGGTGGTGTGCATACGGCATCCCCATCGAGAACTTCGAGTTCACGCCAACGAGCCCGACGCGCCCTCGCTCGAGCCCGACGTCGAGGAGGCGCGCGGCCACGGCCGCAGCGGGGTCGTAGCCGCCCCAATCGACGATCGGGACGTCGCTCACCTCGCGGGCGTTTGGGACGTGGTTGGTGAGGCCCGTGTAGAGCGCTGCCTCCTGCGCCTTGTCCCGGGGCACAACCAGATACGAGTGATGGAGATCGAGATGGTTCGAGAGCCAGAAGGCGTTCGCCATGTTGCCGCGGCTCACACCCGAGTTGCCGAAGAGCACGAGCGCTTCGAGGTCGTTGTTTCGCATGAGGTCGCGCGCGAGCTCGAAACGCCGCTCCATCTCCCCGGGCGAGAACTTATCCCACATCTGCGAGCTCCTTTCGAATCCAGTCCGCGACGAGCGGCCGGTACTTGTACGGAACGTTGTTGCAGACGTGGGTACCCTCCTCGTAGAGGACGAATTCGGCGTGAGGGGCCGCGGAGGCGATCCGGGCCGTCTGCTCCCACGGGATGATGCGGTCGAGCTTGCCGGTGACCATGAGTGCCGGCTGGCGGAGTCCGCCGATGACCGGTCCCAGGTCGAGCTCGAGCGCCTTTTGGCGGGCTTCTTCATCGTCCGCGGCGCCCGAGTGGTGCCTGAACGCCTCGCGCGTCAGCGGCGGGAGCCCGGCCCAGCATTCGCCGAAGTTGAACGGGCCGCTGACGCCGGCGACCGCCCGGATCCGCGGCTCGCCGGCGGCCGCACGCGGCGCGTAGTACCCGCCCAGACTGACCCCGACGGCTCCGACACGCTCGAGGTCGATGTCTCGCCGCCCGGCGAGGGCGTCGAGTGCCACCGCCACAGCCTGCTCGTACTCCGGCCGGATGTGGGTCGCGAAGCCGCTCTCGCCTTGCCCAGGACCATCGAGCGAAAGCGTTGCGAGGCCTCGCTGGAGAAAGACGTTCTCCCAGTTGAAGAACTCCTCCTTCGTCGAGTCGAGGCCCGGGATCAGGAGCACGAGCGGCGGGCGTGGCTCGGTCCCGGGCCGGCGGAGGTTCCCGACCAGCTTTGTGTCCTCGAAGGGAATCTCGATTCGCTCGGCCGTCGGGTCGAGATGGCGGTGAGCCGCATAGATGCACTCGATCGCGTACACGGTCGCTTCGCGGTGTCGCCCGAGGTCGAGCGTCCAGACGAACTTGGCGAAGTGGTACGACAGGGCGGCGCGCACGAACGCCTCGCCTGCAGTCAAGCGGTCCCCCGCCTCCTCGGCTTCGTCGGCGAGCGCGCGATGCTCACCCGCGCTTTCGCTCCAGGCGTCCAGCCATTCGTCCCAGCGCTCGATCCGCGCGGTCGTCCGCCGGAAATCATTGAAGTCGACGCCCTGGGAGACGAAGCGGGGCGCCCAGTTCGCGATCGCAGCCTCGACCCGCGCGTCAGGCACCGGCAACCACCTGCTCGAGCGACATCCCCAGATCCTCGAGGAGGACTGCCGCCGTGTTTCTGCCGGGCGCTGCCGAGACGGACCCGCCCGGGTGCGTGGTCGCGCCCGTCTGGTACAGGTTGGAGATCGGCAATCGCGGCTGAAAGCGGAGCGCCCCCGACTGTGACGGCCCGAGATCGCCGCCGTGGCACGTTCCGTGCCAGTTGTGCTCGTTCATGCGCTCGAGATCGAGCGGGCTCTTGACCACCTGCGCGAGGATCGTCTCCTCGGTCATGTTCGGCGCGTAGCGGCGTAGCTCGTCAAGGTTCCGGGCTGCGGCCTCCTCTTTGACCTCGTCCCAGCGTTCCGGGCCGCCCTCGGCCAGGTCGTAGGGCTGAAACCCGATCACCTTGAGCACGTGCTTGCCCTCAGGAGCTCGAGAGGGATCGGCGACAGTGGCGCAGACAACCAGCAGGACCGGCTCGTCCAGAGCGAGAAGCCCACGCTCGGCGTCCGACCCGAGGCGGAGGAGGCGATCGACGGACGCGGCCGTTCCCGAGGCGACCGGGGTGACCGGGCCGCTCTCGGAAACGTACGTTGGCGGCTCGGTGGTGGCCAGGTGCGTGGGAAAGAGACTGATGCCGCCTCGCCAGGAATCGACCGCATGGACGAACTCCTCGCCCCACTCCTTTTTCGGCGCGAGCTCGACAAGCTGCTTGACGTGGATGGTGGACACGACGGCCTTCTGCGCGAGGAAGCGCTCCCCGTCCTCGGTCTCGACGCCCTTGCACCGCCCTCCCTCGAAGATGAGGCCGGTCACCCGCCGGCCGGTGAGGATCGTGCCCCCGTGTTCCTCGATCACCCGCTCGAGGGCGAGCGGCAGGGCAGCGGAGCCGCCCCGTGGGAGCACCCAGCTGTTCTCCTGGCGGCCGTAAGTCAGGGAATACGTGAGGAGACCGGTGCCGGGCCGCTCCGGTGGCTGCACGGTCATGAGGCTCATCCAGAGCATGAAGGCCCGAGCGTGCGGGTCTTCGAACTGGCCACGGACGACGTCCCAGGCGCTCATCGCGAGCCGCCGGCGCCACAGTCCGTCGAGCACCTCCTCCGGGCGCGGTGCGCGCCCGACCGGGTTGTTCCGGTAGGCGCCGAAGACCTGCTTGACGGCGTCGTACTCGCCGATCAAGCGCCGGTAGGCGTCGGCATCCGCACTCGAAAACTTCGCCAACTCCTGGCACGTGCGCTCGAGGTCGCGCCACAGTGTGATCGAGGTGCCGTCGGGAAAGGGGAGGTGGAGGACGGGGTCCGGATGGAGGTACTCAAGTCCGTATTCCTCGAGCCGGAGCTCGCGGATGGCCGGGTTCGCCTGGATCAGGTTGTGCGCAGTCGAGCACGAGTCATGGAGGAACCCAGGGAGCGTCAATTCCTCCGTTGCGGTGTTGCCGCCGACCACAGGGCGGGCCTCGAGAACGAGCACCTGAAGCCCTGCGCGGGCGAGGTAGGCGGCCGCGACCAGGCTGTTGTGCCCGGCCCCTGCCACGATCACGTCGGGCTGCGAGGTCATCGACTAGCCTGCGCTCCGTGGCGCGCATCAGCTACGTCGACCCCGGTTCCTTGACCGACCCCGAACTGGTCGACTACCTCGAGCAGGCTCGCCGCTATGGTACTCCGCGGCCCGAGACACAGGCGATCCGCTCGCATGTTCCCGCCGTCGCGAAGGCGTTCTCGCGCGCCTGGAACGCCATCTTCCGGGAGGGGCTCGTCGAACATCCGCTCAAAGAGCTCTGCCGCGTTTACGTCTCGAAGACGATCGACTGCCACTACTGAGGGTCGCAACGGTCTCTCCGGGGCGGAGAGCAAGGGTTGACCGAGCGGGACTACGAAGACCTCCTCGATTTCGAGAGCTCCGACCGCTTCGGAGAGCGCCAGAAGGCGGCACTGCTCTACACGAGCATGCTCGTCTGGAATCCGGAGGGCGCCGACGACGCCCTCTGGGCCCGCCTGCGCCAGCACTTCACCGACGAGCAGATCGTCGAGCTCGGCTCCTTCGTCTGCCTGACCTACGGCCAGCAGCGGGTGATCAAGACCTGGGGCGTCGGCCACGGTGAGCTCCTCGCGGATACGACCGCCGGGCTCGCTCCGAGCAAGGTGGAGAGCTAGGTGGCGCACCTGCCGGGAAACGCCGGGGAGATCCGCGGTCGCGTGCCGGCGGTGCTCGCGTCGTACGAGTTCATCCGCGACAACGTCCTCCGCGACGGAGTGGTCGACCCGGCGCTCAAGGAGCTCTGCTTCCGCTACCTCGCAGAGGACGCGGAGACGATGGACTTCGGCCACTTCAAGGGGCGGGACCGCCTCGCCCTCGAATGGTCCCATGCGATCGCATGGGACTCGGACGCGGCGGACGATGCCCTCTGGGACCGGCTGCACGCGGAGTTCAGCGAGCAGGAGCTGGTCGACCTCGGCTGCGCCATCGGCTTCGAGCTCGGGCAGCAGCACTGGCGCCGGACCGTCGGCCTGACCGCGCGGGACGAGCCCGCTCAAGCCTCGCTCTCCTGACCGAGGAGCCGCCGCGCGTTCCCGCCGAGGATCGCCTGCTCCTCGTCGGGTGCCAGTCCGAGCGCGCGGACGATCTCGGCCGGCCGCTCGACGCCCATGTCGAAGGGGTAGTCGGAGCCGCAGAGCACGCGATCCGCTCCGGCAAGGGCAACCAGCTCTCGAAGCAAGCTCTCGTCGTGTGTGACCGTGTCGAAGTAGAAGCGGCTGAGCGAGTCGTCCGGCGACTCGCCGAGGCGTGATCGTGCCTGCGGCTGGAACGAGTGCGCATGGCGAAGGCGTCCGCGTAGGGCGGGGAGGGCGCCGCCGCCGTGGGCAAGCAGCACGCGGAGTCGCGGATGACGCTCGAGAACGCCCGCCATCACCATGTGTGCAGCGGTGACCGTCGTCTCGAGCGGGTTCCCGACGGCGTTCCAGAGGTAGAAGTCGTCGAAGACCGGCTGGTCGAAGCCGCGTGTCGTCGGGTGGATGAAGATCAGAGCGCGCGTTTCCTCAGCCGCCGCCCAGAAATCCTCGAAGCGCTCGGCACCGAGGTAGTCGCCGTCGTAGCTTGCGGCGACCTCGACGCCGGCGAGGCGGCCGTCCCCCATCAGCTCCACCAGCCCGTCGGGATGCTCGAGGTGGATGGTCCCGAGTGCGGCCACCCGCTCTCCCACCATGGCCGCAAGCATCTCGTTCTGGCGAGCCGGCTCACGCCCGAGCAGCGTCACCCAGGGGCAGAGGACGACCATGTCCACGCCGGCCCGGTCCTGTTCCTGCAGGATGCGCTCCAGATCGACGAGCTCGCGAACGGCCGAGCGGATCGAGCGGCCCTCGAAGTCCACCACCTGAGCGCCGTCCTCCCAGCGAATGTCGGCTCCCAGGCCGGGAACGATGACGTGCGCATGTGCGTCGACGACCACGGCTCAGGCCTCCAGCACCAGGACGAGACCGCCGGCGACGACGAGGGCCCCGCCGGCCCAGATCTGCGCGGTCACGCGCTCGACGTCACGCCCCATGAGCATGGGGGAGAGCAGGAGGACGACCGGCACGGACAGGAGGCCGAGAGCGAGCACGACCGCAACGGCAGTGTGGTCGAGCGCGACCCAGCGCGCCCACACCGAGAGCCCGACCATCCCGCCGGCCAGGAGCTTGAAGCCGAGGGCGTCCCACGAGCCCAGCGCCGGCCCTTCCACACGCGGCCGCAGAGGAAGGGCGAGCCCATAGACGGTGACCGCGACGAGCATGCCGAGCGTCAGACCCAGGAGCGGCGACGACAGACCCTCGAGCCCCTCCTTGATGAGGATTGGGCTCACCGACCAGGCGATAGCCGTTCCGAGGCCGGGCAGAGAGTCGCGCCAGCCGACGTCCCATCCCACCTCGGCGACCCGCTCGAGTGAGACGACGAGGGCGCCTCCCAGAACCAGCGCGATCCCGAGCCAGGCAATGAGGTGGGGGAACTCGTGGATCGTGACCGCCGCGACCGCCGCCCCGAAGAGCGGATTCGTCGCGAGCAGAGGGCTCGTTCGCGCCGCGCCGACGCGCATCTGGCTCATGTTCAGGAGCGTCCAGCCGAGGAAGAAGTGGATCAGGCCCGCGAGCGAGAAGTACACGAGCGAGATCGCTGTGGCGGTCCCGAAAAGGCTGAGATCTTCCGTGGCGGCGCTTGCGAGCGCGAGCACCCCGAGCGCTACGAGGAGCTGGAGAAACGTGGCGAGGTAAGCGTCGCTCATGCCGCCGACTGCGCGGCGGTTGAGCGTCTGAAAGACCCCGAAGCCGAGTCCGGCAGCCGCAGCCAGCAAAGGTCCCGTCACGGGTGAGTGGCTCTGGTTTCCGTTTGTTTCTCGGGATCGCCGGCCGCCTTCCGAGTAGCCGCAGCGGCGCTTCCGCCGAAGAAAAGGTCTCCCATCTCCGGGTTCGCAAGCAGGTCCGCGGCTTGGTCCGCCAGGATGACCCGGCCGCTTTCCATCACCACGCCCTGCGTCGCAAGACCAAGGCCGAAACGGACGTTCTGCTCCACGAGGACCACGGTCTTGCCGGCCTCCTTCATGAGTCCGATCGAGTCCGAGACGTTCTTCAGCGCCTTCGGGTCGAGTCCGAGTGACGGCTCGTCGAGGAGGACGAGCACCGGGTCGAGCATCAAGCTGCGGGCGAACTCGACCATCCTGCGCTGGCCGCCGGAAAGGTTGCCAGCTTTCTCGTCCGCACGCTCGCGTACGAGCGGAAACAGCCCCTCGAGGTTCGCATAACGCTCCCGGACGACCTGGCGCTCGCTGCGGATGACGTACGCACCCATGAGGACGTTCTCGCGGACGGTCAGATTCGGAAAGAGCCCGTGCGACTGCGGCACCTGGACGATTCCGAGTGAGAGGATGTGGGCGGGATCACGTCGCCCGATCTCTTCGCCGTCGAAGCGCACGGTGCCGACCCGCGGTACCAGCAGGCCGCTCACGACGCGGAGGACTGTTGACTTTCCAGCCCCGTTCGGGCCGACGATGCAGGTGACCGATCCTGGCTCCACGGCGAGGTCCATCCCCTGGAGGACGTCGCCTCCGCCGTAGCCTGCGTAGACGTCCGAGAGCTCGAGCAGCACCTAGCGCACCCCGGCCTGCTGCTCGGCCACGTAGTGCTCCCCGAGGTAGGCGTCGAGCACGCGTTCGTCTTTCTGGATCTCGGCCGGGGTCCCGCGGGAGATGCAGCTTCCGCGCGCGAGGACGAGGACCGGATCGCAAAGTCGCAGAACCATCGGCATGTTGTGCTCGACGATCAGGAACGTCTTTCCCTGCCGGTTGAGCTCCCGGATCATTTCGACGATGTGGTCGACGAGCGTCGGATTGATGCCCCCGGCCGGCTCGTCGAGCATGATCAGGCGCGGATCGAGCATGAGTATCTGGGCCAACTCGACGAGTTTCTGCTGCCCGTAGGAGAGCGCGGCCGCACGTTGCCCGGCAAAGGCGCGCATCCCGACGAAGTCGAGGAGCTCCTGCGCCCGTTGTGCCTCGGCTCCGCTGACGGCGTCCGCGGCGAGCTGCCGCCAGGAGAAGGTCCGAAGCGGAGCGACGACGTTCTCGAGCACGGTCATCTCGCGGAAGAGACGCGTGATCTGGAAGGTCCGGCCGATTCCCCGGTGGGCCCGCTCCCACGGGGGTAGGCCGTCGATCGGCGCGCCGTCGAACCGGATCTCGCCGGAGTCCGACTTCATCGTCCCGTCGATGATGTTGAAGAGCGTCGTCTTTCCAGAGCCGTTCGGACCGATTAGGGCGGTGATCGCTCCCTCTTCGACCTCGAGGGTGCAGCCGTCGAGCGCGCGTAGGCCTCCGAAGCTCCGTTCGACGCCGCGCACTTCCAGAAGTTGGCGGCCGGTTCCATGCGCGGGCTCAGGCTTGGCGTCAGCCTCACGAACCGCAGCCGGCCGGTCGATGCGAGCGCCGACCAGCGCCGCCTTCCCGGCGCCGTGCCAGCGAGCCCAGAGCTCGCCGACGCTTGGGATCACACCGCGGGGGAGAAAGAGGACGACGAGCGCAAGCAGGCCGCCGAAGAAGATCAGCCGCTCGTTCCCGCCCGAGAACTCGTTGTTGGTGATCTCGTTCAACGGCTCGAGGATGAAGGCGCCGAGCACCGGCCCCAGGATCGTTCCCCGGCCGCCCAGGAGCACAGCCAGCGCAACCTGGACGCTGACGACGATGTCGAACATCCCCCGTGGGTCGATGAACGTGAGGTAGTACGCGTAGAGACCGCCTGCCGCGCCGATGAAGACCGCGCTGGCGACGAAGCTGAGCACCTTGTAGACGGACGTGTTCACGCCGACGCTCGCCGCCTTGCTCTCGTCCTCCCGGATCGCGATCAACCCCATCCCGAGCTTCGTGCGCCGAATCCACCAGGACATGGCAACCGAGAGGAGCATGAGGCCGAGCAGGCTGTAGTAGAACGGCCAGTTCTGGTAGTCGATGTTCCAGAGCGGCAGCGGGAGCGAGAGGCCGTGGTTCCCGTTCGTCAGCGCCGACCAGTTGAGGGTCACGATCTGCATCACGAACAGGAAGGCGATCGTGAGGATCACGAACGCGTGCCCGCGGGTGCGCGTGAGGACGGAGCCGACGACGGCCGCGAAGATGCCCGCGACAACGGCCGAGATCGGGATGAACCAGAACGGAGAGGCGCCCTCGAACACCTTCACCGCGAAGAGTGCCGTCGTGTACGCCCCGATCCCGAGGAACGCGCTTTGCCCGAGCGACACGTAGCCGGTGAAGCCCGAGATGATGTTCCAGCCGCTCCCCATGATTGCGAGGAGGAGCGAGAGGATGATCATGTTCTGGTAGTAGAGATTGTCCGAGACGACCGGGTAGAGCACGAGGGCCACGAGCGCAAGCCCCACGACCACGCGCCACCCGTGCGCCGTCAGGAACCCAGGGACGCCGGTACGGCGCTTCGGGCCGGCCTCCGCCGTCGTCACACGACCACGTCCTCCCTCAGCTTTGCGCCCATGATCCCCTGCGGTCGCGCGAGCAGGACGACCATGATCACCGCGTAGGGCACCATCGTCGCCCAGCGGGGCGAGATGTAGGTGACGGTCATCGTCTCCGCGACTCCGAGGACGAGCGCCCCCACCAGCGCGCCCGGGAGGCTACCCATGCCGCCGAGCACGATGATGCCGAGGAGCCGCGAGATCCACTGGTAGTGCGAGCCGGGCAGGAACGGGTAGAGCACCGACGTAATCGATCCGCCCGCGCCCGTCGTCGCGACGCCGATCGCGAACGTGAGCGCAGCCACCTTGCGCGCGTTCACGCCGACGAGCCGCGCCGAGCTGACGTTTTCCGAGACAGCGCGGATGGCCCGCCCGAGCCACGTGCGCGTCAACATCATGTTCAGGGCCGCGAGGACGCCGATTGCCATCGCGCAACCGAACAGCTGGGCCTTCGGGAAGTAGAAGCCTCCAGCCCGGAAAGACTCGTCCACGTACCCCGGGGTGGAGGAGTGGTAGGTCGTAGACCAGACGAGCCCCATGATCCCCTCGAGGACGAGCGCGAGTGCAAACGTGAGCAGGACGGACGTGGACGCGGGTCTGCCCGAGATCCACTGAATCGTCAGCCGGTAGATCACCCACCCGATCACGAACATCGCCGGCGTCGTGATCAGCGCTCCCAGGAGCGGGTCGATGCCCATCTCTTTCCAGAGCGCCCAGGTGATGAACGCCGAGAGGATGATGAGCGCTCCCTGGGCGACGTTGATCACATCCATGACGCCGAAGATCAGCGTCAGCCCCGATGCGAGGAGCGCATAGACCCCTCCGATCATGAGGCCGAGGATCAGTGCCTGGACGAACTGGGTCATACGCGCATTCCGAAGTAGCGGGAGGGGCGGAGGCCTCCAGGCCTCCGCCCCGTTTTACCGGTTGCTAGTTTGACCAAGCCGGCTTCGGATTGACGATGGTGTCCGAGGTCGCGGCGTCCTCCGGCAGGACGATCTCCTCGTCGCCGTTCTGCCACTGGGCGAGGAGGAACGCCTGCTCGGGCGCGCCGGTCTCGTCCCAACTGAGTGGACCGAGGATCGTGTCGACCTCGTTTTCCCGCAACCAGTCGGCGAGCTTAGTCTGGTCGATCTCGCCGACTTCCTCGACCGCCTTCTGGAGCACCTGGGCGGCCGCGTAGCCGTCCGCCGCGTCCTCGGGCGGATCCGTGTCGTACTTGGCCTTGTAGGCGGCCAGGAACTCCTCGTTGCCGGGGGTCGGTGAGTCAACGTGGTAGCTGACCGCGTAGAACACACCCTCCGTGTTCTTGATCCCGATCGCGTCCGAGTACTGGTCGGCGAACGAGGGGGTCGAAGCCTGGAACATCTGCTTCGGGCTGTACCCGACCTTGATCAGCGAACGGATCAGGTTGACGCCGTCCGCGAGGCCCGCGGAGCCTTGCGCGATGACATCGGGCTTCTTCGAGGCGACCGCTGCTGCTGCCGCGTCGAAGTTGACTGTCTCCGGCGGGTACACCTTGCTGTAGACGGTTTCCACGCCGGCAGCCTCGAGCTTCTCCTTGATACCCTCGGCCACGGGTCCGCCGAACGGGTCGTCGGCGATGACGTAGGCGGCCGTTTTCGGCTTCTCATCGTCCGGCAAGCCGGTCACCCATTCGGCGAAGAGATCCGCCTGGTGTTGCGATGTCGCCTGCTGCGCGAAGAACAGATATTTGAACCCGCGGCTGAACATCTCGGGCGAGCCGCCTGCCGGCTCCACGAAGAGCATCTTGTTCCGCTCGGCTACTGCCGACGCCGGGAGGTTCAAGAGTGAGGAGAACGTACCGAGCAGAAGATCGACTTTCTCCTTCTGGATCAAAGCGTTGTAGTCGGAGACGATCACGTTCTGATCACTCTGGTCGTCCTTGATGATCAGCTCGACTTGCCTTCCGAGCAGCCCGCCGTCCTTGTTCACCAGCTCCTGCCAGATCTTGTAACCCTGTTGCGCGGCCACTCCGGGCTCCGCGAAGTCGCCCGTCAGCGGCAGTGAGGCGCCGATCTTGAGCGGCTCGCTGCTCGCGGCAGTATCGGTCCCTGCGCTGCTCCCGTTGTCCCCGTCGTCGCCACCGCATCCGGCCGCCAGCGCGGCCGCCGCGACAGCGAGCGCCAGCAACATGATGAATCGCAGTTTTCCTTTCATGAAAGACCTCCGTAGCCGTGGTTGGCTTCCTCTCCAGTCGGCGAGCTTGCGCTGCGTCCAACCTGCCTTCTCGCTTGCCTTTCCCTGTCGTGATCAGACGACATGGACCTCCGTTCCAAATTCGTTGATTGGGGTCGCGCCGTCTTCGGTGAGGTACAGCGTGTCTTCGATGCAGGCCGAGCCCACACCGGGGACGAAGATCCCGGGCTCGATGTTCAGGAAGCTCCCAGCGCGGAGCTCGGCCGTTTCGCCCTTCGCAACGACGGGTCGAACGGAGGTGGTGATTCCAGTCGTGTGGCCGAGATAGATGTGGTTCGAGTATTCGGCGTAACCGGCTTTCTCGACCACGCGGTTTGCCAGCTCCCACAGCTCGCCGCCGGCGATTCCGGCCCGCGCCTCCGAACACATGACTCGGTAGATCTCCGTCGTTGCGTCGAAGATCCGCCGCTGCTCCTCGTTGGGCTCGCCGACTGAGATCGTCCGGTCCGAGTCCGTGTAGTAGCCGGCGTGCGATGCGCTCAGGTCGAGCCAGAACATCTGACCCTGCTCGAGCGGCTCGGACGAATAGAGGAAGGGCCGCACGTTGCTGATCGCGTCGCTGAACGAACCGATGTTGATGTGCGTCGAGACGCCGCTCCCGTGTAGGAACTCTGCGCCGAGCGACGCCATCGCGCGTAGCGCCGCGAAGCAAACCTCGTATTCGGGGACTCCGGCACCTGCCGTTTCGACCGCCGCGGCGAACCCGGCGTCGGCGACGCGCGCTGCGGCGCGGATCATCTCGCCGTCGTAGGCCGAAGGGGAGCCGACGAGCTCCTCCCAGACGGGGATCGCCTCGACACTGATCGCGTCGGGAAGCGAGGCACTCAGGACATCGGCATAGATGCTGGGCATAACGCCAGCGAAGACGCCGACGCGGGGGCTCGGAGCACCTCGTGTCTGCACCGCTTGGCGGATCGCCGCTTGAAGCTCGTCGGCAAGCCATTTCCGTGCCGGATTCGGATACTGGCGCACGTCCTCGATCCATGACATCCGGGCGGCCTCTGCAAGATGCCACGGCTGGTCGATCAGGAGGACCGGCTTCCCCTCGAGCGGGATCACCAGCAGTGAGCTTGCGCCCGGGAAGACGTGGACATAGCCGGCCAGATAGCGAGTCATCTCCGGGATCCCCGAGGAGCCGTACAGGAGCAGCACGTCGATCCCGTGCCTCTCCATCGACTCGCGCGTGCGGTTGAGCCTGCCGACCTGCTCCTCGACCGGCGGCTGGGGAGCACGGCCCTTCGCCTTCTCGACCTCGGCGCGTGGGTCAAGCATGGTGCTCATCCGAGCGA
>Ga0184621_10000082_pt1 | contig 16055 bp, 10 predicted proteins | sample PLM1_30_b1_FD_133144 | JGI IMG/M metagenome (GOLD analysis project Ga0184621, IMG submission 133144) | Groundwater sediment microbial communities from an aquifer in East River, Colorado, USA - PLM1_30_b1 | ecosystem: Environmental > Terrestrial > Soil > Riparian zone | place: USA: East River...
GCCGGGGTCGCTTCCCAGGAACACGTCCCCCGCAGGGATCGTGAACTTGCGCCCGCCCATTTCAAGTAACGCCATGCACGTGCTCCTCCCACCGTATTGTGGCCAGGCGGGGAAGTTACGCCGGGCGGTATAACCCGGCAAGGAAGCAGGGTTTAGGCGGCCAGGACCGACTCTTCTTTCCCGATCAAGCCGCGCCGCAACCAGTTCCAGAAGAGCAGCGATCCGACGATGACCGTCGCGTAACTGTTGATGAAGCGCCAGATCAGCGTGTAGCTCGGGGTGAGCTCGCGCGGTACGTAGATCGACATCACTGCCGCCGAGATCAGCTCCGCGAGCCCCGACCCGCCGGGTGTGGGCGCGAAGTACAAAAGGAAGGTGAGGAAGGTTTGTACCAGCAGTATGTCGGTGAAGTCCGCGGGGATAACTCATACGCGCAGGGTCACGTATCCGGCGAGCAGCTTATTGGCATGCGAGGGTGCCGAGATCAGGATGGCCACGAGCAGCGTCAACAGTCCCTTGGGACTCCCGAACGCCACCATGCACTCGTGGGCGCGGTCGATTCCCTCCGACAGTGCGGACATCCGCGCGGCAGCTCGCTCGCTGCGCCGGGCCAGACGGCCTGCCAGCCACCGCACGAGGCGGCGGAGCGCGTCAGGGAAAAAGATGGCGACGAGCATGAGCGCCCCGATCAGCCCGAACAGGGTGAGGCTGGTCTTGAAGAGGCCGTACAGCGTGATGCCCAGGACCAGGCCGTGCTGTTCGAGCGACCGTCCAGCGCCGAACCAGATCGCCAATGGGCCCGCGATCGCGAAAAAGGCGACGGTGGCGACGAACGTCATGAACACCGACGTCAGCGCTTCGGGGAGCTTCACGCCCGCCCGGCGCATCGTCCAGATGATCATGGGGGAGGCGCCTGACTGGAACGGCGTCAGGTAGGCCCCCCACGCCCCCATGCCTCCCGCCAGGATCATGTCCCGAAGGCGGACGGTGGGATGGACGTGGCGGGCACAGACCCACAGGCGGAGTCCGCCCCCGACCCAGTCCATCGACGCCAGGGCGAGCCCGACGATCAGCCAGCCCCAATGGAGGCTCAGGAACGGCGTCAGGAAGACGTCGATCCGGTCCCCGAACCGGATGAGGTAGTAGCCGACAAGGATCGCGACCCCTGCGAGCGAGATCCCGGCAAAAAGCTCGAGGCCGCGGCGCAGCAGGCGCGGGGTTAGGGCTAGGGCCATCTGAGCGCCAAAGCTGTTATTTTAGAAGGTTATGCGCCATCCCCCCGAGCAGGTCGTCCTCCGCAACGTGCGGCAGCACAACCTGAAGGGCATCACCGTCGCGTTCCCCCGTCGGGCACTCTCGGTCGTCACGGGGCCGTCGGGGTCGGGCAAGAGCTCCCTGGCCTTCGACACGCTCTACGCCGAGGGCCAGCGTCGCTACATCGAATCACTATCCACGTACGCCAAGCAGTTCCTCGAACGGATGCCGAAGCCACTCGTCGACGCGATGGAGGGGCTCTCACCCGCCGTGGCGATCGAGCAGAAGAACCCCACCACCTCGAGTCGCTCCACGGTCGGGACGGCCACGGAGATCTATGATTTCCTGCGCCTGTTGTGGGCGCGGGCGGGGACGCAAGCGTGCGTACGGTGCGGCCAGGATGTACGAGTAGATACGGTCCAGGAAGTGGTGGATACGATTCTGGTGGGTGCTGGGAATGATGACATCGTAGGGGCGCAGCATGCTGCGCCCCTACACGATCCGATCCTGGTCACCTTTCCATTGCCCGAATCGGCGCACCGACCCGACGTTGAGATTGCAGCCCAACTCCGCGCCGCGGGCTTCGTCCGAGCCCAGGTCGATGGCGAGGTCGTCCGGCTCGACGAGGCTGATGTCGAAGGGCGAGTCCGGGCGGCTCGTGAGGTGCTCGTGGTCGTGGACCGGATTGCGGCCACCGACGACAACCGCGGTCGGCTCGCGGATGCAGTCGCGACTGCGTTCAACGAGGGCGAGGGCGTTGCGCTGGCGCTCTCGAACGGCGACCGCCGCCGCTTCTCGGAGCATCCCACCTGTTCGGCGTGCGCCACGCCGGCCCCGGCGCTCGCGCCGAACCTCTTCTCCTTTAATAACCCACGCGGCGCGTGTCCAGGCTGCAACGGCTTCGGCGCCGTCCTCGAATACGACGAGGCGCTCATCGTCCCCGATCCCGGACGCTCGCTCGCCGCCGGGGCGCTCGACCCCTGGACCAAGCCGCGCTACGAGGGCCGGCGCCGGTTGCTGCGCGAGACGGCGCGGGCGCGGCGCATTCCGTTGGACGTGCCGTGGCGCGACATCCCCAAGGACGACCGTCGCTTGCTCCTGCGCGCCACCCAAGGCCGCTACCTCGGTATCTTTCCGTTCCTCGAGCGGCTCGAAGAAAAGCGCTACAAGCAATACATCCGCGTTTTCCTGCGGCAGTACCAGCTCGCCAAGACCTGCCCCGCCTGCCACGGGGCGCGGCTCAAGCCCGAGGCGCTCGCGGTGCGGGTCTCGGGCAAGACCATCGCCGAAGCGACGGCGCTCACCGCCGCCGACCTCGCCACCTGGCTCGGCGCCCTCGACCTGCCGCCTTTCCAGAAGCAGGTGGCGGACCACATTCTGGGCGAGCTGACGGCGCGCGTCAGCTTCGTGAACGACGTCGGCTTGGGCTATCTCACGCTCGACCGGCTGACCCGCACGCTGTCGGGAGGCGAAGCGCAGCGCATCGCCCTCTCCAACGCGCTCGGCTCCCACCTCGTGGACACGCTGTACGTGCTCGACGAGCCGTCGATCGGCCTGCACCCCGCCGACGTGGATCGGCTGCTCGGGTTGCTGCGCCGCCTCTCGGACGCCGGCAACACCGTGGTCGTGGTCGAGCACGATCCCGCCGCGATGCGCGCCGCCGACTGGATGGTGGAGCTCGGTCCGGGCAGCGGGACGAACGGCGGACAACTCGTGTACCAGGGGTCGGCTGCCGGCGTGCGCGAAGCGGGCACCCTGACGGGCCAGTATTTGACGGGTGAGAAGCGGATCGGGGTCCCGTCGGCCCGGCGCCCGGCGGCGCGCTGGCTCGAGATCCAGGGCGCCCGGCTCCACAACCTTGCCGGTGTGAACACCCGGATTCCGTTCGGCACGCTCACCGTCGTCACCGGCGTGTCGGGATCGGGGAAGTCCACCCTCGTGCACGACGTGCTCTACCGTCAGCTCGAAGCGCGACTCCGGGGGGGGCACAGCGCCAAGCAGCACCTCGGTGAGCCGGTGGGCACCGTCGCGGCGCTCAAAGGATGGGAGCATCTCGAAGACGTCGTGTTGATCGACCAGGCGCCGATCGGTCGCACGCCGCGGTCGAATCCGGTGACGTACGTGAAGGCCTTCGACGAGCTGCGGGCGCTGTTCGCGGCGGAGCCGCTGTCGCGGGCGCGCGGCTACACGCCGAGCACGTTCTCGTTCAACGTGGCGGGAGGCCGGTGCGAGGGGTGTGAGGGCGCGGGGCACGTCCTGGTGGAGATGGTCTTTCTCGCCAACGTCTTCGTGCCATGCGAAGCGTGCGGCGGGAAGCGATTCAAACGGGAAGTCCGAGAGGTCAAGCTCCAGGGCCAGTCGATCGATCAGGTGCTGGAGTGGACCGTGGACGAGGCAATCCAGCGGCTGCATCGTCATCCTCGGCTGGGACGCGCCCTGTGGCACCTGCAGCAGGTCGGGTTGGGGTATCTGCGGCTCGGCCAGCCCGCCACGACGCTCTCGGGGGGTGAGGCACAGCGTCTCAAGATCGCGCGCGAGCTGGCGGCGGCCGCCGGCCGCAGCCGCGGGAAACGCAAGCTCTACATCCTGGACGAGCCGACGACCGGGCTGCACCTGGACGACGTGCGCGTGTTGTGTAAGGTCCTCGATCGACTGGTGGACGCGGGGCATACGGTGCTCGTGATCGAGCACAACCTCGACGTCATCAAGCGGGCGGACTGGGTGATCGACATGGGCCCGGGCGCGGGAGCGCAGGGGGGCCGCATCGTTGCCGAGGGAACGCCGGAGGAGGTGGCCGCGGTGGCCGCCTCGGTGACGGGCCGGTACCTCGAAGGGGGAGGCCTCGCATGACGCCGCGGCGCGCGGACGCACTGCTCATCGCTGCGACGGCGGTGTGGGGCGTGAGCTTTGTGGTGGTCAAGGACGCGCTCGCCGCGGCCCCACCGCTCACCTTTCTCGCGGTGCGATTCGCGATCGCGACAGTCGCCCTCGCCCCCTTCACCGACTTCGCCACGCCTCCGTCCAAGGCCGAGCTGCGCGGCGGTCTGCTCCTCACCGCGTTGCTCGCGATCGGCTTCGCAGCGCAGGCGGTCGGCCTGCAATACACGACCCCGGCGCGCTCGGCGTTCATCGTGGCGATCTCGTCGGTGCTCGCACCGGTCGTGGCGTTCGCCGTGCTGCGGCAGCGACTCCGTTGGATCGTCGCGGTCGCGGTCATCATCGCCGGCGGCGGGATCTATCTGCTCACCGCGCCGGACGGGGGGGGCGGCTTGAATCGCGGCGACCTGTGGACCTTGATCACCGCCACGGTCTTCGGCGGCCACATCGTGGCAGTCGCCGAGTTGTCCAAGCGCCACGATGCGCTGCGACTCGTGTGGTTCCAGATGGCCGGAACGGCCGGCGCTGCCGGTCTGTTGGCTGGCGCGCTCGAGCCGGCCCGGATCGTGTGGTCGGCGGGCCTCGTCGGAGCGCTGCTCTTCACCGGCGTAGTGGCTACGGCGCTGGCGCTGGTCTGGCAGATGCGCGCCCAGCGTCACATGTCGACGTCGCGCGCCGCGCTGCTGCTTTGCTGCGAGCCGGTGTTCGCGACGATCACGTCGTGGCTGTGGCTGGGGGAACGCCTGTCGGTAACGCAGTGGGTCGGGGCGGTGCTGATCGTGGCGGGGATGATTCTGGCGGAGTTACCACAGGGTACGAAACGCGGGGTTGCTCTGTAGGACGCGTCTGACAGCGTCCCGCACCACGTTGCAACATTGTAGAGTGAACCCCTCAGCAGGGCCTCAAAGGTGCGCCTCAGGCTTCCGATTGCGCTCAAGCTCCCCCTCTTCATTAGTGGGCTGCTCTTTGTCGTCATCGGCGGCTTCTGGTGGGTGGCCTACAGAACCGTGCAGCGGTCGGCGCTCGAGGCCGCCGCCGAGCGCTTGGAGCGCGTGACGCGGCAGCTGCACGACAACTTGCGGAACGGGCTGCCCCAGCGTTTTGCCGAAGCGCAACACGTCGCCGCCCAGCCTGCCATCCGTGCCTTCCTCGCCAACCCCACCCGGGACACCCGTGCCGCCGCCGTTGCCGAACTGACGCGATTCACGACGCTCGACCCGGTCAACGCAGGCGTCGAGCTCTGGGACAGTGCGGGCGTCCGCTTGCTCGCCGTGGGCCGTCCCCTCCCTCCTCTCGACCCGTCGGCCGCGCGTGCCCTCCGCGACTCGGCTGCCGGTGTTGCCGGTGCCGCACTCGGCCCGCTGAGCAGCCTCGGCGACTCGGTGTTTTTTCCGGTCGTCGCTCCGATCACCGTGGGCCGCCGCGCGGGCGCTGTCGTCAATTGGCGGCGCCTGGGAAGCTCACCCCAAGGCCTGACACAGATCCGGGAATTCATCGGTTCGGGCGCCGCCCTTTACGTGGGGAACAGCGACGGAGATGTGTGGACGGATCTCCTGGGGCGCGTCGAGAGTCCGCCGAGTCCCGCCAGGGCAGGCGCGGGCCTGATCGAATACCAACGGCCGGAGCGGAAGTGGTTTGTCGCCTGGCGGATGCCCATACGTGGTACCCCGTGGCACCTCTTGGTCGAATTCCCGCGCGAGCGGGTGTACGCCGCCCATCGGATTCTCCTGCGGCGCCTCGCGCTGGTCGCCCTCGGCCTCATCATCGTGGGTGGCGTCGGTGCCGGGCTGGTGGAGCGGCGGCTGCAGGCGTCGGAGGGTCGTCTGGCCGCGATTGTGCGGGGGGCCCTCGACGCCCACGTCACGATGGACGACCGTGGCACCATCGTGACCTGGAATCCCCAAGCGGAGGCCCTCTTCGGGTGGCCGGCGCCCGACGTCCTCGGACGGCAGGTCGCCGATGTCATCGTGCCTCCCGCTCATCGGGAGGCGCATTGGCGCGGCCTCCAGCACTTCCAGAAGAGCGGCGAGGGCCCGATTCTCAACCGTCGGATCGAGCTCCTCGCCCTGCGGCGCGACGGCACGGAGGTCGCCGTCGAGCTCGCCGTCGCGCCGATCCGCCTGGGAAACTCGTGGATCTTCAGCGCATTCATCCGTGACATCACCGAACGCAACCAACTCGAGCAGCAGCTGCGCCAGGCACAGAAGATGGAGGCAGTGGGGCGGCTAGCAGGTGGGATCGCCCATGACTTCAACAACCTCCTCACGGCCATCTTCGGCTACACCGACCTGCTCGCCGAGGACCTTCCGCCCGACAGCCCCGCGCAGGCCGACGTGAAGGAAATCCGCACGGCGGCCACGCGCGCGTCGGCCCTCACGCGACAGCTCCTCGCGTTCAGCCGGCAGCAAGTCCTCCAGCCGGTCGTGCTGAACGTGATTGACGTCGTGGGGGACCTCGAGAACATGCTGCAGCGAGTACTGGGGGAAGACGTCGAGCTGGAGGCCCATTTCGCCGCCGACCTGGGCAACATACGGGCGGATCAGGGCCAGCTCGAGCAAGTCATCCTCAACCTGGCCGTCAACGCTCGCGATGCCATGCCGACCGGCGGCAAGCTCACGATCGAAACCGCCAACGTCGAGCTCGACGAGCACTACGCCCAGACGCACCGACCTGTCGTCCCGGGGCGGTACGTGATGATCGCGGTCAGCGATACGGGCGTTGGCATGGACGCTGCGACTCAGGCCAGGATGTTCGAGCCGTTCTTCACGACCAAGGAAGCCGGCAAGGGTACGGGGTTGGGCCTGGCGACTGCGTACGGCATCGTGAAACAGTCGGGCGGCTACATCTGGGTGTACAGCGAAGTCGGCCGGGGTGCCACGTTCAAGATCTACCTGCCGCGGGTGGACGCACCCACGGAGGTGGTCACGGTGCCACCGGAGCTGGGCTCCGTCGCCGGTACCGAAACGGTGCTCCTCGCCGAAGACGACGCGTTGCTCCTTCCCCTCGCGCGCGACGTCTTGAAACGGTTGGGTTATACGGTGCTCGAGGCTCGTACGCCCGCGGACGCGATCGCCGTGGCCCAGGCCCACAGTGGCGTCATCCACCTCCTCGTTTCCGATGTGGTCATGCCCGGTGAGAGCGGCCTAAAGCTCGCCCGGCGCCTGCTCGAGGTGCGGCCGAACCTACGGGTACTCTACATATCCGGGTACAGCGACGAGGCGGTCGTGCGGCACGGTCTGCTCGACCCGGGCACGACATTCTTGCAAAAGCCGTTCACGCCCGCTGCGCTCGCCCGCAAAGTCCGTGAAGTGCTCGACGCCCCGCGACCGGGCACCAGTTGAACTGAGCCCCTCGCCGGGCCATATTTCCCGCCCATTCCCGAGTAGCTCAGTTGGTAGAGCAGCCGGCTGTTAACCGGCGGGTCGCAGGTTCGAGTCCTGCCTCGGGAGCTACTCCGCCCTCAGAGCCAGCATCGGATTCACTCGCACGGCGCGCAGCACCGGCACGAGCGACCCTGCCAGCGTCATCACGCAGACGAGCGCCACCGCCACGAAGATCGTAGCAGGGTCCGCGGGCGCCACGCCGAACAACAGCGCGCGCATCCCGCGCGCCGCCGCGTAGGCAACCAGCACGCCGGGGACGACGCCAACGAGCGCGAGTTTCATCCCCTGCGACACGATCATGCGCGCCACGCCCGCCGGCTCCGCGCCGAGCGCCAGGCGAACCCCGATCTCCCGGGACCGCTGGGCGACGGTAAAGGCCAGCAATCCGTAGATCCCGACGCCGGACAGCAGCACCGCTATCACGGCCAGGGCGCCGAGGACGCGGAGCTGAGCGCGCCGTGTGGCGGTTTCTCCCGCCACCACATCGTCCATGGTGCGCACGTCGGAGATCGGCTGCTCGGGGTCCGCCGCACGGACGGTGGCGCGGACCGCAGGGAGCAGCGCGCCGAGCGATGCGGTGTAGCGGATGACGAGGTCCTTCGGATCATCGTTGATGAACGCCGTGTCGGGCACCTGTCCAGCCGCCGCGTACATCTGTGGCTCGTTGTCGCGCTCCAAGCCGCGGACCTTGACGTCGCCCACGATGCCCACAACGGTGCGGGGTCCCCCTCGGCTCTCGAACGTGCGCCCGATGGGGTCTTCATTGGGCCAGAACTCCCTACCGAACGATTCGCTGACGACCGCTACGGGCACCCGTCCCTGGATGTCGCCATCCTCAATGTCCCGCCCGCGGAGCAGCGGAATCCCCATGGTCCGAAAGTATTGTGGCGTTACGAAACGGATGCTCGCGACCTCGTCCCGGAATCTCGTGGATACCTCGCGACCCGGAATCACGACGCCTGTGATTCTCCCAATCATCACCATGGGCAGGCCCGTGATGTAGGCCGCGCTTTGAACCCCGGGCAGCGCCCGTGTGTCGGTCAGGACCCGGTTGTAGAACTGCAAGCGGCGTTGCGTCATGTCGTACTTGGGCCTGGGCAGCACCGTTTTCAGCGCGATCACCCGTTCGCGCACAAAGCCGGGATCGACGGACTGAATCCGCCACACCGCGCGAATCAGCAGGCCCGACGTGATGAGCAGGACGACGGACATCGCGACTTCCACGGCGACGAGAACGCTGCGGAGTCGCTGTTTCTGGCCGCCGCCCGCACCCCCCACCCCCTCGCGCACCGCGCTCAGGCCCGTGCCGCTCGCGCCCACCCGCAGTGCCGGCAGCAGACCGAACCCGAGCCCCGTGAGCGTGGTGATCGCGAGCGCGAACGCGAGGACCCGCAGGTCGAGGCTCGGCTGACTGGCGACGGGCAACGTGTCCGGCACCAGCAGCGCGAGGAGCGGAACGGCCGCCGCGGCCAGCGCCACGCCCGGGACGCCGCCGGCCAGCGCGAGGATCATGCTTTCGGTGACGATCTGCCGCACCAGGCGCTCCCTGCCTGCGCCGAGAGCCGCTCGCACCGCCAGTTCGCGCTCACGGGCTCCCGCGCGCGCCAACAATAGGTTGGCCAGATTGGCGCAGGTCAGCAGGAGAATGCACAAGGTCGCGCCGCACAGGCCCAGGAGCATCAACCGGTAGCGCGGGGACATGTTGTCCCGCATCGCGAAGAAGCTGAATCCGGCGTCCCCGTTTGTCGCCGGGTAGTCGCGCGCGAGTCGCTCCGCCACAACGTTCAGGTCCGCGCGAGCCTGACTCATCGTGACGCCGGGCTTCAGGCGTCCCACGGCTTCGAGGTAGTTGTCATCGCGGTCAGCGTAAGCTTCTTCTCGAAGCACCAGGTGGGTCCACAGCTGCGTCTCCCGGCTGGGAAAGTAGAACCCGGGAGGCATCACGCCGATTACCTGGTAGGGCGCACCGTTCAAGGTTACGCTGCGCCCCAGCACGTTGCGGTCCCCGCCGAATTGCGATTGCCACAAGCCGTAACTGAGCACGACGGTGCCGACGTCCCCACCCCCACCGTTCGCCGAGTCGAAGACGCGCCCCAGCACCGGCGCCACACCGAGCAGCGGCAGCACTTCGCCTGTCACCGTCGCCCCGCTGAGGCGCTGCGGGTCGCCGCCGCCCTCGACCAGATTCACGCCAATGCCCGTGAACGCTCCGAGGGTCTGGAACGACGGCGTCATCGCCTTGTAATCCCGGTAATTGGCGGGCGACAGTTGGTTCATGCAGCCCCATCCGCCGCCGGTGCGGGGGCCCCAGCATAGCCGGATCAAGGCGTGCGGCTCCGGGAACGGCAAAGCCCGCAGCAGCACGAAGTCCGCGACCGAGAAGGCGGCGGTGTTGGCACCCACCCCGATCGCGATGACGGCGACCGCGGCGATGGCGAAGCCGCGGGCACGGTTTAGCGACCGGACGGTGTACCGCAGATCCTGGATCAGCACGTCCCCATGGGCGGCGGCGGCGCTCGTGACCACATCCGCCACCGCGCCGAGGAACAGACCGAGCCGAGCGAGGCCGCGCGCGCCGGCGCTCCGTTCGGCGAACAAGTCGCACATCTCGTCCCCGTACTCCATCCGGAAGGACGAGGGAAAGAGGTAGAGGAGGCGCCGATAGAGCCCGATCACGTGGGCTCCGGCGTCAGGAATCCCACACCTCGGGCGATCCGGACCAGCTGCGTGAGCCGGCGGGTCTCGGCGCGTGCCGCCGCCGTTCCGAAGGGGGTGATCCGGTAGTAGCGCCGCCGGGGATCATCCGAGGGATCCGCACGTCGTTTCGGCTCGACGATCAAGCCCTGCTCGAGCAAGCGCTGAATGGTGCGGTACAGGGTCCCGGGGCTGAGGCGCAACGCGCCGCCGGTGCGCGCTTCCACGTCCTGAATGATGCCGTAGCCGTGCCGGTCGTCGGCCGCGAGCGCCAGCAGGATGTGGAACGTGGCAGGCGGCAACGGGAGCAGGACGGTCACGTCCGCGGAGTCGGCGGTTGGCTTCATGAGTTCCCTCTCGTGTGACACAATGCGGGAGCGAAGGGTTGCGCTCAGTATATCCTAGGTGGATATATTGTCAACGGATAGTTCGGACCAGCCCGTCGGCGGCGCACGTGTTCGCTTGTGGGACGCGCCAATCCCAGAACCGAACGCCTGCGAACCGGGCGCCGATCGCAACACGTTCTCACACATCACGCTAACGGTACCCACGGACTGGTACGGTCCGTGCTCTTGTCCTTGACCTCATGGACATCCCTCGCGCACCAGTCGGCAACCGCAAGAGATACGTGCAGGCGGGGATCTCTGTCGGCGTCATCCTCCTCCTTACCATCCTGCTCGCGAGCCTCAAGCCCGCGGCGCCCAGTGTCGATCGCGAGGTCCTGTCGTTGGACGCCGTACGGCGGGGTCCGATGGTCCGCGAGGTTCGCGGACCAGGGACCCTTGTCCCCGAGCATATCCGCTGGATCTCCGCGCTCACCCCGGCGCGCGTGGAGCGCATCTTCGTGCAGCCCGGCACCACCGTGCAGGCGGGGACGGTGCTGCTCGAGCTCGCGAACCCCGACGTACAGATCGAGGCGCTCGACGCCCAGCGTCAGCTGACCGCCGCCCAAGGCGAGCTCGTCAACCTGCGGACCAGCCTCCAGGGCCAACGTCTGACGCAGGCGGGGCTCGTGGCCAGCACCCGCAGCCAGTACCTCCAGGCGAAACGTGATGCCGCCGTGGCCGACTCACTCATTGTGATCGGCGGGTTCTCGCGTAACGACGTCAGTCTCGCCCACGAAAAGGCAGACGAGTTGGAGGCGCGCTACGACATCGAGAAGCAACGCCTCGAACTGCTCACCTCCGCCGTCGACTCGCAGCTCGACGTGCAGCGGGAGCAAGTCGTGCGGCTGCGGGCGATCACCGCGTTCCGGCTGAGCCGACTCGGCTCCCTGCAAGTCCGCGCCGGCGAGGACGGCGTGCTGCAGGAGCTCACCCTCCAGCTTGGCCAGTGGGTGGTGCCCGGGACGATTCTCGCGAAGGTGGTGCAGCCCGGCAAACTCAAGGCCGTGATCCGCATCCCCGAAACCCAGGCCCCCGGCCTCGCCATCGGACAGCCGGCCTCGGTGGACACGCGCACCGGACTCGTCGCCGGACGCGTGGTCCGCATCGATCCCGCGGCGCAAGAGGGAACGGTCACGGTGGACATCGCGCTCGACGGCGCGTTGCCCGACGGCGCGCGGCCCGACATCAGCGTAGATGCGACGATCACCATCGAACGGTTGAGCGACGTGCTCTCGACGGGACGGCCGGCCTACGGCCAGCCGAACAGCACGATCGGGATGTTCAAGCTCGTCGAAGGCGGCCGCTATGCCGTCCGCATTCCGGTGAAGGTGGGTCGCACGTCGGTGAACGCGATCGAGATCGTGAACGGCCTCGCGGCGGGTGATTCGGTGATTCTGTCGGACATGTCCCGGTACGACAATGTGGAGCGGGTGAGACTGAAATAAAGGAGAGACCGATGTCGGGTAATGGCGGAGCCCTCATTCAGCTCCAGGGCGTCAAGAAAATCTTCTTCACCGACGAAGTCGAGACGCATGCGCTCGCCGACGTCCATCTCGTGATTCGCGAAGGCGAGTACGTCGCGATCAACGGCCCATCGGGGTGCGGGAAGACCACGCTGCTCTCCATCCTCGGCCTGCTCGATACGCCGAGCGAGGGGAGCTACCTGCTCGAGGACAAACCGGTGGCGAATCTCTCGCCGGCGGAGCGGGCCCGCATCCGAAATCGGCGCATCGGGTTCGTGTTCCAGGCGTTCAACTTGATCGGCGATCTGACGGTTGCCGAGAACGTCGAGCTGCCGCTCACCTACCGGGGCATGGCGGGGAGCGAGCGCACCAAGCGGATGCAGCAGGCGCTCGAAAAGGTCGGCATGGTGCATCGCGCCAAACACTATCCCGTGCAGCTCTCGGGAGGTCAACAGCAGCGCGTCGCGGTCGCCCGCGCCGTGGTGGGCGATCCCGCGATCCTGCTCGCCGACGAGCCGACGGGGAATCTCGATTCGACGAACGGCGAGGCGGTGATGGAGCTGCTCCGGTCGCTGCACCGCGCCGGGGCGACGGTCTGCATGGTCACGCACGATCCGCGCTATGCGAAGCACGCGGATCGCTCGATTCATTTGTTCGACGGTCGTGTGGTGGACGAGTCCCAAGCGCCGAAGCCCTAGCCCATGCTGCAAGATCTTCGGTACGCGCTGCGCGCCCTCGCCCGCAGTCCCGCGCTCGTCAGCGCCGCGGTCGTGTGCTTGGCACTGGGTATCGGAGCAAATGCCACGATCTTCGGAGTCGTGGATACCCTGTTATTTCGGCCGCCGGCTCACATCCAGGATCCGGGGCGGGTCGTGCGGCTCTATTTCCGCAAGAATCTCCCCCCGTTCGGGACGGCGACCTCGAGCATCACCGGCTATCCGCTCTACGCCGCGCTGCGCGATGGCACCCACGCATTCGAAGAGCTCGCCGCGTTCACCTACGCGCAGCGCGCGAGCCTGGGCCGTGGGGCCGGTGCGAAACGCGTCGATCTGGTGCTCGCCTCCGCGAGCTTCTTCCCGCTGCTCGGCGTGCGTCCCGCTCTGGGTCGCTTTTTCACTGCGGACGAGGACAGTCCGGGCGGCCCCGCACTCGTCGTGCTGAGTTTCGGGTTTTGGCGTGCCGCGTTCGGCGGGGATTCCGCGATCATCGGCACACAGCTGCAGTTGGGACGCGGCAGCTACACGGTCATCGGCGTCACACCCGAGCGATTCACCGGGGTGAACCTGCAGAACGTGGACGTGTGGACACCGATCGGGGCCGCGACCGAGCTCATGGGTGCCGAGTACATGAACCGTGGCTCTTATTTCCTCCAGATCATTGGCCGGCTCGGCGGCGGCGGTGCGGCCACTGCCGCGCGACAGGCGACGGTCGTCTTGCGCACGGACGATATGTACTCGGGCCGGGATTCGAACGCTGTGGTCCTGCTGGGACCGGTACAACATGCGCGCGGTCCCGAGATGTCGCAGAACGCGCAGGTGTCGATCTGGCTCGCCGCGGTCGCCGTCATCGTGCTCCTCGTCGCGTGTGCGAATGTGGCGAACCTGCTGCTCGCGAGATCGCTACAGCGCCTGCGCGAGGCAGCGATCCGGCTCGCGCTCGGCGCTGGTTGGTGGCGACTCGCCCGCCAGGTTCTGATCGAGAGTCTCGTTCTGGCAGTCGCGGGAGGAATCACGGCGTTGTTCGTCACGTTGTGGGCCGGGCCGCTGATTCGCGCGTTTCTCCTGCCGAACGTTCCCGCCTTCACGGAACCGCTCGACGCTCGAGTAATTGCATTCACGGCGGGGGTGGCGCTGCTCACCGGTTTGTTGGTGGGCGTCGTTCCCGCGTGGCAGGTCGGGCGGCGGGACCTGACTCCGGCGCTCAAAGCGGGTGCCGGCGAGGGACGCTATCAGCGCTCCGGCCTGCGGTCCGCGCTGCTCGTGGGTCAGGTCGCGCTGACGGTCGTACTCATCGGCGGTGCCGGCCTGTTCACGCGCAGCTTGCGGAACGTCGAGGGACAGAATTTCGGTTTCGATCCGGCGCACACGCTGCTCGCGACAATCGACTTGCGGGCCGCCGGATACACGCCGGCTCAGATCGATGCCGTGCACCTGCAAATCCTGGCGCGCCTCGAGGCCCTTCCCGGGATCGAGGCTGCAGCCGCGACCGTGGCGCATCCGCTCGGTTATGCTACCGCGTGGAGCGTGACTGTGCCGGGCCGCGACTCGATCCCGCAGCTCTCGAGCGGCGGACCATACTACCAGCAGGTCACACCCGGTTACTTCGCCGCAATGGGGACGCCGGTGCGCGGGCGGGCGTTCACCGCTGCGGACCGCGCCGGATCGGTCGCGATCGTGAACGAGACGATGGCCCGGCTCCTCTGGCCCGGGGAAAACGCGATCGGCAAATGCTTCGTCGCGGGCGAGAAGACCTGCGTTGAAGTGATCGGCATCGTGCCGGACGCACGCCGGTTCAACGCCGTCGAGGACGCAACGATGACCTTCTACGTCCCATTTTCCAGCGATGGGAATGGATTCATCACTGCTCTCGTCGTTCGGCCGCGCGGCCGGCCGGAAGACTGGATCCCGTCGGTCCGCTCCGCGATTCAAGAGACCGCGCCGAATCTCCCGTTCGCGTCAGTGACGCCGCTCGCCGACCTGCTCGCGCCGTCGATCCGGCCGTGGCGGCTCGGCAGCGCGATGTTCGGCGCCTTCGCGCTGCTCGCGCTGGTCCTGTCCGCGGTCGGGCTGTACGGCGTCCTCGCCTTCACGGTGACGCAGCGGACGCACGAGATAGGCGTACGCCTGGCGATGGGCGCCGAGCGCCGCGACGTGCTGCGACTGATGGTCCGCCACGGCGTGGCGATCGCGGCCGTTGGGGCGGGCGTCGGTGCCGTGGGAGCGCTGGCCGCCGGGCATGTGTTGAGCTCGCTGATGTACGGCGTGTCCCCCCGCGATCCCCTCGTGCTGCTGGCCGCAACCCTCGTGCCCGTGGTCGTGGCGGCTGTGGCGAGCTACGTCCCGGCGCGCCGGGCGTCACGCGTCGACCCCGTCGTCGCGCTGAGGTACGAATGATCGACCCCCTCGTGCAGGACATCCGCTACGGCATGCGCTCGTTGGCGCAAAGTCCCGGTCTGACGCTCGGCGTGGTGCTCACGCTCGGGCTCGGGATCGGCGCGAACGTCACGATGTTCTCGCTTGTGGATCGAATGTTGTTTCGGCCGCCGCCGTTCCTGCACGCACCCGACTCCACACACCGCGTGTACCTCATGTCCACGTACGGCGGCACCGAGTACGCGTCCAGCGGCGTGCAATACCCGCGCTATGTCGACCTGACCGGCTGGACCTCGTCGTTCTCGCGCACGGCGGAGTTCACGGAGGCGGAACTCGCCATCGGAACCGGTGCCGATGCCCGCGAGATGCACGTCGGCGTTGTGAGCGCGAGTTTCTTCGCCTTCTTCGACGCCCCGCCGACACTCGGCCGCTACTTCACCACCGACGAGGATCGGCCGCCCAGCGGGGCGGCTGTCGCCGTGCTGGGTTACGGCTTCTGGCAGACGCGTTACGGCGGACGTCGCGACGCGCTCGGCACCACCCTCCAGATCGGCCCCACGCTCTACACGATCATCGGCGCCGCACCCCGAGGGTTCGTGGGCTTGTGGCCCGACCAACCGCCGGCTGCGTTCATCCCGATCACCAGCCAGGGGAGCGCGACGGCGCCAAGCGCAATGCGCAGCTGGTGGACTACCTACAGCTGGATGTGGGCCTCGATGATCGTGCAGCGTAAGTCCGGAGTGAGCGCCGCCGCGGCCGACGCCGATCTGACCCAGGCCTATCTTCGCAGCTACGCGGTTCAGCAGACCGAGTCGGCGCGGCTCCCCAAGCCCGAGGTCACTCGGCCACGCGCCGCGATCGGGTCGGTCCTCAGCGAGCGCGGTCCCGATCAGTCGAGCTTCGCCA
>Ga0184621_10000085_pt1 | contig 15941 bp, 11 predicted proteins | sample PLM1_30_b1_FD_133144 | JGI IMG/M metagenome (GOLD analysis project Ga0184621, IMG submission 133144) | Groundwater sediment microbial communities from an aquifer in East River, Colorado, USA - PLM1_30_b1 | ecosystem: Environmental > Terrestrial > Soil > Riparian zone | place: USA: East River...
GAGACCTCCGCGTCGGGGTTCACCTGCTTCAGGTCGAAGACCAGCTGGGCCAGGTCTTCGATCGAATAGATGTCATGGTGAGGCGGCGGCGAGATGAGCGCGACGCCCGGCTGGGTATGCCGCAAACGCGCGATCTCCTCACTCGCCTTGTGGCCCGGGAGTTGGCCGCCCTCGCCGGGCTTCGACCCCTGGGAGATCTTGATCTGGAGCTCGTCGGCGAACGCGGCGTACTCGGGCGTGACCCCGAAGCGTCCCGACGCGATCTGCTTGATCCGCGAGTTGCGCTCGGTTCCGAAGCGGGCCGGATCCTCGCCCCCCTCGCCCGAGTTCGAGTGGGCGCCGAGCCGGTTCAGCGCGACCGCCAGCAGCTCGTGCGCTTCCGCGCTCAACGACCCGTGCGACATCGCTCCGCCCGAGAAGCGCCGGACAATCGCCTCGACCGGCTCGACCTCGTCGAGGGGCAGCGGCTCCTGGCTGGGGACAAGCTCCAGGAGGTCGCGCGGCTCGAGCGGCTCCCGGTCATGGACGAGCGCGGCGAAGCGGTCGTACTCGTCACGGTCGCCGCCGGTGAGAGCCCGGTGCAGCGCCTCAGCCGCCACGGTCTCGTGGAGCGCGTCGACGACCTCCGGGCTCGTGGCGTGCGGCTCGCCTCCCTTTCGATGCTTGAAGAAGCCCGGATGCTCGAGAACTGCTCGCTGGGCAGAAGCCGCGACCTGACGCTCGCGGACGTCCCGCTCGAGCTCGGCGAACCCGATGCCGCCGAGCGGACATGGGGTTCCCCGGAAGCAGCGGTCGACAATCTCCTGCGCGAGGCCGATCGTGTCGAAGAGCTGGGCGCCGCAGTAGCTGGCGACGTCCGAGATCCCCATCTTCGCCATCACCTTCATGACGCCGTCCTCGATCGTCGCGCGGAACCGCCGCTGCGCCTCGTCGGCTGCTGGATGGTCGCCGCCGACCTTGTCTGCGGCAGCCATGGCGGCGACCGTCTCGAGGGCAAGGCGCGGGCAGACCGCCTCGGCGCCGTACCCGAGCAGGCAGGCGAAGTGATGCACCTCGCGCGGCTCGTCGCTCGCGACCACGATCGTGGCGAGCGAGCGAAGCCCGAGCTCGACGAGGCCGTGGTGAACAGCCCCGGTGGCGAGGAGCGCCGGCACAGGCGCACGCTCGGGGCTTGCGCCCGCGTCCGAGACGAGCAGGACGTCGGCTCCGGCCCGGACGGCCGTCTCGGCCTCGGCGGCCAGACGCACGCACGCCGCCTCGAGCGTCTCCTGCGGGCCGAACGTGGCGTCGATCGTCGTCGCCTCGAGACCGTCGAGCCCGCTCGGGTAGAGGAAGAAGCTCTCCAGCTCTACCAACTTCTCCGCCGGTGCCTCCTCGGAGAGAAGCGGTGCCCTGGCGCCAAGCAGCGTGCGAAGAGACATGACGTGTCGCTCACGCAGGTGGTCGATCGGTGGGTTGGTCACCTGGGCAAAGCGCTGCTTGAAGTAGGCATGGATGGGCCGCGCTCGCCCGGCCAGAGGTGGCAGCGCCGTGTCGTCTCCCATCGAGGAAGTCGGCTCGTGGGAGTGCGCCGCGATCGGCCGCAGGATCTGCATGAGCTCTTCCCGCGTGTACCCGAACGCCACCTGACGGGACGCAAGGTCGTTCCCCTGCGGTTCGACGGGCGTCCCTGACGAGCCCACGACAAGGCGCTCCTCGAGCCAGCGGCCATAGGGGCGCCGTGCGGCGAGACGGCCCTTGATCTCCTGGTCGCCCTCGAAGCCTCGTTCGGGATCCACGGCCAGGATCTCGCCCGGACCGAGCTTGCCGCGCCGCACTTGCCCGTGGCCCTCGAGCGGTACGGCACCCACCTCGGACACGCAGGCGACGAAACCGTCCGAGGTGACCGCGTACCGGAGCGGCCGGAGCCCGTTGCGGTCGAGCGCGGCGCCGACGACCCGGCCGTCGGTGAAGACGATCCCGGCGGGGCCGTCCCAGGGCTCGACCAGGCCTGAGTGGAACCGGTAGAAGCTTCGCACCTCGGGATCCAGCTCGGTGTCCGACTCCCAGGCGGGCCGCACGAGCATCGTGACGGCGTGCCGCACATCCCGGCCGCCGTGGACAAGAAGCTCGACGGCGTTGTCGAGCATGGCCGAGTCGGAGCTCGATGTGTCCAGAACAGGCCGGAGCAACTCGTCGTCGGTGGATCCGAGTTGGCCTTCGCGGGCGCGCATCCAGTTCGCGTTGCCTTGGATGGCGTTGATCTCGCCGTTGTGGCAGAGGTAGCGGAAGGGCTGGGCCCGCTCCCAGGAGGGCTCCGTGTTCGTCGAGAACCGCTGGTGGAAGATTCCGAAGGGGACCGCGAGACCCGTGTCCCGAAGATCATCGTAGAACCCATCGAGTTGGTCGGCGGCGCAGAGCGCCTTGTACGTCACGGTCCGAAACGAGAGAGAGGCGATGTAGGCACCCCCGGCCCTCTCGGCCCGCCGGCGAGCGCGATGTGCGCGACGCTCGGCTTCGTCCGAGTCGGCGCCGGAAGGACGAACGAGCACAGCCTGCTCGATCGCCGGCGCAGACGCGCGCGCGCCAGGGCCGAGAGCGTCCGGGCTGACCGGGACCGGGCGCCACCCTGCGACCTCGATCCCCTCGAGCCGGCACGCCTCCTCGATCGCCTCTCGCGCGGCAGCGTCGCGCAGGAAGACCATCGCCAGGCCGTTTCCGGCCTCTGGGATGAGGGATGCCGGCAACGGCAGGAGGACGCCGGCACCGTCACCGGTCCGGCGATCCGCCGCGGTCGCTCCGCGATGGCGCACGCGGCGGAGCCCCTCGAGAACCGCATCGAGAACGGCCCGGCTGGGCCGGCCGGCGGCGTCGGCGACGAAGCCGATGCCGCAAGCGTCGCGCTCCGCCGTCTTATCGTGAAGTTGAGGCACCTCGGGTGCCGTGGCTACCTTCCTTGTCCTAGGAGTGATCCCGCTTTGTTTCTCTTAGCTAGGCGGCGGAGCGGGAGAGAGATCGCCGACTAGCTCGCAGGCTTGCGCGCGATCGGAAACACGAGAATCGACAGCGTGTCGGCGCGGGCCATGAAGAGTTCGACAGTACGGCCGGGATCGGACGGCGTCAAGGCCGGCCATCGCCCTCGTCCCGCAGTTAGAGGTTGACCGGCCTGCCCTCCGCGGCCGAGCGGTAGAGCGCATCAATGGCTCGGGCTTGGCCCAACGCGTCTTCGCGGCTCAGAAGCGGCTCCGCCTCACCTCGGATGGCGTCGCTCATGTTCTCGAGCTGGAGGCGGTAGGAGTCCGCCCGCTCGACGGCAATCTCTTCCATGCCGCCCGCGGTCCGGAGCTCGATCACGGGCCTCTGGCAATGCCAGGGATCGTCAAGGAAGAGCGAGCCGTCCTCGCCGATCGCCTCGAGCTCGTCGCGCTCCGGGAGCGCCAGGCCCGAGTCGAACTGCGCCAGCACATCACCCTGTAAGCGCATCGTCCCGGTGAACAGCTCGTCGACCCCGCTTACGCTCGGCACCTGCTCGCCGTAGACCCGCTCCGGCTCCCCTCCGAGCAACCGTGCGCCGCTGATGCAGTAACAACCAACGTCCATCAACCCGCCGCCGTCGAGGGACTCGTCCAGACGGACGTCCTGGGCGTTCTCGAGCCGGAAGCTGAACGCCGCGCGGACGAGCCGCAGGCGGCCGATCGCGCCCCCGCCGACGAGCTCCTCGAGCTTCGCGGTCTGCGGGTTGTGGCGGTACATGAAGGCCTCCATGAGAAGGCGGTCCGACTGCTCCGCCACGTCGAAGGCCCGCTCGACATCCTGGGGCCGGCGGCTCAGAGGCTTCTCGCAGAGAACGTGCTTGCCTGCCTCCAGCGCGCGGATCGACCACTCGACGTGGAGCAAGTTGGGCAGCGAGATGTACACCGCCTCGAGGTCAGGGTCGGCCAAGAGCTCCTCGTAGCTCCCGTACGCCCGCTGGATGCCGCGCTCGCGCGCGTAGGCCCCCGCCCGTGCGGCGTCACGGCTCGCGACGGCGATGACGTCGACTCGGTCGGACTCGGCCGCACCGGCGAGCAACTTGTCGTTGATGTTCGCCGTCGACAGAAAGCCCCAGCGGACCGTGGCGCTCATCCCCATGCCGGTTCTGCGACGGGCCGGAAGGCGGTCTCCAGGATGCGATGGTTTCGAGGGCGACTGATGACGAAGAGCACGACCTCCGCCACGTTTTCGGGCGTCATCATTCCCGCCAGGGCCGGCATGTCCGGCGTGCGGCCGCGGCCCATGGCGAAGTCCGTCGCGACGCCGCCCGGGCACACGTTCGAGCAGCGGACACCTTGCTCCCGCAACTCGTGGTCGAGGGCGCGGGTGAAGCCCACCTGGGCGAACTTCGAGGCGCAGTACACGGCTTCGAGGGGAAGGCCTCGCCGACCCGCCTCGGACGCGAGCGTGACGATGTCAGCCGCGTCGCTCTCGAGCAGGTGAGGGAGCGCAGCCCGGACGGCGTAGAGGGTTCCCTTCACGTTGACGTCGATCATCTCCTCCAGCTGGTCGGCCGGAAGGTCGAGGAACGGGCCGTACGCTCCCACGCCGGCGTTGGCGACGAGAATGTCGATTCCTCCGAAGCGCTCTACGGCCTCAGCCGCAAGGGCCTCGAGGTCTTCCGGTCGCCTGACGTCGCATGGACGCGCCACCGCGCCGTCGAGACCGAGATCATCGCCGCTTCGCGACGCCAGCGCGAGGCGGACTCCCTCCGCCGAAAGTGCGCGCGCAACTGCGGCGCCGATGCCTCGACTTGCTCCCGTAACCAGGGCCACCTTGCCTGCAAGCGCTTTCATCCTTCCTCCAACGATCGTAGGGATAGACCGGCATGTGCGATGGCCTGGTGTGCGAGCCGCTCGTCTTCCTCACCAGGAAGACCGCTCACCCCGATCGCCCCGGCGCGGACCCTGTCCTCGAACGCGGCAACGCCACCTTTGAAGAAGGTGAAGAACGGGTCGAAGCTCGCCCGCTCGACCGGGTCGTCCGCCACCTTCGCGGCAAGCTCCCTCGTGGAGCGCGCGTCGCTGCGTGCCGCCGTGTAGGCCTTCCTCTGGGCATTCAGTCGCGTGTCTGGAGCGGCCCCGTCCATCGTGGCCGCCGCAACCAACTCGCCGTGGTCGTCCGCGACATAGACCGAAACCGGCCCGGATGCGTTTCGATGACCGAGCCGACCATGTCGAGGGCCTGCTGGAGCCTCATCAGGACATCGCCCCGTCGAAGTACTTTTCGGCCAGGGTCCATGCGGCCTTGCCGCACTGCGCGCCGATTTTCCGCCCACCAAAGTCGTCCGGCGAGACGTGGATCCCCATGTAGAGACGAGATATGCCCGCGGCATCCGCGGCGTCGAAGTACGTGGCCCATTGCAAGGTGAGATCCTCGCTCGGGCCCTGCTCGATCTTGAGCGAGCCGGCGGGGACAGGCACCTCGTAGAGGCCTCCCGGGAAATACGAGTTCCCGGTGAAGGCCGTGAGAACTTCTGCTGCCGCGCGGCTGAAGGTGCTGTGCCCGGAGACGTAGCCTGAGAAGGCGGGGGTGACGAACGTGGGGAGCTGGTAGGGCACCCAATCCACCGCGGGGATCCAGCTGACCCCGCTGTGCCCGGCGGTCGGATCCTCCGGAGCGCCGGCCCAGGCGCGGATGGCGATCTCGCCCACGCGGTCCGCCAGCTTCGCATGACGCTCACCGGGAGCACTCGAGGCCCGCGTGACCACCTCGATGAGGCCGGGTACGAGCGGAAGGCCGTCCGGATCATAAGCCGGGCCGCTCCGATCGCTCGATTGGCCCTTGCCTCCCATGTAGCGGATCATCGAGATGGGCCGCGCCGAGTCGTAGTAGCCCTTCGCCCCCCAAGCCGCGACGGCAGCGTCGTGGACGGCCCCGTTGAGCGCGAAGTAGAGCTTCACGTCCCACTCGAGGCGGTCGACCGCCGGGCCGTGGCCTCCGATCCGGAGCTCGAGCCCGGGGGAGTCAGAGACTTCGTTCGCGAGCGTATTCCAGTGGCCGGGCGGGGTCTCCGACTTGGGGCCGTCGGCCCAGAACTCGGCCAAGACGCGCTCGAAGTCGCCGCGAGGAACGACGTTCGGAGCGTAGGCTCGGCCGGTTGCCGGGTTGACGTTGTGGCCGTCGCCGTCGTTCGTCCCCAGTGTGTTGCCGCCGAGAGCGGCGGGCCCGACGTCGAGGGTGGCGCCGTCATCCGGGTCGAGACCGCTGCTGTAGCGGATGACTGCAACCGCCGTCTGCTTGAAGTCCGCGTCTGATGACGGATCTCCGAGTCGCGGCACAGGACCTGGGTCGAGGGGGAGCCCCTCGGGGGATCGGGGCAGCGCGAACCCGGCGACGTGCCCCCAGTGCGAGCCAATGAAGGTCTGCACCTTGCCGGGCACCGGGATGCCGTTCTGCGCCACGATCTTGGCGAGAGCGAGCGGCTGCCAACGGTTCGGGTCGCGCATCTCCGTACCCGGCTCCTCTACGACTAGGGGCGCGTTAACCGGCTTGTAGTCGGGATTGAGGTACCGCAGGGCCTCGTGGGCCCCGTCATTACGCCCGTACGCGATCACCGCCGCCGCGATGCGGTTCCCGAGGGCTGCCGGAGAGTCACCCTCCGTTGTCGTGTAGTCGATCCGGTAGCAGAGCGAATCCATGGTCGAGGTGAGCTCGTCGAACGTCTCCTGGAGGCCCGACGCGAGCGAGTACCGGTAGAGAAGTGTGCGGTAGGCCGCGTAGCTGATCGCCGCCTCGCGCGCCGCCGCCACATCATCGGCTTCGAGCTTCTCGTCCACGAAGTATCCCTCGGCGTCGGGGTCGTAGGCGGCCCACGCGTCCCACATCGCCGCGGAGGTGTGGAACAGGTTCCGGGCGTGCACGGTCGGGGCGGGAGTGTCGCGCCGGATCGCGTCCAGGAGCGCCTCGTCCCAGACCCGGGCGACCGAATGCCCCTTGAGGTCACGGCGCTTGCAGTCCTTCAGGACGTAGGAGTCGGAGCCGCCGGACCCGAAGCACCCGGTCGCCGAGACCGCCACCGTTGCGATCAGAACGAAGATCGAGATCGCGCGGATCACGACGGCGCCTTCACGTCGAGAAGCTGGTTCGCCTCGACATCGGTCAGACGCGTCTCCTGCCCGTCCGGCCAGCGCACCACCAGCTCGCGCACCTCGCCGGCGTCTCCGAGCCCGAAGTGTGCGCGGGGATCCTCAGACGAGAGATAGCTGCTTCCCGCATGCACCTCACGTCGCAGTTTTCGGCCGTCCGGAAGAACGGCGGTGACCTCCGCGCCCGGGTGGAACCCGTCGAGCTGGACCTCGAGCCAGCTGCCGCCCACGTGTTCGTTCTCGAGCAGGACCAGGCTCCCGCCGACCGAGCCGACGGCCACGTCGAGGTCTCCGTCGTTGTCGTAGTCGGCCGCTGCGCTCCCGCGCGCGAGGAGGGGCCCGACCTCGTCCAGGCCGATTTCGCCGCCGAGGTCCTCGAAGCGACCGACCGTTCCCTGGGCGGTCAGGTCGCCGAACACCTGGATTAGCTGTTTGTCCTCGGCGAGGTCCGTGACCGGGATATCGCCGTTGACGACGACTAGGTCGAGGTCGGTATCGAGATCGAGGTCTGCCCAGGAAACACCCCAGCCTGTGGAGCCACCCAGGTCGACCCCCAGGTCGGCACGCACGTCGTCGAAGGACGGGTCGTTCTCGTCCGGGGGCTTACTGCGGAAGACTCCGTGCACCTGCTGCCGCGCGTTCGTGACGAAGATGTCGGTGCGCCCATCGCCGTCATAGTCTCCGCCTGCGATTCCCATCCCCGCGTTCGGGTCGGCGACCCCGGCCGCCGCCGCGCGCTCCTCGAAGCGGAACCCGAGGCCGGCCGGGTCGGCGTCGGCTCCCCCGGGCCAGGCGACGTTCTCGTACAACCGGTTGGGATTCGTGTCGTTGGCGACGTAGATGTCGAGGTCCCCGTCACGCTCGAAGTCCGAGAAAAGGACGCCCAGCCCGTATCCGAAGCTCGCCACCTCGAGGCCGGCCTCCCTACCTACCTCGCGAAACGTCGCGTGGTCACCCTTCCCGGCGCCCTCGTTCAGGAATAGAAGATCGCGAACGCCGAAATAGGTCTGAGGAAAGCCCTGGGTCGCCTCCGGGAGAGGACCGTTCAGGTCCGCATAGCCGGCGACAAGGAGATCGGGGAGGCCGTCACGGTTCACGTCCCCGACCGCGGCGCCGGAGTGCCAGCCGTAGACACCGACCCCGGCCGAACGGGCGCCCTCGGTGAACGTGCCGTCACCGTTGTTCCAGAGGAGCACGCTCTGGCGCAGAGTCGTGACGTAGAGATCCGTATGACCGTCGAGGTCGAGGTCGGCGGCAACGCACCCGTTCCCGCGGACGGCCAGGTCGGCGCCCGCCTCGGAACTGACGTCGGTGAACTTGCCCTCCACGTTGTGGAACAGGGCGGTGCGCGGCAAGCCTCCGTTGTCCTCCCAGCGGCTGACCTCACGCTCGGCGTACGAGTTCACGGCGAAGAGGTCGAGCCAGCCGTCCTCGTCGTAGTCGAGCCAGCAGATCCCGCCCCCCAGCATGGCCCCCGGGTCCGCCGAGACCTCCCAGTGAAAGACGCCTTGCCGGAAGTCCAACCCGACCGAGTGGGCTACGTCCGTCAGCTCGAGCGGGTGCGGCGGCCCCTGGGACGACCGAGACTCGCTCTCGTCGTCGGCAGAGCCGAACAGGCAGCCCGCCGAGACGAGCGCCGTGACAACGAGGATGATCCCGAACCGAATCAGGACAGCTCGTCGCACCCGGCCAGCCCGCCAGCGGTCAGAGGACGCCGCGCGCCGCTCGACGGCGTTTTGCGTACGCGTCGACGAGCACCGCTCCGAGTAGGACGAGGCCGGTGATGACGAACTTCGTCCCCGAAGCGAGACCGAGAAGGTCCATCCCATTCTGGATCGAGGCGATCACCAGGGCGCCAAGGAGCGCCGTGACGACGCGACCGACGCCGCCGAACAAGCTGGTGCCGCCGATGACCGCCGCAGCGATGACGAGGAGGAGCAGGTTGCCGCCTCCGGTGTTGGTCGCAACCGAGCGGAGCCGGGACGCCAGCATGATGCCGCCGACGCCCGCCATGAAGCCGCTGATCATGAACACCGCGATACGGACGCGGTCGACGTCGATTCCGGCGCGGCGGGACGCTTCAGCACTGCCGCCGACCGCGTAGACGTGCCGGCCGAACCGCGTCCGCGAGGCGATGAACGACCAGAAGACGAGCAGGATCAGGAGGATGACGACCACCTTGGGAACTCCCCGGTCCTTGTTGACATACCAGACCGCGGCAAAGGTGACTGCCGCGAGCCCGACGGTCTGCAGCACCGTCACCACGACCGGCTTCGCGTACAGCCCGCTCGCACGTCGTGTCCGAGCGTTCTGAAGCTGTGCGAGCGCGTACGCGGCCACGATCACGACGGCGACCACCCAGCCCGCAGTGACGCTCAGGAAGTCGTTTGCGATTCCCACGGCCGTCTCGTCCTGGATCCTGATCGTCCCGACCGACGAGGCCTGGGTGGTGAGGATCAGGACGACGCCCGACCAGATCAGCAGCCCGGCGAGCGTGACGACGAACGACGGCACCCCGGCCTTCGTGATCACGAGTGCCTGCACGAAGCCGATCGCAGTCGTGACGAGGAGGGCGGCGATAATCGCGGCCCACCAGGGCCACCCGGGGTCCTCCGGCCGCAGGAGAAGCGTCATTACGACGCCGCCGACCGCGCTCACGAAGGCCACTGACAGGTCGATCTCGCCGATCAGAAGGACGAACACAACGCCGATCGCGATCGTCGCGATCGCGGCCATCTGCAGCAGCAGGTTCGTGAAGTTGCGCTCGGTGAGGAACGTGTCGTCGAGGAGGCCGAAGACCACCACGATGATCCCGAGCCCGAGGATGATCGGGAGTGAGCCAAGCTCGCCGGCCCGGATTCCTTGCCACCAGAGGCGAACGTATCCGGACAGGCTCGCGCCCGACACGTCGTCCGCCAGCGCGTCCGCGGCTACCGGCGCCACCCGGGCGGCGGTCGGGTCGGAGCCGGAGTCGGCCTCGATCGGTGGCTCGGTCGTCATGCCTCGGTCGTCTCTGCGTCCTGCATTCCTGGAACGTGGTCGAGCGTGCCGGCAGTGATGGCGTGCACGACCTCTTGTTGGGATGTCTCCGCTACCTTCAGCTCTGCCACACGCTGTCCGAGACGGAGCACCGTGATCCGGTCGGCGGACTCGAAAACGTCGTGCAGGTTGTGGGTGATCATCACGACTCCCAACCCTCGCTCGGCCAGGCGGCGGACGAGATCCAGCACCTGGCGGGTCTGGGCCACCCCGAGGGCTGCGGTGGGCTCGTCGAGGATCACCAGTGTCGAGTCCCACATGACCGACTTTGCGACGGCGACTGCCTGCCGCTGCCCGCCGGACAGGCCGGCAACCGTCTGGCGAACCGACTTGAGCGTCGTGACCGAAAGGCTGTCCAGTGTCTCTCGCGAGGAACGCTCCATGCTCGACTCGTCGAGCACGACACCGGCACGAATCCGCTCCCGGCCCAGGAACATGTTGGCCACGACGTCGAGGTTGTCGGCGAGCGCGAGATCCTGGTAGACGACCTCGATGCCGAGCCTGGCGGCGTCGCGGGGACCGTGGATGTTGACAGGCTCGCCCTGGTAGCGCACCTCGCCCTCGTCGAACGGGTAGATGCCGACGACGCTCTTGATCAGCGTCGACTTGCCGGCACCGTTATCGCCGACCAGAGCCATGACCTCGCCACGGCGAACCTCGAAATCGACTCGGTAGAGCGCCTGAACGGCGCCGAATGCTTTCGAGACGCCCCTGAGCTCTAACAGGGGCTCTTCAGGAGTTCCCATCTCAGCTGGTTGGTCGGTAATTGGTGTAGCGGGGCGGGGACGCCCAGGGCGTCCCCGCCTTACCCGCTGTCGTCCTCAGCTGTTCTCCTTGCAGAAATCCGTGTCCGCGGTGTCGCCGGTACAGATCTCCTTGATCGTCCTGAACTTGTCCGCGATGACCGTGTCGGCGATGTTGTCGACGGTCACTGCGATCGGCGTCAGGGCGAGGTACGGCACGACGCCGTCGCCGGTCGGAGAATCCGCCGGCTTGCCGTCGGCCGCCTTGATGCCGAGCGTCTGCATGTCCAAGAGCCCGACCGTCCCTTCGGAGAGCGATCCTGCGAAGTCCGGCTCCACCGCGGACGGATCCTGCCCGCTGCACAGAGCCAACGCGGCCTGCACCGCGGTCTCGGCCTCCGCCTGGAGCGGCTTGTAGACGGTCATCGTCTGATTGCCGAGCAGGATGTTCTGGATCCCTGCCGCGGACGCGTCCTGGCCGCTCAACGGAATCGGCCCCACGCCTGCAGCTTCGAGTGCGTTGATCGCCTGCTGCGCGAGGTTGTCGTTGGCGGCGAACACCGCATCGACCTTGTTGTTGGCGTCGGTCAGGATCTGCTCCATGATCCCCTGACCCTCGCCGTTGGCGCCCCACCCGGGCACGAACTGGTCGGCAACAAGCTTCCAGCTGCCGTCCTTGACATGCTTCTGGACAACGGCGTCGTAGCCGTCCTTGAAGAGGAAGGCGTTGTTGTCCTCCTCGCCGCCGTTCAACTCCACGACGTTCGCCGGCTTCTTGCCGAGCGCCTCGATGGCCGGCTCCAGGACCTCGGCCATCGTGGCGCCGACCTGGACGTTGTCGAAGCTCACATAGGCCGCTCCGCCCGAGCTCCCGGTGTTGAAGCGGTCGTACTCGATCACCTGGACATCGGCCTCTTTCGCCAGGTCGATGATCGCGCCGCCCGAGCCCGTGTCGTTACTCGTGAGCACGATGACGGCGGCGTCGGCCGCAATCGCCTGCTCGGCCTGGGACTGCTGCGTCGCCGCATCACCCTCTGCATTGACGATGGTGTGCTCGACTCCAGCGTCGCTGAACGCCTTGTCGAAATAGGGGCGATCGTCGCTTTCCCACCGGGGTGAGGTCGCACTGTCCGGGAGGAGGACCCAGATGGGCCTGTCGCAAGCACCGCCGCCCCCACCGCCCGTATCGGTGGCAGACGCGCCGGTGTCGCCGCTAGCGCTTTCGTCGTCGCCGCCACACCCGGCCGCGACCGCGGCGAGTGCGAAGACGAGCGCTAGGAACAGGGCGACGAGACTCCACCGCGCTCCGCCTCCACTAGATCCGTACACGAGTCTTCTCACTTCATCCTCCCTCGCAGAACTGGTCGGTCGAGCCGCCGCAACAGGCAAGGTTAGGCGTGTCCGCTTCGAAAGACAAATTCGCCAAGCGGGCCCCGGCGCCTGACCGCCCCTACATCAGTCGTTTAACGCGACGTGGCGCGCGGCATCATTCGGGCGGCCGAGAGCTTCATTTAGCAACCGTCACGACTCGTCCCGGGTGAGGGGAAGCGTAATCCGGAACCGAGCGCCGTTCCCGGGCTCGGATGATGCCTCGACCGTACCGCCGTGCGCCTTCGTCACGGCGGCGACGATCGAGAGCCCGAGCCCGACGCCGCCGCTCTCGCGCGAGCGCGACTCGTCGGCGCGATAGAACCGTTCGAAGAGGCGCTCCCGGTCTTCCGGTGTGAGACCGGGGCCCGCGTCCTCCACGTCTAGGACGGCCGATCCATCCTCCCGTCCGAGGCGAACGCGCACGGGCGCACCGGCCGGGGTATGCGCGCGGACGTTCGCGAGGAGGTTGTCCACGATCTGGCGCAGACGATCGCGGTCACCGACCACGGTGGCCGGCTCGATGTCGGCCTCGATCGGCCGGTCCGGTTCCACGGCCCGCGCGGTCTCGACGGCCTCCCTCACCACGTCCTCGAGCTCAATTGTTTCCGACGCGAGTGGACGTCCTTCGTCGAGGCGGGCAAGAAGCAGGAGGTCGTCGACGAGCAGGCTCATGCGTTCCGATTCGCGCTCGATTCCCGCCATCGAGCGGGCGAGGTCTTCCGGACGCTCGTCGGCGCCCCGCTCGAAGAGCTCGGCGTACGCGCGGACGGCGGAGAGCGGCGTCCGAAGCTCGTGCGACGCGTCGGCGACGAAGCGCCGAAGCTTCTGCTCGGAGGCGGCCTGCGCCTTGAACGCTGACTCGATCTGGGCGAGCATCGCGTTCAGCGCCATCCCCAGACGTCCGACCTCCGTCTGGGGCTCCGCACGCCCGACCCGACGCGCGAGATCCCCGCCGGCGATCGCGGCCGCGGTCTTCTCGATCTCGGCGAGTGGGCGCAGGCCGAGCCTGACAACCCAGAGGCCGAGCGCGGCGAGAGCGGCGAGCACGGCCGCTGTCACGAGAAGCTCGATGAGCAGGAGGCGGCGGAGCGTCGCGTCGACGTCCTCAAGCGACGTCGCGATGACAAGTATCGAGTCTGACCCCCGCTCCACCGATGCCCGCACGCGATAGCGATGGCCGCCGTCTCTGGCGTCCGTGGTGAAGTACCGCACGTGCTCCCGACCGCGCCCGGCCGGAAGCGTGATCGTTGCCGGGAGGTTAGGCGGGGACGCCGCCTCCGCGCCGAACTGCGGAATCTGGACGCCGCACAGGACCTCACCGCCCGCGCTCCGGACCTGAACGAAGTCACCCGGCGACGCGCCCTCGATCGGGCCCTCGCCGTCGGAGCTGCAGCCGTGCTCGCGCACCGATCGCTCGATCCCGAAGTGCGACTCGTCGAGCGACTGATCCGTTCGATCGAAGACGAATGAGCGGAGCGACGCGTATGTGGCCACGTTCGCGATCGCGAGACCGATCGCGCAAAGGAGGACGGCACCGAGGACGAGTCTGGCGCGGAGCGAGAGGCGAGCGAGCATCCTTCAGTCGCGCATGGATTCGAGCATGTACCCGGCCTGGCGCACGGTCTTGATGAGCGGGGGTCCCGCGGCGTCGAGCTTCCGGCGCAAGTAGCTCACGTACGTCTCGACAACGTTCGCGTTTCCTCCGAAGTCGTAGCGCCAGACGTTCTGCAGGATCTGCCCCTTCGAGACGACGCGCCGGGGGTTCAACATGAAGTAGCGGAGGAGGCTGAACTCGGTCGCGGTCAGCTCGATCAGGGCCTCGCCGCGGCGAACCTCGTGCCGACTCTCATCGAGGGCGAGGTCGGCGAAGCGGAGGACGTCGCCCGGGAGATCCCCCGCCGTCCGCCGCAGGATCGCCTGCGTCCGGGCGACGAGCTCGGCAAGGCTGAACGGCTTCGTGACGTAGTCATCGCCGCCCGCACGGAGCGCCTCGACCTTGTTCTCGGTCGCATCCTTCGCAGTCAGGAAGAGGATGGCCGACTTGAAGCCGCGCTCTCGCACGCGCCGCCCCACGTCGATGCCGGCGATGTCGGGAAGCATCCAATCGAGGACGATGAGATCTGGCTCTTCGCGCGCGACCGCCTCGAGCGCCTCACGACCCGTGCGCGCTTCCTGGACGTCATACCCCTCGTAACGAAGCGCCGTCGCGACCGCGTCGACGATCGACGGCTCGTCGTCGACCACGAGGATTCGTTGTCCGGACGCGCGGGCGCCGGCGGTGTGCGCAGTGGCTGTCACGGTTGGATGGTGGCACGACCAGCTGTGAGTCGCCTGTGAAGCACACTCACAGGCGACTCTCAGGCAGTCCTGATTGAACTCCGAGACTCGACTGGTCTTCTGAGGACGTCCAGCGACAACGAAAGGAAGGAAGGCCAATGAGAGGCAGATTCAGGAAGGGACTCATGGGGCTTGCGGCAATCGCCGCGTTCGCGCTCGGCGGCTCCGCAGTCGCCAACGCGGTCTCGAACAGCAACGGCAACGACGCAACGCGGTCGTCCGGGTTCGGCCAGCGGACGGATGAGACGGCGCTGACCGGCGACACGGCCGCGAAGGTCAAGGAGGCGGCGCTCGCGAAGACGGGCGGCGGCACGGTCGAGGCGGTCGAGACCGACGGCGACGGCAACGCCGCGTACGAGGCTCATATCGTGAAGTCCGACGGCACTCGCGTGACTGTCTATGTCGACGAGAACTTCGACGTGGTCGGCACGGAGGAAGGTCGTGGACCGGGTGGCCCCGGCCATGCACGGGGCGCCGAGAAGGCGCTGACGGGCGACACGGCCGAGAAGGTGAAGCAGGCGGCGCTCGCCGAAGTGGACGGCGCAACGGTCGAGCGAGTCGAGACCGACGCCGAGGGCAACGCCGCGTACGAGGCCCACGTGACAAAGGCAGACGGAAGCAGGGCTACGGTCTACGTCGACAAGAGCTTCAACGTGGTCGACGTCGAAACCGGACGCTAGCGTCCTCGCCAGGGGATGAAGGAGCCCGGCGCGGCCGGGCTCCTTCGCGTTTGTGCAGGAGAGCCTGCGGCCGGCGCTGCTAGCTTTCGGGCACCCGATGAGCACCGTGCACGTTCTCTACTGCCCCGTCTGAAGCGGCTATGACGAACGGGCCGCGAGTCTCGCGGCCGAGATCAACCGGGCGACGGCGCACACGGCCGTTGCCGAGGCCGGCGCCGAGAGCCAGTTCGACGTTGTCGTCGACGGCTCAGTGGTCTTCTCGAAGCAACGCGACGGCCGCTTTCCGGAAACCGACGAGATCCTCGCGTTGCTCTAGCTACCGCCCGTGGGGCGGCAGCGCCGCGGCCGGATCGGCCCGGGCGGGCCGCTCGTCGGAGCTCTCCTCGCCGCCTGCCTGGAGGACAACGGCTCCAATCAGGATGACGCCGCCGACGAGGGTGGCGGTGGAGGGGGTCTCCGAGATCGCAAGCCAGACCCAGAGCGGCCCCAGCACGATCTCGAGCAACGTGATGAGGGCCACCTCCGCCGCCGGGATGAGCCTGGCGCCGAGAGTCAGGAAGGCAAGCCCGAGGCCCATCTGCCCCACTCCGAGGATGATCATGAAGAGCAGATCCCGCGACCCGATCGTCGCCGGCTCGGCGAACGGCGTCGCTGCGGCAATGAGGAGAACC
>Ga0184621_10000086_pt1 | contig 15924 bp, 12 predicted proteins | sample PLM1_30_b1_FD_133144 | JGI IMG/M metagenome (GOLD analysis project Ga0184621, IMG submission 133144) | Groundwater sediment microbial communities from an aquifer in East River, Colorado, USA - PLM1_30_b1 | ecosystem: Environmental > Terrestrial > Soil > Riparian zone | place: USA: East River...
CGTAAGAAGGGGTTCTTCGAGCGCCTCGTCGAGGGGAGCGTCAATCAGGACGTCCTCCTTCGGGCGCCCTGTGACGTCCTCGTCGTCCACTAGACCCCGCCACTGCCTCATTCCGCAGACTCACATCCGATACGACCGAAGCGGCCTCGGGGCCGGCTGACTCTCAGATGAACGATCCACGACTCGCACTCGCAGGTCTTCTCATCGGGATCCTCGTCGGAATGACGGGAATGGGTGGGGGCTCCCTCATGACACCCATCCTCATCTTCCTCTTCAACTTCAATCCGGCCGTCGCGATCGGGACGGACATCCTGCACGGCGCCGTCTTCAAGTCGTTAGGCGCGGTTCGCCACCGGAGACTTGGAACGGTGAAAGCCCGGCTCGGATCCTGGATGCTGCTGGGAAGCGCGCCGATGTCTCTGCTCGGCGTCTGGGCGGCCACCTTCCTAACCGACCGCTATGGCGACAGCGTCGACTCGGTTCAGGGCAAGGTGCTCGGAACCATGCTGATCGTCGGAGCGGTCGGCTTCCTGCTGAAGGCATTCGCTCGCTCGAGTTCGGGTGGCGCGGGGCTCGGTGCACTCACCAGGCGCGATCGAACCGTCGCCATCGCAATCGGAGCCGTCGGCGGCTTCGTCGTCGGCTTGACCTCCGTCGGAAGCGGCACGCTCTTCGCGCTCGCGATGCTCCTCGCGTTTCCCCTCGCTGCGAGAAACATCGTCGGCACGGACATCTTCCATGCGGCAGCGCTCCTCTGGGTTGCCGGCTTCGGCCATCTCGTGGCGGGAAACGTAGACCTGGGCGCCATAGGATGGCTGCTACTGGGATCAGTCCCCGGCGTGCTGATCGGCAGCCAGGTCAGCGTCGGCTTGCCGGAGAAGGCGCTGCGCCTCGCTCTTGCGGGCGCGCTTGCGCTCAGCGGCCTGAAGCTGCTCGACGCGCCCCACTCGTCGCTCATCGTCGTCGTGGCCCTGGGTGTGAGCCTCGCCGGGCTTTGCTGTTACGGAGTCCTCCGACTCGTGGGGCTGTTAACGCGGCAGGGGCCGGAAACTCAGCCGTCGCGCTCGAGCTCGAGTAGCTTCTCGTATGCGGGAAGCGTGAGGAACTCGACGAAACGGTCGGCGAGCGCCACGTCCTCGAAGAGCGCGCGCGAGTCGTCGGGCCGGCCCAGCGAGTAGTACCGCTCGTCGTTCCCGACTTCGGCCCGGATCGTCTCTAGCTCTTCCTCCTCGATCTCCCGGACGAGCTCTGGCGTCACCGCCCGGCCGTCCTCGAGCTTCGCGCCGTGGTGCACCCACTGCCACACCTGCGAGCGCGCGATCTCGGCGGTGGCGGCGTCCTCCATGAGCCCGTGGATGCCGGCGGCTCCGTTCCCGCGGAGCCACGAGGAGATGTACTGGATGCCTACGTTGACGTCGCTTCGGAGCCCCTCTTCCGTCACGGAGCCGGGGGTCGAGCGGACGTCGAGGAGCTCGGCCGCGCCGACCGAGACCTCGTCGCGCATCCGGTCGACCTGGTTGGGGCGCTCGCCGAGGACGGCGTCAAACTCGGCCGTCGCCCTCGGCACCGAGTCGGGGTGCGCGACCCAGGTTCCGTCGAAGCCGTCCGACGCCTCCCGCTCCTTGTCCGCTTTCAGCTTCGCCTGAGCCTGTGCATTCGCCTCGGCGTCGCGACGGCTGGGGATGAACGCGGCCATCCCCCCCATCGCGTGGGCGCCCCGGCGGTGGCATGTCTGCACGAGGAGCTCCGTGTACGCGCGCATGAACGGCACCGTCATCGTGACGGAGTTCCGGTCGGGGAGCAGGAAGTCGGGTCGGCTGCGAAACGTCTTGATGATGCTGAACATGTAGTCCCAGCGGCCGGCGTTCAGGCCCGCCGAATGCTCGCGAAGCTCCCAGAGGATCTCGTTCATCTCGAAGGCGGCCGGAAGCGTCTCGATCAGCACAGTCGCCTTGATCGTCCCGCGCGGGACCTCGAGCCGTTGCTGCGCCTCGAGAAAGACGTCGTTCCAGAGCCGGGCTTCGAAATGGCTTTGGAGCTTGGGAAGATAGAAGTACGGCCCGGACCCGCGCTCGAGGAGCCGGTGGGCGTTGTGAAAGAAGAAGAGGCCGAAGTCGAGCAGGCTCCCCGAGACAGGCGCACCGTCGACGAGGACGTGCTTGTCCGGTAGATGCCATCCGCGCGGGCGCACGAGCAGGGTGGCCACGTCGTCGTTCAGGCGGTACTCGCGCCCGTCCGGGGCCGTGAACTCGATCGTGCGCTCGATCGCGTCGATCAGGTTCGCCTGGCCGCCGACGACGTTCAGCCAGGTAGGCGAGTTGGCGTCCTCGAAATCGGCCATGAACCCGCGGGCACCCGAGTTGAGGGCGTTGATGACCATCTTCCGGTCGACGGGCCCGGTGATCTCGACGCGCCGGTCGAGGAGGTCGTGCGGCGGCGGCTCGACCTGCCAGTCGCGCTCGCGCACCTCGCGCGTGTCGGGCAGGAAGTCGAGCGTCCCGCCTCGATCGAGCTCGGCCTGACGTGCAGCACGCCGCTCGAGGAGCTCGAGACGACGCTGACCGAACTGCCGCTGCAGGTGCCGGACGAACGAGAGCGCGTCACGGCTCAGGATCTCCGCGAAGCGACCCTGGACGGGCGCCAGGATCTCGACTCCTTCAGGAACCTCCGGCACCGTTGCCTCCCTCGATTGACATGCGAACGAGCTCCACGGGGTGGTAGATCGGAAGCGGTCTCCCCGCTGCCTTCAGGTGGCTCGCGATCTGCAAGGTACAGCCGGGATTGCCTCCGGCGATGGCTTCCGCCCCCGTGGCCAGGAGGTTCGCAGCCTTTCGCTGACCGAGCTCGGAGGCCGCGTCGGGCTGAAGCAGGTTGTAGACGCCCGCGGAGCCGCAGCAGATCTCCCACTCGGCCGGCTCGATCAGCTCGAGCCCCGGAATCGTGCGGAGGAGCGTCCGCGGCTCGGCCCGAAGGGCCTGCGCGTGCGCCAGGTGGCAGGCGTCGTGATAGGCCACCCGCAGCGGCAGCGGATGCCTCGGCGACCTTGGCTCGCCCGTAAGGAGCTCCGAGACGTCGCGGACCTTGGCCGCGAAAGCGAGGGCGCGCTCGGCCCAATCGGGGTCGTCATCGAAGAGGTGCCCGTAGTCCTTCATCGCAGAGCCGCACCCGGCCGCGTTCGCCGCGACGTGGTCACAGCCCTCGAACTGCTCGATCGTCTGCTTGGCGAGCCGCCTGGCCGCGTCCTCGTAGCCCGTGTGGAGGTGCAGGGCACCGCAGCAGCGCGGCCGCTTCGGCGCGGCGACGTCGTAGCCCTCCGCAGCGAGAACTCTGGCGGTCGCCTCGTTCACCTGCGAGAAGAAGACTCTCTGGACGCAGCCCTGGAGGAGCCCGACACGGCCGCGCCGCTCGCCGGCCGCGGGCAGGTCCTCGGGCAGCTGCACCCGGCGGCCCGGCGGAATCCCTCGAGCGAGGCGGGCCAGGCTACCCAGGCGGGTTCGGTCGGAAAGCAGCCGTCCCGGGCCGAGGCGCCGCTCGACTGAGACGAGCGGCGCGAGCGCCCGCAGCCGCCGAGGATGGGGGAAGAGCGCGAAAACGAGCCGGCGGAAGAGCCACTCCCCCGGGGAGCGGCGGTGGTGGCGCTCGACCTGCGCGCGCGTGCGCTCGATCAGCCGGTCGTAGCGAACGCCGGAAGGGCACGCTGTCACGCAGGCCAGGCAGCCGAGGCAGCGGTCGAAGTGCTTCACCATCTCGTCCGAGAGCACATTGGCGCGCTCCAGTCCTTCCTGCATGAGAACGATGCGCCCGCGCGGCGAGTCCATCTCCTCGTTCCAAAGCGGCGTGTACGTGGGGCAGGTCGGCAGGCAAAAGCCGCAGTGAACGCAGGTCTCGATCACATCGAGCTCCGGGGGACGATGGGCATCGAAGGCGGGCATCGGACGTCTAAATGCCTCCGGCGAAGACGCCAGGGTTCAGGATCCCGGCCGGGTCGAACCGCTCCTTCACGCGGCGCATGAGCCCAGCGGCGGGCGGTTCTGGATCCCAGGCCTCGAGCTCGACACCGGGAGGACGGTCGAGGACGACACCGCCGAACTCTCGGCGTACCTCAGCGAGCCCAGATACGTCCGGAAGCGCCATCCAGGCAACTCCGAGCCCCGCCCGCCCGATGAGCCTGGCTCCCGCGCGCTCGGCCACCTCGAGCAGCCGGCCGAGCCGGGCCGGCAGGACCGAGACGCGCAGCACGATTCCGTCGTCCGAGCGCTGGCCCTCGCGCTGCGCCGCCCAGAGAGCGTCGTCAGCCTCGACCACCTCGCCGCCCCAGCGCTCGACCATGTTCCCCGCCCGGTGGATTGCAGCAGTCCCCGCCGCACGCGCGAGCACGGCTCCACGGCCGCGCTCCCAGCGAACGTCGAGAGCTTCGAGCTCGAGTGGTGCGTGGGCCAGGGCGGCGGCGGTCCTGGCCAGAGCGTCGGGTGCGTCGCTCCGGAAGACCGCCGTCGCCCGCGTTGCAGGCCGCGGATGGAGGCGCACCGCCACACCGAGGATCAATCCGAGCGTGCCGAACGAGCCCGCGAAGAGCTTGCCAAGGTCGTAGCCGGCCACGTTCTTGATCACCTTCCCGCCTGATTTCGCGACGGTGCCGTCCGAGAGAGCAACCGTGATCCCGATCACGAGGTCGCGCGGCGCCCCGTAGCGGTGGCGAAGAGGTCCGGAGTCACCGGTCGCGACGATCCCACCGATCGTCGCAGCAGCTCCCACCCCGAGCGGCGGGTCGAGTGCGAGCATCTGACCCGCCTCGGCGAAGACGTCCTGCACGTGCGCGAGCCGAGCCCCCGCCTCGAGGACCGCGGTCAGGTCGCCGGCGTTGTGCTCGCGGATCGCCGCGAGCGACTCGGTCGAGAGGTCCAGATCGGAGCGGCCCGTGCCGCCCCACGCGAGCTTCGTGCCTCCGCCGACCGGCCGGACAGCGCGGGCCACTTCGCCGCTCGCCTTCAGGAGCTCGGCGGCCTCCTCGTACGACGCGGGCTCCAGCATCACATCCTCTCTGCGACACCATCGCGCTCGAGAGGATGCTGCCGGTAGGGGCCCGGCACCTCGCCGCAGAGCCTGGGCGTCGGCATCACCTTGCCGGGGTTGGCGAGCCCGTCCGGGTCGAACGAGCAGCGGAGCCGCTGGAAGGCGTCGAGGTCCGGCTCGGAGAACATCGACGGCATGTAGTGCTTCTTGTCTACCCCGACCCCGTGCTCGCCGGTGATCGACCCGCCCGCGTCGACGCAGGCCTTCACGATCCTTCCCGCCAGCTCCTCCGCCCGCTCTGCCTCGCCGGTTGTGCTCCCGTCGTAGCAGACCAGCGGATGCAGGTTCCCGTCTCCCGCGTGGAAGACGTTTGCGACCTGCATCCCGTACTCCGCCGACAGCTCGTCGATCAGGCGGAGCACTTCGGGCAGACGCGTTCGAGGCAGCACGCTGTCCTGGACGTAGTAGGTCGTCGAGATCCGGCCCATGGCGCCGAAGGCCGCGCGCCGGGCCTTCCAGAAGAGCTCTCGCTCGCCCTCGTCGCGGGCCACCCGCACTTCGATCGCATCGGCAGCCCTGCAATGGGCGACGACCTCGTCGAGCCCGGAGGCGCATTCGGCTTCGGGTCCGTCCAGCTCCACGATCAGCGCCGCGGCCGCATCGAGCCTGTAGCCGGCGTGCGTTGCCGCCTCGGTCGCCTGGATCGAGAGCCGATCCATCATCTCGATCGCCGCTGGAACGATGCCGGCAGCGACGATCTCCGTCACAGCCTGGCCCGCCTCGTCGGTGTGGCCGAAGAAGGCCACGAGCGTTCGGATCGTCTCGGGCACCGGAACGACGCGGAGGGTCACCTGTGTCGCAACGCCGAGCGTCCCTTCGGACCCGACAAAGGCGCCGACGAGATCGTAGCCGGGGGAGTCGAGCTCCTTGCCGCCCAGCTCGAGGAGCTCACCGTCCGAGAGAACCACCTCTAGACCGGTCACGTAGTTCGTCGTGAAGCCGTACTTGAAGCAGTGCGCGCCACCCGAGTTCTCGGCCACGTTCCCCCCGATCGAGCAGACCACCTGGCTCGACGGATCCGGCGGGTAGAAGTGGGTCGGTCCGACCGCGCGCGACACCTCGAGGTTGGTTACACCCGGCTCGACCACGATCCGCTGGTTCTCGAGATCGACTTCGACGATCCGGCGCAGCCGCGACAGGACGATCAGGATGCCCTCCTCGTGAGGAAGCGCCCCTCCGGAAAGGCCGGTGCCCGCGCCACGGGCGACCCATGGAACGCTGGACTCAAAACACGCGCGCACGACCTGCCGTACCTCCTGGGCCGAGCCGGGGAGCACGACAGCTCGTGGGGCCACGCGATACTGGAGGAGCCCGTCGGACTCGTACGTCCGAAGCTGGTGGGGGTGCGTGACGACATGCTCGTCGCCTGCGATCTCGCCCAGCCGGTGGATCAGCGGATCGACGTCCATCCGCGCCCATTCTGACCGGATCCGTAGGCTGAGGTGGACCGCGGCTAAAGATCCCGGCAGGCCGGGCCGATGGAAAATTCATGAGGACACGTCGCGCCTTCGTACTTCTCGCGCTGCTCGCGACCCTCGCGGGCGCGGAAACCGCGTCCGCCGCGTCCTGGGCGCGCGCCGAGATCCGGGTCGCCGTTCAGAGCGGCCTCATGGGCCCGAGCGTCACCGGCTTCCGTCCCAACTCGGCTTTGACCCGACGCGACCTGGCGCAGATCGTCGCAGGAATCACGCAGAAAGAGCAGGTGGTGGTCGACCCTGGCAAGAGGGTGACCGTCGCGGAGCTCGACCGGGCGCTCGTCCGCGCCCTCGGCCTCGGCCCCGCCGCCCAGAAGGTTCGCGCCGAGCTCGTGGCGTCCCATCTCCGACCGCCGAGCCGGGCCGGCACCGAGGTCCTCGCGCGGCTTCTCGGGCTTCGCTACAACCATCCGCAGCAGGACGACGACCTCGAGCTCCTGCCGAGTAACTCGGTCACGCGCGCTGAGACCGCCTACTCGGTCGCCCAGCTCGTCGGTTTCGACGACTGGAAGCTTCAGTGGGCCAACGACAAGGCGTCATCGTTCAATCTGCCCGCTCTTACGGCATGGCAGACGCGGGTCCTTCGCAGGACGGTCCGCTTCGTCGGCTATCCCTATGTCTGGGGCGGCACGTCGGAGTTCGCCGAATCGCCCTTCGGAGTCGAGGCCCGGGGCGGGTTCGACTGCTCCGGATTCGTGTGGCGCGTCTACAAGCTCGAACGGTGGACAGGCGCGCCGATGCTCGGCTCGACGCTGCTCGGGCGCACGACCTATGCGATGAGCAGGGAGATGCCGAAGGCCCAGCGCATCCTGCGTCGGAGCCTTCGGCCCGCCGACATCGTCTTCTTCGGGGATCTGGGACCACGCTCGCGTCCGGCACAGATCGGCCACATGGGGCTGTACTTGGGTGGCGGCTGGATCGCCCACTCTTCGAGCCAGGGCATGACCCTGGTTCCACTGGAGAACTGGTGGGCCGACAGCTTCGCCTGGGGGCGGCGCCCGCTCGCCGAGGCCGGTCTTTCGTAAAAGTCTCGCAAGACAATAATCCCCCGATTGAGTGATGACCCGCTAAAGGGTGAGATTGATACTGCTTTGTGCTGGCGTCCACTCAAAAGGGGATCACGATGCTTCATTGGAAACTCACAACGGCCGTCATGACAGCTCTTGTCGTCTGCTCCGCCTTCTTCGGCGAGCTCGACGGCTTCATCTGGAGCTAGTCACCCAGTGAACGGCACTTCCGCCCGCTCGGCTCCGAGCGCCGCGGAGCACGCACAGCCGGAGGGGTCTGAGACCCTCCGGCTTCTGCCTGTCGTCGTCCCGGTGACGGCTGCCGGAATCGCCGTGCTGGGCGCGGCGGTCTGGAGCCTGATGACGTCCACTCCGTCGCTCGGGTCCTTCGCGGGCCTCCTGGCCCTTCTCGTGGCCTCGGTCGTCGTCGAGGCCTACCCCGTGCCCGTCGAGGGCGTTCCGGCTGGGTCGGTCTCACTCGGCGCCGTGTTCATCGTCGGGACGGCCGTCGTCTACGGCTGGGTGCCCGCCGTCGTGATCGGGTTCGCGACGCGGGCCCTGGTGGACATCCTGGACCGGCGGCCTCCGATCCGATTCCTCTATAACGCCGGCGTGTACGCGCTCGGCGCTGCGGGCGCCGGCGCTACTGCGTCGCAGTTCGGCGGCAACGAGGTCGTAGATGTATTCCTCGCGGTTCTGGTCGGAGCCGGAACGTTCTACGCGACGAACGTCCTACTCGTCGCGCTCGTTATCTCCGTCTGGGCCCGAGAGCGTTTCTTCGGAGTGCTCCGCCAGTCGGTCTACTGGACGTTCGTCCCGTTTTCGATCATGGCCTCGGTGAGCCTCATGCTCGCCGTCCTCTGGGATCGCTCTCCGCTTCTCTCGGCTGCTCTCATTGGCCCTCTCGTCGCAATCGCTCTTTATCAGCGCTCCGTCCACGAGTCTTTGAAGGCGATGCGCCTCGCGCTCACCGATCCCCTCACGGGGCTCGGAAACCACCGCCACTTCCACGAGCGGCTGCAGCGCAGCCTCGACGAGGCGCAGGAGGACGGCACCCCCGTCACGATCTGCCTCATCGACATCGACCACTTCAAGCAGATCAACGACCGCCACGGTCATCCGGTCGGAGACCGCGTGCTGGCACAGGTTGCGAGCCGGCTCCGGCAGGGCGGCGAAGCGTTCAGGCTCGGCGGCGATGAGTTCGCGATCCTTCTGCCCGGCCGAACCGGAGAGGACACGTTCAAGATCGCCAACGCCGTGCTCGACCGGGTCGCCGCCTCTCCGTGCGAGCACGGCAGCACGGTCAATGTCTCCGCCGGCATCGCCACGTATCCGCAGCATTCGCTCGACCGAAGCGAGCTGGTGCGGGTGGCCGACAACGCGCTCTACTGGTCGAAAGAGCATGGCCGCGGGCGGGCACACGTGTACCGGCCCGACGTCGAGGAGCTGGCCGAGCTTCGCTGGCTCATCGATGGGCGGGATCGAGCCGCCTGCCTGCGTGCCGCCTCGAGTCTCGCCCACGCCGTGGACGCGCGGGACGCCTACACCGGCAGCCACTCCTACGTGGTCGGCGAGCTGGCCGCCCGCGTCGCGATCCGCATGGGCCTCGAGCACGAAGAGATCGAGCTCCTCCGGCTCGCGGGCAGCCTGCACGACCTGGGCAAGCTCGCGATCCCCGAGGAGATCCTGCGCAAGCCCGGCCCGCTGACCGAGGCGGAACGGCTTGTCCTCGAGCGCCACCCGCAGATCGCGTTCCGAATGCTCGACTCGCTCGGGGTCGAGCCCGTCGCGGATTGGATCCTCCACCACCACGAGCGATGGGACGGAACCGGCTACCCCCACCGGCTCTCGCGCAACGACATCCCGCTCGGGGCGCGAATCCTGTTCGTCGCAGACGCGTACGACGCCATGACCACGGATCGCGTCTACCGCGGCGGTCTCTCGCACTTCAGAGCCCTCGCAGAGCTCGACCGCTGCTCAGGCACGCAGTTCGACCCGAATGTCGTCGAGGCATTCAAGACGGAGTTCGCGGTCAATGAAGAGCTCGAGCCCTCTCTCCTCGAAACCGCCTAGTTAAGCCCCGCCTACCAGGCGAAAGTATCGTGGCGGCAGATGCGCCGTCTCCGGAGCGCGCTCGTGATCGGGGCCGTCGCCCTCGTGGCCGTCGCCGCAGCGGTCGATGGCATCCGCGGGGGCGAGCGGGAGCCCGAGCCTCGAAGTCCTGGAGCCGACGCCGTCGACGTAGCATCGACGCCCGAGTCGGTCTCGGGAACGCTCGTCTACCTCGACCGCCACTGCCGCCTGCACAGGATTGCCTTTCCAAGCGGAGCCGATGCGGACGCTCCCCGCCAGGTCTCATGTGGACTCACCCTCGATCCAACCGGCCGCCTCGCACAAGATGATGAGACCTGGCAGCCCGGTGGCGCCCTCTCTGCACGCTGCATTGACGGTCACGTTCTCGTACGTGCGTCGGGGGGAGAGCCGATTCTCCGCCGGCGCGGCTGCTCACCCGCCTGGAAGCCAGACGGCAGCCTCACCTACGTCGTCGACGGCTCGTTGCGCCTTTCCTCGCGCCTCCGCGACCGGCGGCTGCTTCTCTCCGCTCGGGACGTGAGCCGCGCCGTCGGGCCGGCACGGGCGACGATCGGACCGACACGCCTTCGCGAGGTTGCGTGGCTCGACGACCGGCGCTTCGCAGCCCTGCTGACGACCAATAAGCCTCCCGGGCCGGAGGGACTCGACCTCCTGGTCGTCTTCGATGCGCGACGACCCGTGCGCGGAGCGACGTTTTTGGCCCCCCGCCTCTCGGGTCTCGTCGCGAGCCCTCGGGGCGGTCACCTCGTGGTTCGGACGGGACGCGGCCCACGGGAGGCGCTCACCTTTTTCGACCGAAGCGGAGCCCCGTCCAACCTCTCGTTCGTGAACGCCCATGCGATCGCGTGGTCACCCGACGAGCGCTGGGCTGTCGCGGCCACGCGGCGGAGCATCCTCCTCTTCCGGACGACGGGGCCATACCTGCGCGTCCGCCGGTTCGCGATCGTCGCGACCGATGTCGCCTGGGTGCGCTGACTTACAAAGGGATGTTTCCGTGCTTGCGCGGCGGACGGCGCTCACGCTTGGTCAGCGCCGTTGCGAGCGCATCGCAGAGGATTGGGCGGCTGCGCCTCGGCTCGATCACGTCGTCCACGTAGCCCCGCTCCGCAGCGGCGTACGGGTTTGCGAACTGCGCCTTGTAGTCCGCAATCAGCTCGGCCCGGCGCGCATCCGGGTCGTCGGCCTCCTCGAGCTCCTTCCGGAAGACGATGTTGACCGCCCCCTCCGGCCCCATGACGGCGACCTCAGCCGTCGGCCACGCGAAGTTGAAATCGGCGCGTATGTGCTTCGAGCTCATGACGTCGTAGGCGCCGCCGTACGCCTTGCGCGTGATGAGCGCGATCTTCGGGACGGTTGCCTCGCAATAGGCGTAGAGAAGCTTTGCGCCGTGCCGGATAATCCCGCCCCACTCCTGGGCGGTTCCCGGGAGGAAGCCGGGGACGTCAACGAAGGTGACGAGAGGCACGTTGAACGCGTCGCAGGTGCGGACGAACCGCGCCGCCTTGACCGATGAGTCGATGTCCAGGGTTCCCGCCAGCGCCTTCGGGTTGTTGGCGACAATGCCGACGGGGTGCCCGCCCAGCCGCGCGAAACCGCAGAGGATGTTCTCGGCCCAGAGCTCGTGCACCTCGAGGAACTCGCCGTCGTCGACGATGCCGGCGACGATCTCTCGCATGTCGTAGGGCTTGTTCGCGTTGTCGGGCACGATCGTGTCGAGGGCGGGGTTCTCGCGGTCGATCGGGTCGGAGGGATCGAAATAGGGCGGCGGGTCGACGTTGTTCTGCGGCAGGAAGGAGAGGAGGTAGCGAGCGTCCTCCAGGCATGCCTCTTCGTCACGTGCCGTGAAGTGAGCCACCCCCGACTTGGACGCGTGTGTGATGGCCCCGCCGAGCTCCTCGAAGGTGACCTCCTCCCCGGTCACGGTCTTCACCACTTCCGGCCCGGTGATGAACATGTACGAGCTTTCCTCCACCATGAGAACGAAGTCGGTCATGGCCGGGGAGTAGACCGCACCACCCGCAGTCGGTCCCATGACAAGACTGATCTGCGGGACGACGCCGGACGCCTGGACGTTGCGCCAGAAGATCTCCGCGTAGCCGCCGAGTGAGACGACCCCTTCCTGGATCCGGGCACCCCCCGAGTCGTTGATCCCGATCAGGGGGCAGCCGAACTTCAGGGCGAGGTCCATGACCTTGCAGATCTTCTCCGCGAAGGCCTCGGAGAGCGTGCCGCCGAAGACGGTGAAGTCCTGCGAGAAGACGAAGACCTTCCGGCCGAAGATAGTGCCGTAGCCCGTTACGACCGCGTCCCCGTATGGCCGGCGATCCATCATTCCGAAATGAGGATTGCGGTGGCGGACGAACCGGTCGAGCTCGACGAAGCTTCCCTGGTCGAGGAGCTTCTCGAGGCGCTCGCGGGCCAGAAGCTTCCCACGCTCGCGCTGGCGCGCGACCGAGCGCTCGTCGCCGGCGTGAAGCGCCTCTTCTTGCAAACGCGCTAGCTCGGCGAGCTTTGCCTTGGTGGTGTCATCCGCCGGGCCCGTCCCCGCGGGGCTCAGTGGCTCGCGGCCGCCGGCCGCGTCGCCCGGCGCTGACTCGATCGTCGAGCCGTCCTCGGTCGTCGCCATGTGCGTGAGCTTAACTTCGTTGCAGTTCCGGCACGGAACGGCGCACCACACGCGCGAACCAGGGCGCTACGCTCGATGCGGGGGAAGCACTAATCAGGGGGCCCCCGGGGGTACGGGTCAGCGGCCCGGGGCGTGCTGGCCGTCGTACGTCCCGAACTCCTCACGCAGGACACCGCAGATCTCACCGACCGTGCAGTTCGCGGCCAACGCCTCTCGCATCGGGTACAGGAGATTTCCGGTGCCGCGTGCGGTCTCGCGAACGTGCGCAAGGGCCGCTTCCGCCGCACCGGCGTCTCGCTCCGCCCGGACGCGCACCGTCCGCTCGATCTGCCGCCGCTCGGCCTCAGGATCGAGCGAGTGCAGCTCGACCTCGGACTCGTCGCCCTCCTCGTAGCGGTTCACCCCCACGACCACTCGGGCGCCGGAAGCGACCTTGCGCTCGTGCTCGAATGCCGCCTCCTCGATCTCGCCCTGCACGAAGCCGTGCTCGATCGCCGCCACCGCACCGCCCATCTCGTCGATCCGGGAGATCAGGCCGCGCGCGCGCTCCTCGAGCTCGAGGGTGAGCGCCTCGATGAAGTACGAGCCGCCGAACGGGTCTGCAGTGTCCGTGACTCCCACCTCGTTCGCGAGGATCTGCTGCGTGCGAAGAGCGATCCGTGCGGAGCGCTCGGTCGGGAGCGCGAGGGCCTCGTCGTAGGAATTCGTGTGGATCGACTGCGCGCCGCCGCTGGCCGCCGAGAGCGCCTGCACCGCGACCCGCACTACGTTGTTCTCGGGCTGCTGGGCGGTGAGCGTCGACCCGCCGGTCTGCGCATGGAAGCGGAGCGCCTGCGCACGCGGATTGGTCGCCCCGAAGCGATCACGCATGATCTCGGCCCACAGACGCCTGGCGGCGCGGAACTTCGCCACCTCCTGGAAGAAGTGGTTGTGCGCGTTGAAGAAGAAGGAGAGCCGAGCACCGAACTCGTCCGGTGAGAGGCCCGCTTCGACGGCGGCCTGGCAGTAGGCAATCCCGTTCGCAAGGGTGAACGCAAGCTCTTGCACGGCCGTCGAGCCGGCCTCGCGAATGTGGTACCCGGAGATCGAAATCGTGTTCCAGCGCGGGATCCGCTTGTGGCAGTACGCGAAGAGATCGGTCGTGATCCGCATCGAGGGCCGCGGAGGGAAGATGTAGTTCCCACGCGCGATGTACTCCTTCAGGATGTCGTTCTGGGCCGTCCCGCGGAGCGCATCGGCCGGAACCCCTTGGCGCTCGGCGACGAGCTCGTATAGGAGGAGCAAGAGCGCCGCGGGCGCGTTGATGGTCATGGACGTCGAGACCTCGCCGAGCGGGATGTCTGCGAAGAGGAGCTCCATGTCCGCAATCGAGTCGATGGCCACTCCGGTCCGCCCCACCTCCCCGAGCGCATGAGGATCGTCCGAGTCGTAGCCGAGCTGAGTCGGGAGGTCGAAGGCGACCGAGAGGCCAGTCTGCCCCCGCTCGAGCAGGTAGCGGAACCTCTCGTTCGTCTCCTCGGCGGATGCGAACCCTGCGTACTGGCGGATCGTCCACGGCCTGCCCCGGTACATGTCCGCGTAGGGCCCACGCGTGAACGGGAACTCGCCCGGTAGCTCGAGGTCGAGCCCCGAAACGTCCGCGGAGGTGTAGACCGGCTTGACCTCGATGCCCGAGTCCGTTTCGCGCCGGTTCTCCTCGACGGCCATCAGCTCGAAAGGCTACCGCCCACCCCGCGGGTAGGCTGCCTCCGTGCGGGTGGTCGTCAGGCTTTTCGCCGGCCTGCGCGAGCGGGCCGGCACTGGAGAACAGCAAGTAGAGCTTGCCGAGGGAGCGACAGCGGCCGACGTCTGGGCCTCGCTCCCCGACGGCCTCGGCGAACGGCCCGACGGGCTGGTTCTTGCCGTCAACCGTCGTTACGCGGCCGAAGACACGCCGCTGGCGGACGGCGACGAGGTGGCCCTCATCCCCCCGGTCTCGGGTGGGTCACCGGTCCGCCTGACCCCGGAGCCGATCGACCTCGCAGCGGTGGCCGCTGAGGTCGCCGACGAACAGGCCGGCGCCATCGCGACCTTCAGCGGAACCACCCGCGTCGAGTCGCGCGGCCGCTCCGTTCGCCATCTCGACTACGAGGCGTATCCGGGCATGGCCGAGGAGGTCATGGCCGATCTCGTCGAGGCGCTGAAGGCCAAGTACGAGCTCTGCGAGGTGGCGATCGTCCATCGCACAGGTCGGGTCGGAATTGGCCAGACGAGCGTCGCAATCGCGGTCTCGGCCCCGCACCGCGGCGAAGCACTGGCAGCGTGCGCCGAGGCGATCGACACGCTCAAGCAGACCGTGCCGCTCTGGAAGAAGGAGGCGTACGAAGACGGCGAAAGTGCGTGGGTGCGCGGTTCCTGAGCAGTTTGGGGTGGGAGGGGTCACGGGCTGGTCACTCCCAGCGCGGGGACGTGTCGGGGAGGGGTGTGGGGGTGGGGGTCCCGCGCTGCTCCCCGCTCCCCTCGGCAGGGCGCTCGGGGCGATCCCGTAGCGATCGTTCGCCTCCGGGGGAGGTCGCCTGACGATCATGAGGCGGTCCTGATGCTCAGGATGGCGGACGAGCTCGTCGAGGAGCGCATCGCTGAGTGTGTAGCGTCTGCGGCGTGACCCTGTTCGTCGTCGACTGCGACACGCTGCTCCGGATTGCGGCCGGCGAGACCGAGGTCGCCGCCGAGCACAAGCTCGTCGCGCCGACCCTCGTCCGCTCGCAGGCGCTGTCGGCGCTTTACCAGGCTGCCCGCCGGGGTGAGATCTCGGCCGCCGAGGGAATCGAGCGGGTGACGCGAATCAACTCGCTGAAGGTTCGCTTCCTGGGCGACAAGGTGCTTCAGCGGAAGGCGTGGAGGGTCGCGGATCAGCTGGGGTGGGCGACGACGTACGACGCCGAATTCGTCGCGCTGACGCAGTTGCAGGCGGACGTCTTCGTCACCTCCGACGACGATCTGGCGCGGGCGGTCTCGGGCCTCGTCGAGACGGCGACGATCGACGCGCTGCGCACGAGTCCGTCCTGAGCACCTCGATGTGCTCGCGGAGGCGCAGAATCACCTCGCCGATGCCGACGAAGCTCTCGGGGTCGTCCTCCCGGGCTCGCCCGATATGTGGAGCCCTGTCGTGTGTAGCTCCGGAAGAAGGAGGCATACGAGGGCGGCGAGGAGTGGATCGGACGGGGATCATGAGCGGGCGAACCGCCAGCTACGCCGGCCCGCCGTGAAGAAGGATCTCGCGCACCCCGGCTGGACCCAGAACCTTCTCCAGGCTTCGGCTCTCCGTGCGGGCGAGCGCGTCCTGGTCGTGGTCGACGAGCCGCTTGCAGAGGCAGGCTCACAGCTCCTCGCCGCCGCGCGCGACGCGGGCGCCGAGCCCGAGCTCCACCTCTGGGCGGGAGAGCGCCCGCTCCCCCAGGTGCCCACGGCGATGCTCGAGGGCGCCCGGCACGCTGATGTCCTCTTCTCCCTCCAGCAGGAGCCGAGGGGAGACGAGGCTTCACTCCGCTCCAAGCTGAACGAGACGACGCTCCGCCACGGCGGTCGTGGCCTCTTCCTCGGGTTCGTCGACGCCGCGCTGCTGGCGGGCGAGCTCTCGCTGCCCCCACCAGATCTGACGACGGTCGCC
>Ga0184621_10000093_pt1 | contig 15523 bp, 23 predicted proteins | sample PLM1_30_b1_FD_133144 | JGI IMG/M metagenome (GOLD analysis project Ga0184621, IMG submission 133144) | Groundwater sediment microbial communities from an aquifer in East River, Colorado, USA - PLM1_30_b1 | ecosystem: Environmental > Terrestrial > Soil > Riparian zone | place: USA: East River...
CTATCCAAGCGGATGAGGAGCGCGGGATTCTGTTGAACAACCAAGCGGGCGGCGTGTCGATTTCTCTTCATGACGTGACGGGGCGATTCCCTCGCGGCGGTGCGGTGTCACTCCCCAGTTCCGCGAGCATGTTCCGGCAACTGTGCGGACGGTTTCGTCGGCAGGGCGGCAAGAGCAAATCCATTTATCGCGTCATCCTTGCCGCCGGGACGGTGGAGGTGAAAGCCCACAGGCAGCTTTCGCAGAAACTCAATCAGATTGACGCGCTCAACGACGGCGACTTGTGGGCGGCGAACTTGCCCTTGACTTCGCGTTCACTCGATGCTATTACTCAATATGAAGAATCCAACTAGAAAAGATATCCGCACCTACGAAACCTCGTATCAGTTAAACCAAATGTTTCGAGACGTGGATGACACCCTCGCAGCCAAGCTCACACCGGATGAGCGGGTTGTGGTGATGACGAGCATTTGGCCCGCCGTTTCAAAAATTGCGGGCGAAGTAATGAAGCGAGTAATTTCAGATTTGAAAAAATTTGACAGATGAAGGGAGGTGAATTAGTATGCCCGAGAAGATAACAAAAGTGAAAGGGGGCTACAGAGTCTCCACGCCGAATGGCGTAAAAGCGAAACATACAACGAAGGCCAAAGCGGAGTCTCAAGCGCGTTTACTGCGCGCGGTGGACCACGGCTGGAAGCCGACACACAAGAAAATGATGAAACGTATCAAAGGTTGATTATGACAAAACGCGGAAAAGTCGGATGCGGCGGTCGGGAAATCATGTCGGCTCTTTGGGGCTCGCGCGGTCGTCCCGAAACAAACGAATGGGCGGACATGTGTGCCGAACGGGAACGGTCCCGGCTCGATGCGAAGAGTGAATCGTTGCGCGTGGTCAAGACCTACGAGCCCGAACCGCACGCCAAAACCAATTTTCCATGAGCACCGAACGAATCCATCATCCGTATAGCCCCTCTTCGCTTCAAAGCCGAGAGGCATGTCCCAAATTTCAGAATCGGAACTCCACAAATGAAGCCGCTGTCTTTGGCACCATTCAACATGACGCGGTAGAACGCGGAGCGGACGATAATCGACTCTCCGACGACCGGGCATCGGCGGTTGCAAGTTGTATGATATTCTGCGATGAGCGCGCCTCGCATTATCCCGGCGGAATCATTCTGAAGGAAGCCTATCTCCCAATTGACGAAGAGTTAATCGTCATTACCGTTAAGAGCATAGAACGATTCGACATTCTCACCGAGGATGGACAAATTTCTCCCGGATTTCGTCAAGGTCCTACCAAGCATCATGTCTTTGAGGGCACCACGGCGGGTTTCCTCGACTTCGCGGTCATCTCCGCGGATGAGACTGAAGCGGACATTGTGGACTACAAATTTGGCCGCAACGCGGTTACTTCCGCGGAGGACAATCTTCAGGGCATCGCCTACATGCTTGGCTTGAAAAAGATGTTCCCGAAGCTGCGCAAGTGTCGCGTGTCTTTCATCCAGCCGCACATCGACGAGATGTCGGAACATACATTTGACCTGTCCAATCCGATTGACTACTATCTGCGCATCCGCGTCGTCGTTGGCCGCAGCATCGAAGCGGCAAAGAACCCACTCGACTTTTCGTCCGCTCGTCCGAATGTGGGAACGTGCCTTTTCTGTGGTTGGGTCGGTAAATGTCCAAAAGTTGCCGAACTGGCCGTGAGGGTTGGTCAGAAATACAAACCGTTGGAGATTCCTGCCAACGTCAATCCCACCACTTTGAGTGACCCGAAGGATGTTGACATGGGTCTGCGGCTCGCAGACGTGGTCAAGGTCTGGGCCGAATCGTTCCGTCGGCAGGCGACGGAGAAGACGATTGAGGATGCTGAGTTTGTTCCAGCGGGTTACACGCTGGTCACGATGCAGAAGAGAAAAATTCTGGACTCCCGAAAATTCGCAGACATGGCCAAAGAATTCTTGCCCGTAGAACTGCGGGTGGAAATTGAAAAGCTGTTCGATATTCCAATTACGCCGGTAGAAGATTTAATCTCTGCATCGGCTCCACGCGGTCAAAAGGAGGCGACAGTTGAAAAATTCGGAGCCGCTGTTGCCGAGGCGGGCATCGTTGAATTAGGTAACCCGTATGCTTTTCTTAGGCAAAGTCGGAAGAGTGATAAAGGGAAAATTGCTTCCAAATGAAACGCTGCCTTCAATGTCAGAAAGTCTTATCCTCTTCTGCTTTTTACGTCGATGAGAGGACGCCCGACGGATTGCGGGGAACCTGTAAAGATTGTCGTCGGATTCAAAATTCCGAACGGGTTAAACGGGACCCAAGGAAAGAAGCAAATTACCAACGAAATTATCGGGAATCAAATCGAGAAAAACGGAGGGTTCAGAACCAAGAGTGGGCCGCAAGAAACCCGGAACGGAGACGAGACTTGCGGTTGCGCTGGAACTACGGGCTAACTGAAAAACAGTTCTTGGCGAAGAAGGCGGCTCAAGCGGATAAGTGCGCGATTTGTCAGAAGGTTCCCCGGGCGGTTTTGCAGGTTGACCATTGTCACGCTACCCGGAAGTTTCGGGGATTGCTATGTCGTCAGTGTAACCTCGCCCTAGGAGGTTTTCAGGACTCGACCAAAATTTTGCGAGGCGCGATATGTTATCTCGCGTCGCATCGTAGAAAACAACAAACCAACAGAAAGAAAAACAATGAGTAAAATCTCGTTTGAAGTAGCTGGGACAACTCCCGCAACGCCCGTCGTTGTGGAGACCCAGAAAATTGAAGTGCCGACGCCCGTGGAAGGCGTAACCGTCGAAACCGTGACAACGATTGCGGCCCCCGTCGCGACTCTGGCCGAAGTGATGGCTCCGGCGGCAATCCCGGCTCCGTCGGTCCCGGTGTCCGTCCCTGCCGTTGTGGTCAATGCCCCGGAAGTCCCCGCCGTCGTGGATTCGCCGATTGCATTTGACGATCAAAATATCGGCTTCGAGGACATCATCCTCCCGCGTATCAACATCGTGCAGAAGGTCGGCGACCTCTCCGAGATTTTCAATCCCGGCGAAATCGTCCTGAAGCAATCGTTAGTGATTCACGCCCCCAGCAAGCAGGGTGTCCTCGGCGACCCACCACTTAACATTACCGTGTTGGGCTTCAAAAAAACCCAGTTCGCCGAGAAGGTGGCTGGCGGCAAGATGGGCATCCTCGCCCACAACGAACAGGAAGTCGCCAAGCATGGTGGCACGCTCGACTACAAAGAGTGGGACGCCAGCGAGAAGGCTGCGAAAGCAGGCACCAGTAAGGCGCTGCTTTACTTCCAGCGGCTCGCCACGGCTCTCTGTCTCGTGGAGAAGCCCGCTAAGCTCGCCGACGAAGACCATATTGAGTTCCCGTATGAGTGCGAAGGAAAATACTACGCATTGGTCTTGTGGAGTATGAAAGGGACCGCCTATACCCACGCGGCGAAGGCGATGTTCACCGCCCGCAAGATTGGGCACCTGCGCTCCGGCTACGCCAAGCAAAGCTGGGGTCTCACGTCGAAGATGGAAAAGTTCGGGGAGAACTTCGCCGCTGTCCCTGTTATTCGTCCGGGGGCTAAAAACAGCGAAGCATTCCAGGCTTTCGTTTACGAAGTCATCGGCCTGAAATAAGTAGTTCCCCTATCAAAAGGGCGGGGTTTGACACCTCGCCCTTTTGTGCTATACTATTTCCATGAAAGAACACTCATTAGAAACCAAATGCACGGTGGTAGTTCCTCCCACGATTCAGGTTGTGAACCGCGAACAGTGGTTGACGACTGCCGTCGAAAAACTCATCCCGCTTTTCCGTGGGGCCGGGCTTGAAGTCCCCGAACTCCGGGTCTCCTGCGGGTTTCCTTCCATCGGGGCGCTATCTCCAAAGAAGCGCAGAATCGGAGAGTGCTGGAGTGGGCTCGCTGCGAAAGACGGGAAGCCGCAGCTTTTCATTTCCCCGATGCTTATCGACGCGGCAACCGCGGGCGGAGTTCTCGCCACGCTCGTTCACGAGATGGTCCACGCTTCCATCGGAACGAAGGCGAAGCACGGTCCGAAGTTCAAGAAGGCCATGAAAAAGGTCGGGCTTGAGGGAAAGCCGACGGCGACCAATGCCGATGAAGCAATGGTGGAGAAGTTGACTCAATTGCTCGCAGAACTGGGGCCGTATCCGCATAGTGAATTGACCTTTGTGAAAGAACGCAAAGTCCAAACGACGCGAATGCACAAAGCCGAATGCGACTGTTGCGGCTACACGGTGCGGCTTGCAAAGAAGTGGGCGGACTTCGGACCGCCGATTTGTCCGACGGACAAGAAGCCGCTGACGATGGAAGTTCCCGAGGAGTCCGAGGGCGAATGAAACCCTACACCCCCGAGGAACTGCGGAACACTGCCCCGATGGGGGTGAATCTGATTCCGCTGCCGCCGTGGGAAACCGATGAGTGGCAAATTGCCCTCGCCGCCGAGCAAATAATTTATGAGGGAGAAAGAGCCCCACGCGCGGGGACCCGTCTTTCACCACCGGCAGACCGGTGAGTCCGGGGGTTCAACTCCTCCGGCCCTGACCTTTTCTATGCAAACCGAAACGACAGAAACAGTAACGAAAACACAGAGCATCATCAACCGCAGCGCGGTCAAGAAGTATGCTCTCAAGGTCTCCGCCGAGAAGCGCGCGGGGAAGTTCACCCGAGTCAGCGAAGAGTTCCTTACGCAAGTCGAAGCTGACTTGGACTCGTCCATCCGACAGTTGAACAACGCCGATATGTCTGAGATGTCCATCCCGGACAACGACGCCAGTTGGTTTGTCACTGGTCACGCTGCGTCCAAGCTCGAAGAGCGGCTGAACATGCTGGCCACGGTCATCATTCATCGGAAGGTCATGCGTCATCCGACGATTGGTTGCACCCTGAAGTAATGAGCCCCGGAACACGTCTCCTCCATGTCCCATCGGGCAAGATTTTTATCTTGGAGCGTTGCAACTACTCGGTCAACGCCGGATTCCTTCGACTGGAGGGGACCGATATTGGACATTATTTCGAGGGCGGGCTCTCTGCGGACTACGTAAGAATATGAAACGAGTAATCGGATACGACTGGGAAACTTTCTACGCCACAAAACAGGGCTACGGCATCAAAGAACTTGGCATGTGGCGGTATCTCTACGATGACCGGTTTGACCCGTATCTCTTGGCCGTCAGTGACGGGGAAGATTCGTGGGCCGGGCCACCGGAACGATTTAACTGGGATTCGTTGAACGGACAAATTTTGGTGTCTCACAACAAGCATTTCGATAAAATGGTGACGGATGCGGCGCAAGAAAAGGGAATGGTGCCGAGATTTTCCCCGGCAGAGTGGTATTGCACGGCGAACATGTCTTCGTATCTCTGCAATCGCCGGTCGCTCGCCGACGCAGTCTCGCATCTCCAAGGCCGCACACTGTCGAAGGAAGTTCGTGACTACGCCAACGGCAAGCACGCCCCCGATATGGTCACGGACGGCAAGTGGCCTGACATGCTGGCGTATGGACGAAGTGACGCCTTCGAGTGTCAAGACTTGTGGGTGAAGCACAGCCACAAATGGCCAGAGCACGAACGTCGCCTCTCCGAACTCACCATCAAGCAGGGCTCCCGCGGGATTCAGATTGATGTTGACCTGCTGAAAAAATACATCGTCCTTGCCACCGACGCCCTTCGCATTTCCGAAGAGCAACTCCCGTGGATTGCCGAGGGACGCCCGCCCACGAGCCCCAAGGCAATTGCGGAACTCTGTCACAAGCAGGATATCCCTTGCCCGCCCGTCAAGAGCCGCGATGGCGAGGAAGCCTTCATCGCGTGGGAGAAAGCCTATTGCCCCAAGCATACGTGGATTCAGCAAGTCGCGGCATGGCGCTCCATCAACAAATTTCTCGACTCGCTGCAAACGATAGCGACACGACTCTCCGACGACGGGATTCTCTCGTTTTCCCTGAAGTATTTTGGCGCGCACACTGGCCGTTGGTCCGGGGATGCCGGAATCAATTTGCAAAACCTCCGCCGAGACCCCCTGTTTCTCGACGACCGCCGCTGGCTGATTTCCGACATCACGCGGTTAAAACAAATTGCCTCTTCACCGGAGCTTCCGGCGGATGTCACGGAAGTCCTCGACATCCGCAAGCTTTTCATCGCGCGCCCCGGGAAAAAGCTCATTATCTCGGACCTATCCCAGATTGAGCCCCGAGTTCTTGCTTGGATTGTCGGGGATAAAGCCATGCTTGACTTGATAGCGCTAGGTCAATCACCTTACGAGGCTCACGCGAGACAAACGATGAATTTTACGGGCGGAAACATGAAAAAGGAAGACAAGGACGGGTATGCGCTCGCGAAAGCCCGCGTGCTGGGTCTCGGTTACGGTTGCGGATGGCAAAAATTTATTGTCGTCGCTCAGGCGATGGCGGGGCTCGACATCACGGTCGAAGACCCGGAGTTCGTTCAAGCGTGCAACGACGACGGTCTTCCGTGTTTTGATGGTGATGGAGCCCCCAAGATGGTCTCGGGATACGGCTACAACTCGCGCCGCATCGTTAACGAATATCGTAATTCAAATCCAAAAATAGTGGGGCTTTGGAAATCTCTCGACACCGCTTTCAAAGAGAGCGTCGGCGGGGATTTTGAGATGACGCTCCCATCGGGCCGAGTGATGAGATACCCCGGGGTTCGCCGGGAGGCGCGCAGCGTCCCACGCAAAGATGGTAAACCGGGGTTCGAGCGAAAGATTGTTTACACAGCAATGATTGGCGACCGGCGTTTCCCGCTCTATGGCGGATTGCTAACGGAGAATCTGGTTCAGGCTACTGCACGAGACGTATTTGCTTCTCAGGTGCTTTCTCTCGACTCGATGCTGGGGCTCTCCGTCCTGTTCACCGTTCACGATGAGGCCATCAACGAAGCGGAGCCGGGGATGACCGTTCGGGATGTCGAATCCATTATGTCCCAAACGCCCCCGTGGCTGGAAGGGTGCCCAATTTCTGCCGAAGGATGCGAAGCCGCACACTATAAAAAATGAGCATCCATTTTCAGTGGAAAATTGAGGAAATCGAGAGGACCGCCAACGAGGCTAAACGTCGTTTATATGAACTGGATTCGCTCTGTCATGATATGGGTCGTCTGGAACATTCCTTGCGGGAAATTCGCGCCGAAGTTATCGGGCTTCGCGATGAACTCCAGACCGCACAAGAAAAATTGAGGCGGCTGGAGACTTGACTTCCGGGCCTACTCGGACTATCTTCGGAAAGACATGTTTTTTGCTACCAAGAATCTCTCGGTCCAGTCTGCTGAAGTCTGCAAGCCGTGGGAGTTCACCGCCCTCGACCGCGTTCCCGAAAAGTGCATCACAGACAAGTCGGCGCGCTCGACTTGGATGCAGAACCCAAACACCAACTTCCATTGTTACACCGGATTTGAGGCAGTGAATCCCAATGGTCGCATTTCCGCGGTGGAAAATCCTCCGCGCTTCCAACATGCACACGTCGCCGACATTGATTACCCACTCACGCGAATCGAAATTGACGCGGCAATTGGTCGAATGAAAATAAAACCGCAATGGGTGGAGCGGTCTCTATCCTCAAACTGGCGGCTTGTTTGGATTTTTGAAAAGCCCATTGCGCTTGCCTCGATGGAGTTCGCAATCGTCTGGATGACGAAACTCGATAGCATCATTCCTTTTCGTCAGGTCGCGGGTCTCGACGAAAGCGCCCTCAAAGCTCCCGAGCGTTTATACACTAATGGGTGTGTATGGGAGAAGATTTCGGATGAAGTCGTTCCGTATGCACTGTTATTGGGATTGCTTCAAGAAGTTTCCGCGAAGTTTGATTGGCAGTCCACGGGGCTCGCGGTGCCCTTAGAGGTAGCCAGTGTCGAACTCGCCAAAAAATATCCTCGTTTTGCAGAATGGGAGGGCGAGTTCACTCTTGATTCAATGGGCCCGTCGTTCTGGATTGACGACAGCATGTCGCCTAAATCCGCCATCGTCCGCGCCACGGGGATTCAGACATTCTCCGCGCACTCGATGAAGCCGTTCTACGACTGGTCCGAACTTCTCGGCCATGAATTTGTCAAGCAATACAAGCTCGAAGAGATGGGCAAAGCCATCGGCGGAATTTACTACGATGGTCGCAGCTTCATCCGCAAGAACACGTCGGACCAATGGCTCTGGGAAGACAGCACTCAAATTTCCAACTTCCTGCGGGTGCGGCGTGGATTAACAGACCGGCGAGCGAAAGGCGCATCCTTTTCTCAGATTGATTCTGCGGTGCAACTCATCAAGGACGTTTCGGTTATCACCTCAGCGGGGAGCTTTTGCGGCTACGCCAAGGGCGTGATGTTTTACAATCACAAGAAGTTCCTGAACATTCACAATCAGGACGTGATGCAACCAGCCGTCGAGCCGACCGTTTGGGGAGTAGCGGGGCGCTTCCCGCTCATCTCGCATTTCTATGACGGCTTCTTCTCGTCACTGGAGCAACTTAAGTTTTTTTTGTCGTGGGGTGCGCGATTCTATCGGTCATTCCATCGCCGGGACCCTCGCTCCGGTCAAGCGGTGTTCATCTTTGGGCGTCAGGGTCGCGGAAAAACTTTCAACACCACCGCCATTTGGGCAAATCTAATGGGCGGACACGCTGAAGCGAAGGAGTGGCTTCAGGGCGAAGACCAGTTCAACTCAGAACTCTTCGACGTTCCCGTTTGGAGTCTGGACGACGGGAGTTTAGCGTCAAGTATGCGAACCCAACACTTGTTCGACGAGATGGTTAAACGGTGTGTCGCCAACTTCTCGTTCCGGTCGAACGAAAAGTTTCGCAAGGCTGGGCAAGTGCTCTGGCAAGGTCGCGTTATGTGTAGCGGAAATGATGATGCGGAGAGTCTCCGACGGATTCCCAATCTGGATATGTCGATGCAGGAGAAAGTTATGCTATTCCGCGTGGCCCCCGAACGGACCGATGGTTTCAAATTCTCGGACGAGGGTGAAATGAAGAAACAGGTGAATGAGGAACTCCCCCACTTCGCACGGTATCTCCTCGATTACCAGATTCCTGAGGAGTGTCTGGCTCCTGAAGCCCGCTACGGAGTCAAGGAGTATCATGAGCCCACGCTACGCAATTCGGCAAACCATTCGTCGGCCAGCGCCACCTTTGGAGAGATTCTGGATGAGACAATGCGCGAGTTCTTTATGAACCATCAGCCGAGCGCAAATTTCTGGGAGGGCACCGCTCTGCAACTTCACAAGATGATTCACTCCGACCTGAGCTTGACAGAAGCCATGCGCCCCTACAATGTGCAAACCGCCGCCAGAAACCTTTCCACGCTGGGAGCGAAAGGTGTGTTCCGAATCGAGGTGGGTGGAGACGAGCATCGCCGGGTTTACCGAATTTTTCGCGATACTCGTTACCCGCTCAAACGCGGGGCAGCGGCGATTTCCCAATCTGACAAATATGAAAAAGCATGAACGACTATAACCGATACTACCCCAAGGACACCGACCTACGATTTACGATGCTCACGCGGGAACAGGAGACGGAACTTTTCACCAAGGCTCGCACGGGGGATGCGGAATCCCGAGAATTTCTTATCAAGAATCATTTGCTTTTTGCCGCTCGACAAGCGCGGTCGATGGTGCGAGGCAAGCTCCCCGATGACGACGTTGTCTCCGCGGCGAACTTTGCCGTCATGCGCGCATTTGAGAAATTTGACCATACGCTAGGACATAGGTTCACGAGTTACCTGAAGCTTTTCATCAAGGGTGAAATCGCGGGACTGTGGCGCAATCTTTCGACGGTCAAACAGCCGGTTGAAATGAAAACGGAGATTCCCTCTCCGCGTCTAACTTCTGCGACGGAAGACCCTCATCACGAGGAAGAAGAAAAGGAGCACGTCTCGCACCTTCAGGCGTTACTCGACGAGTCCAAACGCTCGTTGAATTTGCATGAGCAAGATATCCTCCGCCGCGTTTATGAATTGGACCAGAATTTTGCGGAGATTGGGCGAGAGAATGGAGTCACTCGTGAGGCCATTCGGGCAACTCATAACCGCGCGCTTGCGAAGCTGCAAAAGGCGATGAAACTTAAAGGCGTCGAACACACGCGATGAACATACTATCGCTCGACTTGGGAACTACAACGGGCTGGGCATTCCGTCGGGATGGAAAACTCCGCGCCGGGAGCATTTTATTGGCGACGGAAAAGGCACTCGCAATTCAACGCAAGGTCCGCGGAGACCGGCGCGGGGATGCCCGGATTCAAGCTTTGTGGGAATTCATGGAGGACACGGAAGAAAGTGTGGGAGCGTTCGACGCCCTCGTTTTTGAAGACGTGCGATTTATCCGCTCCACCGCGCAGGGCCAGCTTTGGCCGAGTTTGCGGACGGTGGTTTGGCTCTACGGATATATGCACGAGCGCGTCGTTGAATGTTTAGATACCGGAAAGCTCAAGATTTTTGCCACCGGCTACGGCGCGGCCACCAAAGAAATGATGGCGGCGGCGCTGGCAAAGGGTTATCCCGAACTCGTGACCGTTCGGACCAAGGGCACCGTCTTAACTTTAATTGACACCGACACGATTTTGGATGATAATGCCGTCGATGCCACACATCTCTTACTGTGGGCGGAGAAAATTTTGAAGAAATGAATCCGAAAAATGCAAATGTCGGCTCGTTGATGATTCCGAGTCGGGAGCTTATCACCGAACAGCAGGTGGTCATTGTTCTCTCGGCAATCCGGGATATATACCCCGGATTGATGAATGAGGATTGTCCGAAGGAGGCGAAGCTCGCGGCGGAGGCGACCTTCATGGGTTTGTGTGACCGGCTTGATAAAATCGTTGCGGATGAAGCGCGTTGGTCGATGATAGGGACAGTCAATTTTTATGATGAACTCGTCGAGACCCAAAAGGCCCAGCAAGAGTTCCTTTCCGTGCAGACTACGGCGGCTTCACTCGTGCTACGACCGTCATATATCCATCGTCCGACGCTGATGCGGGATGAAAATTATTTCTACGCCGTTTGGGGGGATAGCACCACGCCCGGCGGCGCAATCATTGGTGTCGGAGGAACTCCCAACGCCGCATTGACTGATTTCGATGCCGCATTTGACCGCGCTCCCGCAGCGCAACTCAATCTCATACTCGAAACCGAAAACCCACCTGAAGAAACACCCCCACCCACAGACAACAATGAAAGTTAATTGGACCCCCAAACAAATTGCTATTCTTCAATCGGACCTATCGCACGCCGAAGCGGCCCACCTGACCAGGAAAACCGAAGCTGCCGTTCGTGGCAAACGTCAACGTCTGGGATTAGTCGGGCCTGACGGAATTCCCGGACCCGTCGGACCTTCTGCTCCTACCACCTTGGAGGAAGACAAGAAGCGTGTCGGCGGCGACTACTGGAAACGTGAATACGACGCGCTTTATTCCAAATATGAGCGGGCTCTGAGGCAGTCATCCGTCACCGACGCGCTCGTTGACCTGGCGAAGTCACTGGCCCCGGTTAGCTACGACCCGCATCCCGCGTTCACTCCCCGGGAGCGTGGCGCAGGGTCTGCGCAATCCGCAGTGCTGATTCTCTCGGACACCCACGTCGGTCAGGTCATATCACCCAATCAAACGCTGGGCTTCGGCGGATATAATTTCACGACGTTTTTGAATCGTCTTCAGTTTCTACAGGACGGCGTTCGTTCTATCGTTCAAGACCATACCACGACGCAAATCGACGAGTTGGTTCTCTGCCTCGGCGGCGACATGATTGACGGCGCGCTGCAACACGGCGCAGAGGCGAAGCAGAAGAGCACCCTCTTCTCCCAGTTCTACGGGGCTGGACACGCGCTGGCGCAGTTCATACAGAACGTAGCAAGCATAGTCCCAAAGATTCGGATTTACTGCGCAGTGGGCAACCATCCGCGCTGGCAGAATCAACACAAGATGCCGACAGACAATCGGTATTCCAATCTGGACCAGTTTCTCTACGCCTACGTGCAAGCGTTGACGGGCGAATTGAAAACAGTTCACTGGACTCTCAATGAGCAACCGTTTGCGCTATTTGATGTGCAAGGATTCCGATTCCATCTGAGCCACGGGGACCATCTGCGCGGAGGGGACAAGGCATTAGGGATTCCAAATCATGCGGTTGGCAGAATGGTCTCCTCGACCACGCAACTTTACGGCAAGCACGACCAGCCGAGCCCACACTATTACCTGATGGGCCACATGCACCGAGGAATTCAATTGCCCCATGCAAGAGGAAGTGTGCTCGTCAACGGCGGATTCCCGGGGCTCGATGGTTACGGTCTCACCAACGGCTTTTCTCCCGTGGACCCGTCGCAGCTTTTTTTCTTCGTCCATCCGAAGTTTGGAAAGACGGCGACCTATGACCTTCAGTTGAAATTTGGAAATCACCACGGATTCTCCATTCCCGGGGAATTCCCCTGCACATAAAATTTTTACCGGTCGGGCGTGAACGCGGTGCGACCTCGCGAGTAAGCACACGGACACCCGTCGGACTGGGCGGACTAATTACCTGCCGCTCCGAAGATGCCGTTCGATTCGGCACCGGTAAATCCTCCTTGACAACCTAACGACCACGTGTCACAATACCATCATGACAATCGACGAACAGAAAAGAATCGCATTTGACCAAGGTCGCCTTGCGGCATGGCGCGGGCAGGTTCATATCATCCCACCGTTTCATCGGGAGCCTGACCTGATTGGCGCTTGGCTCGCGGGTGCGGACGAACAATGCGCCGTGATGTCCGCGGAGGCGGCAAAGATTCCGCTGACGTGGCCAGACCAGATGAAGTCCGGTGCTCGCGCCGACTGATATGAACGAAACCTACTCTGCCGAGTTCTTCAAAAAAGAGTTGAGCGATTTCCGCGCTCTTCTGGGCCAAAAATCCTTCTGGTCGCTACCGGATAACCAGCGACAAGGAGCCCTCAAGGGGCTGGGGATTGTCTATCTCCGACTCCATCCAGCCATCCTTGGGAAAGAAGCCGAGAAGCTGGCCGATTGGTATTACTCGGCTGTGGACGAATACACCCGCCGGGAAATTCTTCTCATCTCCTCGGGTCTTCTCGGTAAATCCCCTAGACGCTGAGTCGTATTGACGAATCAACAATCCCCGACTAACATTTCAACATGAAAATTAAATTCTTAGACGGAACCGAAAAAAACTTTGAGTCACTCTGTCGTGCGGACCTCAGCAGTGCGGACCTCAGCAGTGCGGACCTCCGCAGTGCGGACCTCAGCAGTGCGGACCTCCGCAGTGCGGACCTCCGCGGTGCGGACCTCCGCGGTGCGAACCTTCGCCGTGCGAACCTTCGCCGTGCGGACCTCCGCAGTGCGGACCTCCGCAGTGCGGACCTCCGCGGTGCGAACCTTCGCCGTGCGAACCTTCGCCGTGCGGACGTGGCCAAGATTGTCTCGTCAAGGACGATTGTATGCGTGGGGGCGTTGCGGGTTTTCAAGAAACTCGCGAATAACGTAATTTGTGAACTCGAAATTCCCGCTGAGGCTGGCCGAGTGGGCGGAGTTACCGGACGCAAATGTCGCGCCGAATTCGCCCGCGTTATCTCGGGTGAGGGGGCCTCTAAACACGACTCGTCTTTTTTATATAAAGCTGGGGAAACTGTTCGCCCGGACAAGTGGGATGATAATCCACTCGTGGAGTGCGCTGCCGGGATTCACTTCTTCATTACCCGGGAAGAAGCTGAGTCGTATTGACCAAACGACCGTTCGACGTTACTCTTTCCACATGAAAAATCCTATTTACCGAAAACGCCTCGCCCTCGAAGACTTGAAGGGCCATACGGACCAACAAATTCGCGACCATTGGGTCTCCTCATGGGAGGTTTCCAAAGAGGAGACGGACAAGTATAACCCGGTTGCCGCGTATGAGTCCGTAGGAAGCTGGGGCTGTGATAGCTCGGGCTGGTTCTTGATTCAAAACCGGGAGACCGGAGAACTCTTTGAAGTTCACGGGTCGCATTGTTCCTGCTACGGATTCGAGGACCAGTTCAAACCAGAGCCGACTACTCTCGAATACCTGAAGTCCGAGAAATTCGGGCTGTCCTTCGGAGGATACGACAACGATGAAGCCGGAAACAAGGCCGCTGTAATCAACTTTTTGAAAACCCTATGAACAAGCTTCTCAAAATCGCTCTGGTCCTCGGACTCATCAAAGCTTTTCAACTCCACGGGGCAGAATTGCCTCCCCTCCCTATCGCGCCGGTCCGGGGTGCCGTGTGTGTGTGTGTGTGTGTGTGTAAACACTAAGTCAACTTGAGTCAGAGGTTCCGCCCGGCTAAAGGGTTTAGGATGATGCGAGGCGCACTTTCTTAGACCAACCTCGACTCCCCATCACATGAAACACAGAATCCACCTTCTCGCGCTTCCCAACGTCCAAACGACGATGGCCTACTCGTTGTGCGGATTCTGCGTCGCAACGATTCGCTTTGCGAAGCTGCTGAAGGAACTCGGGCATGAAGTCATCCTCTACGCGAGTGAGGAGAACGAAGCGCCCTGCGATGAGTTGGTCCGGGTCATCACGAAGGAAGAACAAGAGGTAATGCTCGCGAATACCCGGAACGCGAAGGGTGAACTTGAGGCGACGCCCTACCAATACGCCTACATCGAAGACTGGTCTCCAATTTGGCAACTGGCCAACGCGCGGATGATTCAAGAGATTGCCAAGCGCAAGCAACCGCGAGATTTAATTTGCTCCATCGGCGGCTCGTCTCAGAAACCGGTTGCCCTCGCACATCCTGACCTGATGTTCGTGGAATACTCCATCGGTTACAACGGGAGCTTCTCAGAATACCGCGTCTTCGAGAGCTACGCATGGATGCACCACACTTACGGGGCGCAGGCAATTCCCAACGGACGATTTTTTGACACGGTGATTCCCTGTTCATACGACCCGGCAGAGTTTCCTCTTCAAGACGAGAAAGAGAATTACTTACTCTACGTCGGTCGATTGACTCCGCGGAAGGGATTGGCGATTGCGTGTGAGGCGGCACAATTAGCGGGAGTGCCCTTAAAAATTATCGGCCACGGGGACAAGTCTCTCGTGACTCACGGCGCGGAATATCTCGGGGCACTTGACACAAAAACTCGGAATGATTGGATGAGCCACGCCCGCGCGGTGGTTTGTCCCACCCTCTATATTGAACCTTTCAATCAGGTCGCGGTCGAAGCGCAGATGTTGGGGACCCCGGTTATATCAACCGATTTTGGGGGATTTACTGAGACCGTAGAACACGGGAGAACTGGTTTTCGTTGCACCTATTTGGGGGAATTTGTTCGGGCGATTCAAGACGTGACAAAACTCAGTCCTTACTATATCGGGGGTCGCGCTGTGAAAAAATACTCGATTGGAGAAGTGAAGCACCAGTATCAGCGGTATTTTGACCGCCTCGCTTTGCTTTGGGGTAAGGGCTTCGACACGATTTAGAAATACGTAATTACTATCACTCGTCCGGCTCCGCCGGTTCCGCCTAGTCCTCCCGGACCAGTA
>Ga0184621_10000094_pt1 | contig 15380 bp, 14 predicted proteins | sample PLM1_30_b1_FD_133144 | JGI IMG/M metagenome (GOLD analysis project Ga0184621, IMG submission 133144) | Groundwater sediment microbial communities from an aquifer in East River, Colorado, USA - PLM1_30_b1 | ecosystem: Environmental > Terrestrial > Soil > Riparian zone | place: USA: East River...
AGAATGACGCTGCCCTGGAGCGGCGCTTCCAGCCCATCCAGGTCGCGGAACCATCCATTGCGCACACCATCGATATCTTGCGCGGGTTGCGCGACCGGTACGAGGCGCATCACCGGATCACGATCACCGACGAGGCGCTGGTGGCCGCCGCCCAGATGGCCGATCGGTACATCTCTGATCGCTTCTTGCCAGACAAGGCGATCGACCTCATCGACGAGGCGGGGGCCCGGCTACGGATCCGCAGGATGACTGCGCCGCCCGACCTGCGGGAATTCGATGAGAAGGTCGCCGCCGTACGGCTGGAGAAGGAAGCGGCTATTGACGCGCAAGACTTCGAGCGCGCTGCCGGCCTTCGCGACGACGAGAAGAAGCTGCTGACCGCTCGCGCAGAGCGCGAAGCGCAGTGGAAGTCTGGTGATCTTGACGTCGTCGCCGAGGTGGACGAGGAGATCATTGCTGAGGTCTTGTCGACTGCGACCGGCATTCCGGTATTCAAGCTGACCGAGGAAGAGTCGGCCCGGCTGCTCCGGATGGAGGAGGAGATCGGCAAGCGCTACATCGGCCAGCACGACGCGGTCAAGGCGCTCTCTCGTTCGATCCGCCGTACGCGTGCGGGCCTGAAGGACCCGAAGCGGCCCAGCGGCTCGTTCATCTTCGCCGGCCCGTCCGGTGTCGGTAAGACCGAGCTGACCAAGGCGCTGACGGAATTCCTGTTCGGCGACGAGGACGCGCTGATCCAGCTCGACATGAGCGAGTACTCAGAGAAGCACACCGCTTCACGGCTCTTCGGTTCGCCTCCTGGCTATGTCGGCTACGAAGAGGGTGGCCAGCTCACCGAGAAGGTGCGCCGCAAGCCGTTCAGTGTGGTGCTGTTCGACGAGGTCGAGAAGGCTCACCCCGACATCTTCAACTCGCTGCTGCAGATCCTTGATGAGGGCCGGCTGACCGACGCGCAGGGTCGCGTGGTCGACTTCAAGAACACGGTGATCGTGATGACCACCAACCTCGGTACCCGCGACATCGCCAGGAGCGTGTCGCTCGGATTCAGCCAGGGCTCCGACACCGATGGCGGCTACGAAAAAATGAAGGCCAAGGTATCGGATGAGCTGAAGCAGCACTTCCGGCCGGAGTTCTTGAACCGGGTTGATGAGGTCGTGGTCTTCCGCCAGCTGACGCAAGAGGACATCGAGCGGATCGTCGATCTGATGGTCGGTCAGATCGAGATTCGGCTGAAGGACAAGGACATGGGCATCGAGCTCACGCCCGCGGCGAAGACACTGATCGCCAAGCGCGGCTTCGATCCCGTGCTCGGGGCTCGTCCGCTGCGCCGCGCGATCCAGCGCGACGTCGAGGACCTGCTCGCGGAGAAGATCTTGTTCATGGAGCTGAAGCCGGGCGAGATCGTCGTTGTCGACGTCGCTGACCCGGGCTCGGAGCACCCGTTCACGTTCACCGGCATCCCGCGTTCGGCAGCTCCGGACGTGCCGCCAGTGGAGTTCGGCGGGATCGTTGAAGGCTTCAGCGAGGGCGACGCCACCGTCAACGAGTAAATCTCAACGTCGACCGATCGAGTACGAGTCCGGCCGCATCCCTTCGGGGGTGCGGCCGGTCGGTTTCATGTTTGCCGCCCGAACTCCCACACCCTGGTTGCCGAAACCTACGTGTACGTAGCTTGCTTACGGTTTGCATAGATTGCTACCCATGCCGACCGCCAGAAAGGCTGTGCAGAGCCTTCTGTCCGATCACGGCTAGCCAAACGTGACAGAGTGGCGCGGTGCGATTGCTGAACCGCATTCCGCCGGTCTGGTTGGTGGTCTGGGGAATCATCTCGGTTCAGGTCGGCGCGGCGATTGCCAAGGACCTGTTCCACCTCGTTCCGCCTACGGCGCTGGTCTGGCTCAGACTCTTCACCTCGGCCATCATCTTGTTGATCATGGCGCGTCCCCGGCTACCCGGACATTCGCGTCGTGACTGGCTGATCGTTCTTGGATTCGGCGTCAGCTTGATGACGATGAACTGGGCGATCTACCAGTCTTTTGCGCGGATCCCGTTGGGTATCGCCGTCACCATCGAGTTCCTGGGACCGCTCGCTGTCGCCGTTATCGGTTCCCGTCGTCTTAGGGATCTGATTTGGGTTCTTCTCGCTGCTACCGGCGTCGCCTTACTCGGCGCGTCGCGGGCGACATTGAGCCTTGCCGGGGTCGGATTTGCACTGCTCGCAGGCCTTGGGTGGGCGTGTTACATCCTGTTGAGTGCGCAGACGGGTCGTCGGTGGCCGGGCCTCACCGGACTCGCCCTCGCCAGCATGGTGGGCGCCATTGCCCTGGCCCCGCCCGCGATCCTCGATGCTGGCAGTCGGCTGCTCAACCCAACCGTGCTCGCGCTCGGGGTCGCGGTTGGCCTGCTCAGTTCGGTTATCCCGTACAGCTTCGAGTTGATGGCACTACGTCGTATTCCGCCGCGGGTCTTCAGCATTCTGATGAGTCTCGAGCCGGCAGCCGCGGCACTTGCGGCCATGATCGTGTTGGGCGAAATCCTGACCCTTATCCAGTGGCTTGCGATGGCGTGCGTGGTGATCGCCAGCATTGGCGCATCGTCGACGTCGACGACATTGGACCAGCCAGCACCCGATTAGGGGCGGGCGGCTATTAGCTTCAGCCAACCAGCCAGTCGAAGCACGCATCCTGCACTGCCTGGTCACGCCCGGCGGCAAGATGATCAAGTCCTGGATGAGTACGGATGCGCACCTGAGCTGCGGCGGCCGGGTGGTTAGCCGCTAGCGCGGCTTGAACGCGACGGCGTTCTCGCCGTTGATATGAAGATCATCTCCAGCTAGCTCGAAGGTGATCGCCGGCCCTCGAGCAAAAGAGTCGAGATGGGTCATCGGGTTGAGATGATCAAACATCCATTGTCCGTACGGCGACGGCTCGCCCTGCTCGATCACTGTTTCAGGATCATCCAGCAAGGTCATTTTTGGCCGGGTCCAATCGGGCGTGGCGATCATCGCCGCAATGCGACTGACTCGCTCGTCGATGCCAGCCAGCGCAATCGACACGTCACCGCCCATCGACACGCCACCTGCGACCAGCTCATCGGGCTTGAATCTCTCAACAGCCCAATCCAGCACCCGAACTGCATCCAGCGTGGTGTGTCCCAGGATCGGCCACACGTGTAGCCGGAACTGACCGAACGCGCGGGCCATCCGCTGATCGACCGGTTCGTCGGTTCGTTGGCCGTGCTGCCATGCATCGAAAGAAAGGGCGGTCACGCCAGCTTCGGCGAGTCTCGACAGGAAGGGCACCACCGCCTCCTTTGAGCCGCCGAGGAAGTGCATCCACAGGGTCAAGCGGCCACCGAAACCGGTGCCGCTCGAACGCGCGACGAGAACAGGGATGTCGTCGACCTGGGCGGCGTCCATGTTTGCGGAACTATCGCGGGCGGTGCCTAGTGGCCAAACACATCGGAGTCAGTGACGACCGACTCGCCGCGATCCAAGGAGCTGATCTTGCTCATTTCTTCTTCGGTCAGTTCGAAGTCAAAGATGTCGATGTTCTCGGCAATGCGGCCGGCGTGTGAAGACCGCGGAATGACGATCAAGCCCAGCTGTACGTGCCATCGCAGCACGACCTGCGTCGCAGACTTGTCATGATCATCGGCGATGCTGATGATCAACGAGTCGCTCCTGAGCTTGTCACTCGAGGCGCCGAGCGGGCTCCACGACTCGGTGACGATGTCGTGTGCGGTGTGGTACTCCCGGCTCTCGCTTCTAGTCGAGTACGGGCTGAGCTGGATCTGATTGACATTGGGGATGATGCCGGTTTCTTCCTGCACCCGCTGCAGGTGCGCTGGCTTGAAATTCGACGTGCCGATGGCGCGGAGTCCACCGTTGTCCAGAATTGCCTGCAGACCCTGCACTGCCTCGACATAGCGATCTTGGTCCGGGTTCGGCCAGTGCACCAGCATGAGGTCGATGTAGTCGACGCCCAGTCGCTTCAGGCTCGCCTCGTACGCCTGACGGACGCCGTCGACGCTGTGCCAGCGCCGGTTGAACTTAGTCGTAATGAAGATCTCGGAACGGTCGATGCCTGATTCGCGGATGGCCTGGCCGACCGCATCCTCGTTCCGGTAGTTCTCAGCGGTATCGATCAGCCGGTAGCCGGCCTCGATAGCCGTCCGAACCTGACGCACCGATTCACCGCCGACCAAGGGAGATGTTCCTAGGCCGAGCACCGGGATCTCAGCGCCGGTACGAAGTGGGAGGGTTGGGGCGAGCGCTGATATCACAGCGAGTCCCTTTCTGATCGGATTCGGAAATCTAGCTCGGCAATGACCACGTGCTGCCGGTGGCCACCACCAATCCGTCCTCGACGAGTGAGGCCAGCGCACGTTTGCGCTGCGCCACATCTTGCCACGTCGCGGCCAGCTGATGATCTTCAACCGGGTCGGGGCCGGACCGGAGTACTGCAAGCAAGGCACCTCGGCATTGCCGATCGGTTCCCGCGTACGCCTGACCGCGTCGCGGCGCCCCGACCCAGCTCGGATTGCCGGCCTGCCGCCAGGCACAAAGATCTGCTACCGGGCAGGCGTCGCACAGCGGATTACGAGCCCGGCAGACCAATGCGCCGAGCTCCATAGAGGCAACAGCCCAGCGCGCCGCACGCCCCGGGTGCCGCGGGGCCAGTTGCTCGGCGACCACCCGTTCCTGGATCGTTGCCGCAGAAGCAGGAAAGGCGACGCCGAACGCCACCCTGGCCAAAACACGGCGCACATTGGTGTCCAGCACGATCTCGCGCCGCCCGTACGCGAAGCTGCGGATCGCCGCCGCGGTGTATGAGCCGACCCCGGGCAGCCGGAGCAGCGAGTCGCGATCCTCCGGCACCTGACCATCGAAGTCGTCGGTGATCATCCGAGCCGCCTGGTGTAGCCGGAGCGCCCGGCGCGGGTAGCCGAGACGACCCCAAGCCCGGACCGCATCACCCGGCGGGGCTGCGGCCAGTGAAGCGGGCGTCGGCCAGCGTTCCAGCCAGGCCCGCCATGGGCCGCGGACCCGCTCCACGGGCGTCTGCTGCAGCATGAACTCGCTGACCATGATCGCCCACGGTGTCGCATCGAGGCGTCGCCAGGGCAGATCGCGAGCATGGTCGTCGCACCAGTTGAGGATTTGCCGAACCACGGTAGTGGCTTTGCCGAGCTGCAGCTCCTCGCCTTTGACGGCTTCCAACACCCGCGTCACGCTACTCTGCTCCGCTTGCTGTGCCTGATCGCTCGCTTCGCTCGCTGCAATGTTCGCCGCGGATCGCGCTTCATGAGTGAGGCGGCGTGCCTCCAAGCCGGCCAGAGCCATGCTGCCTAGGCTCAGCGCCATGATCGGCCTGGTGCACCCGGTGGGCCCCGAGACAGCCGGGACCTACTGGACTCGACGCGGGTTCGTCATCGGCGCAACGGTCGTGCTCGCGATCGCTCTGGTATTGACCATCGGCGGCACGAGCAGCGGCTCGGCAGCTCAAGCAAGTCCCTCGACACCCGCTTCGGCATATCCGGTGCCGAGCGCGACTTCGCCGAACCCGCTGCAAACAGCCCCACCCACCCCATCAGTGGTCGACTTCTCCTCCACAAGTACGGCGACAGCGAGTCCGCAGCCGACAGCTTCAAAGAAGAAGAAGAAGGGGCACCCCAAACCGGTAGCCTGCCCGGCCAGGGACCTTCGGCCGACCTTGACCGGCAGAATTCGCCTCGCCCCGAAACAGCGCACCAGATTCCAGTTGTCTTTGATCAATGGCTCAGGTCGAACCTGCACCGCCCGGGTGACAAGGAAGAACTTTGAGCTCAAGATCTCCTCCGGCAAGGGGCAGCTGTGGAGCACCCGTGACTGTCCATCCGCCATCAACACGATCAGCCGCAAGCTGGGCTCCGAGCATGCGGTCGCATGGTCGCTGACTTGGAATGGCAAGCGCTCCAAGGCCAACTGCAAGTCCGCCCGCCAAGTGCCGAAGCCAGGCCGCTACGCTGCGACCGCGCGGCTTGACGGCGCCGAGCCGGTGAAGTTGCGGATGACGATTTCGTGAGGGCTGCCGCCTCGACGCTCGCAACTCAAGAAAGACGCTCCGTGTACGCCGACTCGGCTAGCCTCACCAGGCCGTCTCGAATGACCCGCGCACGGCTCTCGCCGACGCCCTCGACCGCCTGCAAGTCATTGGCGCTGGCCCCGAAGAGTGCCTGCAACGTGCCGAAGTGCTCGATCAACCGGTCTCCCAGATACGTCGGCAGGCGGTTGATCTGCGCCATCTGCCGGAAGCCGCGAGTCGTGACATGAGCCTCCAGATGCACGTTATGCGGGAAACCGGCGGCCCGTGCCACCGTAAGCGGATCAAGCAGTTCGTCGGTATTAAGGTGCCGCAGATTGACCAGGCCGAACGCGGCGGAGCCCGGTGGTCGATAGTCCCGCTCCAACAGGCAACGCAACTCATCAATTCCAGCGCGGAGCTCATGAAGCTGCAGGGTCAGCAGCCGGCCATCGGTCCCCAACTCGACAACATAGGTGTCTAGCTCCTCCTCGAGCCGCCGCACCATCTCCAGTCGCTGTGCGACCAGCGCGACGTCCCGGGCCGTTACCTGATCTTGGACCTCCAAAGAGGACAGCCGGGTCGTCACTTCCCAAAGCCGCCCTCGGTAGCGTTCCAGGGTCTGCAAAGCCTGGTGCGCACGCGTCAAGATCTGATCGGAATGCTCGACGAGATGGCGGTCATGATCCAGGTATAGGGCGATCGTCGACATGGATGCCGAGACGGAAACGACAGGCAGCCCCGACTGGCGCGACACCCGGTCGGCCGTACGATGCCGGGTGCCGGTTTCCACGGTGTCGATGGTCGGGTCGGGCATCAGCTGAACTCCGGCGCGCACGATCCGGTCATCTTCCCAATCGACGATGATCGCGCCATCCATTTTCGCCAGCTCACGTAGCGCTGTCGGGGTATAGGCGACGTCCAGGGCGAAACCGCCGGTCGAGATCTGCGAGATGACCTTGTTCCGGCCGAGGACGACCAGCGCCCCGGTGCGGCCGCGCAGGATCCGCTCAAACCCATCGCGGAGCGGAGTACCAGGCGCCATCATCGTGAGGTACTCCAGCAGCCGACGGCGCCGATCGATGTCTGACGCCACAATTGCTCCCTCCGTCAGCGTCAGAGATTCAGGCGGGGGCGGGCCCTGTCGCGCCGTTGCGACCAGACCCACTCCCTCGGCCGACCGTATCAACCGCGTCATCGGGGGAAGCAGCAGCGTCACGCTGAGTCCTCCGGCCGAAGCCCGAGAGCCGCCAAAGCCTGCTCAAGGGTGGTCACCGAATGCACCACCATGCCGGCGTGAACTGTCAACGCCTGCTCGCGCGAGTCCCGGGTCTCGGCGGGTATCACCGCCTCGGCGAAACCGAGCCGCACGGCCTCGTTGAGCCTCCGGCTGGTTCCCGGGACCCGGCGCAATTCGCCGGCCAGGCCCACCTCGCCTAAAGCCACGATGCGTTGCGGTACCGGCTTGTTGCACGCCGCCGACGAAACCGCGAAGGCCGCCGCCAGGTCAGCTGCCGGATCGCTCACCTTGGCCCCGCCCACCGTGGAGGCGTAAACATCACGATCACTCAGACGTATGCCGCAGCGCCGCTCCAGCACAGCAAGCACCATCGCGAGCCGGCTCGATTCGACACCGTTCACGATGCGTCGCGGATGTGTCAGCGCCGACCCGACGACTAGCGCCTGAACCTCGGCAAGCAGTGGTCGGCGACCCTCCATCGTGACCGTCACGGCGCTGCCCGGCACTGGCTCACCATGGTGTGAGGTGAAAAGACCCGAAGGATCCGACACCTCCACGATCCCGGAGTCGACCATCTCGAAGCAGCCGACCTCATCAGCCGGGCCGAAACGGTTCTTGACCGCTCGCACCATCCGAAAGCCGGAATGGCGATCCCCTTCAAACGCCAGCACCACATCGACCAGATGCTCCAGCAGACGAGGACCAGCGACGGCTCCGTCCTTGGTGACGTGTCCGACGATGATTACCGCCATGCCACGTCGTTTCGCGATCCGTACCAGCGCGCTGGTCACCTCTCGGACCTGCGTGACGCCACCGGGCGAGCCATCCGCCTCCGCCGTGCCAATCGTCTGCACGGAATCCAGCACCATCAGCGACGGCTCGACCTCCTCGATGTGTCCGAGCACAGTCCCGAGGTCGGTCTCGGCTGCCAAATAGAGCTGGTCGGCCAGCGCATTGGTACGCCCGGCCCGCAGCCGCACCTGAGCGGCTGACTCCTCGCCCGTGACATACAGGGTGGTATGCCCTTGGCGCGCCCACCGGGCCGCGACCTCGAGCAGCAACGTGGACTTTCCTACCCCAGGCTCACCAGCGAGCAGCACGACCACCCCCGGCACCAGACCGTCGCCCAGCACCCGGTCGAGCTCAGCTACGCCCGTCCGGGCATGGGTCGCCAAGCGCGCGTTGATCGTGCCGATTGGCACGGCCTTGCTTACCGGTGCCGATGAGGAGATCTGGCTTATCTTCGGCGCGGATGCCTCCACCACGCTGCCCCAGGTCTGACACTCGCCACAACGGCCGACCCAGCGACTCGACCGCCAGCCGCACTCAGTGCAGATGTGGCTGGGTCTGGTGCTGGTCTTCGGCATGGCGAAAAAGCTAGAGCAGGCGGCTGACATTTTGTCGGATGGCGCGCGATGCGCTCAGCTACTCTGACCGGAACACCACTCATCGCCGGGAGCGTCATGTCCATCGAGCCTGCTGCGGCGGTCCGCCGCGCGACCTCGGCGGAGAACGGCTGGTTCGCGGCTGGTGCTCTGCTGATCGCGGCTGGTGTGGCAACCGCGGTTTCGGTGCTGCGACAGTGGTCGCTGTGCAGTGGCAACGCGTCGGCTGAGGCGTGCGTGGCATTGCGCGGCACCATGAACATGCTGCCGATTCAAGCCGACACGGTGGCACTCCGGGTGGCGTGGTCGGCCCCACTGGCCGCATTGGGATTGACGCTTGCGACCATCGCGTGGATTGCGTTCTTGATCTTGACGCCGTTAGGTCACCGCAGCCAGCTTTTCGGCGCTGTCGTCGCCATCCCGCTGGTGATCATGACCGGTGCCGGGTGGTTTGGGGTCTGGTCGGTCGAGCGTTGGGTTGCTCACGGCGGCACCTGGATCATCATCGGCACGATCTCAGAGTTCGTCGGCCTTGCGTTCCTGGCGTACGCGGCGCTGAGCCGGGAAGCGGTCAACCGAGTGATCATGCAGCGGCTGGTGGTTCTGCTGTTCGGGGTAACCGCGTTTGGCACGATGCATCAATCTGCCGAATTCATCCTGCTGGGTCTCGCCAATCAGTCAGCTGTCGGTGTGCCGCGGTTCTTGGGTCTCGGAACGGCGACGACCCTCGTCCTGACGGGAGCCGGTGTGATCCTGATGACCCTCTGGGCGCGCAAGAACCCTGAGCGTGCCCACGATGTTTCGCTCCTCGGCTAGCACGGCTCGCCGAGGTGCGGGCTAGTGATTCGATGGCGGCAATGTAGCCGCGACCTCCAAGACGCGCTCGTTGGCAGCAGGTTCACCGACGGTGATCCGGAGGCCGTCCCAGTCTCCGCCTGAGGCGTACGGCCGCACCATCAGCCCGGCTCGGGCGAAGGTCGCCGCGTACGCCCGCGTGTTCGGCCCACCTGGCAACCAGACGAAGTTGCCCTGGGCGTCTGGGATGTCGAAGCCGAGGCCCCGCAGGCCGACGGCCAATGCATCACGCGCCTTGACCAGATCGGCAACGCGCTCGAGCAACTGCGGCTCGGCCGCCAGTGAAGCGATCACCGCCGCCTGCGCGGCGATGGACACCCCGAACGGCAACGACACGGTCCGAACGGCACCGGCAAGATCAGCATCGGCCACGCAGTAGCCGACCCGAAACCCAGCCAGCCCGTAAGCCTTGGAAAAGGTGCGGAGCACTGCGACGTTCCTGCGCCCGGTGAGGACGTCCAGCCCGCGCAGACCTTCCGGGTCAGTGACGAATTCCAGATACGCCTCGTCGAGAGTGATCAAGATGTGATCAGGTATCGAGTCGAGAAAGTCGATCACCTCTGCATGCTGCAGTGCCGGACCCGTCGGGTTGTTCGGCGTACAGAGCATGATCGCCTTGGTAGCCGGGGTAACCGCCTTGCGCATTGCATCAAGATCATGAACACCACCCGGACCGAGCGGTACCTGAACCGATCTCGCCCCCGCTATCGGCACTGCGATTGGATAGGCCTCGAAGCTGCGCCACGCGTAAATGACCTCATCGCCGGCCTCACAGGTGGCCTGAAGGAGGTGGTACATCACCGCTACCGACCCGGCGCCGAAGGCAATCCGCTCACCGGGCACGCCAAGCCGGCTAGCGAGCGCGTTGGTGATCTCGGCGTTGGCAAAGTCTGGGTAGCGATTCATCTGGGCAACTGCGGCGGCGGTTGCCTCGATAACACCAGGAAGCGGTGGATAGGGATTCTCGTTGCTGGATAACTTGAAGGACTGCTCGTGATCCAACGTCGGAGCGGGCTTGCCAGCGGTGTAGGTCGGCAGTCCAGCAACGGCCGAGCGAAGCTTGATCAAATCCGGACCTCACCGCGCGGGGTGCTGAAGATCGCGGCGGCGAGCCCCGGCCGATCCTGCGGGGCACACCAGCCGATGTCGACGTCGGACAAGACCTCTTTACTCCGGCCACCGAGCCATTCGTCGATCCGCTTCGGATCGCCGGCGATCTCGATCTTGAGGAGCTCGACCTCACGGCCGCCGACGGATGGATGGATCGCATCACGCGACCATTGCACGAAGAAAGGCAATTGTGGATCGAACTGGAGGTCCTTGACGCCGAGCTGATGCCAGGTCAGGACCGTCCCGTCGGGCAGATGGCGATGACCCTCGATCGCCGGGCGACCCATCCGCTGTTCCAATGGGGCAAGATCATCCACTGCGATCACCCAGCCCAGCCAACCGCCACCTTCCGCGGAGCGCGCCCGGACCGCCTGACCGAACGGCGCCTTGTCCGCCGCAGGGTGATCAAGAACACTGACGACCTCCAAGTAATGCCCGGCCGTCAGCGGCAGGATGAGGTTGCGGGTGCCGAAGCGAGGATGGAATCCGCCGTCGAGAAACCTCACCCCCAACCGCGCTCCGAGTCGCTGCGCCGTGGCTTCCAGGCCTTCCGGTCCGGCCGCGAACGACAGGTGGTCCAAGTGCATGCCCACATTGTTGCCGGGGGTCATTGACCCAGAGCAGGGGGCCTGGTTCACCGCTTGGGGCGTAGAGGTGCTATCAGCTTGGGATCGGCGGGATGCCGCATCGCATTGCCACGTCGGGAGTCGAACTCTTCACACATCGTGACCAGGACCTCGTACGCTCCGGCACCCATCAGCGCAACCAGCTCGGCACGGTTTTCCAGATAGACCGGGCGTACGCCTGAATGGGCCTCGCTATTGGAGGAGCAATACCAGTCAAGATCGACGCCACCGGGACCCCAGCCGTCCCGCCCATATTCACCGATGCTGATCTCGGTGTAGGTGGTCTCGTCCGTACGCGTCACAGTACGGAACTGGCGCCGGATCGGTAGTTGCCAGCAGACGTCCGGCTTGGTTTCCAAGAAATCGCGGCCCTGGCTCATGGCCAGCAGATGCAGCGCGCAACCTTGACCGGCCGAAAACCCTGGGCGGTTGAGGAAGATGCATGCACCATCGATAACCCTCGTCTTGCGGCCCGGCAGCTCCCCCTCGGCAACATGATCAGGACGCTCCTCCTCGGCCCAGCCGCCGACCCGACCGTCCTTCTTGTACTGCCACTGGCTCGCCTTCAGCTGCTTGACCGCCTTCGCGACCCGCTGTTCATCCTCGGCATCGGCGAAATGGGCGCCTAGAGTGCAGCATCCGTCATGTGGCCGATCGGCATAGATGCCCTGGCAGCCGTTGCCATAGATGCAGGCCCATCGTGAGGTGAGCCAGGTGAGGTCGCAGCGAAAAACCTGGCTGTTGTCGGCTGGATCTCCGAACTCCACGAAGGCGCGGGGGAAGCCGATCAGCACTTCTGGCACGCGCGCCAGTGTATGCCTGATGGCGCGAGGTCTAGGCTGGGCGCGTGCGTTCAGCCGACTCGTCACCCGCTACGACGTGGGCACCGGGGCCGGTAAAGGTGAACTCCGAAGGCCACTTGATCAAGATTCCGCCTGCTCGGGTAGGACTCTCCACCTCCTCTGTGTATCCCGAGAGCACCTCGAGCGCATTCGAACTCGCCCGCCGACTTGGCTATGACGGGCTGGAGGTGATGGTCGGTATCGACCCGGTGGCGGCGGACATCGACGCGGTGGAGAAGCTGCGTGACTATCACGGCGTACCGGTGCTGGCGATCCACTCACCGTGCTTGTTGATCACTCAACGGGTATGGGGCACCGATCCGTGGGCGAAGCTAGAACGTTCAGCGGAGGCGGCGCAGCGGCTGGACGCCAATGTCGTTGTGGTGCATCCGCCGTTTCGCTGGCAGCGTGATTACGCCAGAGGCTTCGTCGAGGGAGTCCGGCGCCTTGCCGAAGACACCGGGATCCTGTTCTGTGTCGAGAACATGTATCCCTGGCGTACTCCGGGCGGCGAGCTGAAGGCGTACGTCCCGGGCTGGGACCCAACTGATCTTGATTACGCCGATCTGACATTGGACTTTTCGCACGCCTCGACTGCCGGCCAGCAATCGATGGATCTCCTACGGTCGTGGGGCTCGCGGCTGCGCCATGTCCATCTCACCGACGGAACGGGTTCTGTCAAGGACGAGCACCTGGTGCCCGGTCGTGGCGACCAGCAGGCTGGCCGGGTGCTGCAGTACCTGGCTGAGCGGAACTTCACCGGGCACGTGGTCTTGGAGGTCAATTCGCGCAAGAGCGGCACCCGCGCGCAGCGGGAGGCCGACCTGGCCGAGTCGCTGGCTTTCGCCCGGCTGCACCTGGCAGCGCCGATCCAGCCCTCGTACGCCGTGGACGGTACCGGCGTCGCTAGCGCACTCTGAGCGGCGGCCATCCGGAGACTAGCGGGTGGCCTCGCAGAGACCTCTCGTTCGTTTCTCCGCTCAAGGCCGCGAATGCGCTCCATACACGTGTAGATGGCCCATTCTTTGTGGCTCTGTGATGCAGAAACGCACCTGCAAGATCAGCCTGGCCGAGCCGACTCCTCCGACACGTCAGGGTTTACGTCAATGAAGACGTGCAGCCATTGCGTTTGCTCAGCCAAGAACGCCTCCGAACCATCGACACTGTGCTCATGGATATTTGGGCTTATGGATATTGGGCTATGGATATGTGGGCTGACGAGTAGCGGCTGGTGAGAGCACCATGACATCACCAGCAGACCGTCCGTCTCGCCAGGGGCCGGGACGAGTGCGCCAGGCCGCGATCTATCGAGCTGGGACGCTTGGTCGCGCTCCATCGATTCCGACGGACGCAGCCAGCCTTGAGCGACGTGCGAAGAAGGTCATGTCCCCGCAGGCATGGGCGTACGTCGCTGGTGGCGCGGGCGAGGGCCGGACCATGCAACACAACCGTGACGCCTTCGAGCGGTGGCGGGTCGTGCCTCGCATGCTGCACGGGGTGACGGAGCGCGACCTGACGACCTCGGTGCTCGGTACCCCGCTGGCTTCACCGATACTTCTGGCACCGATCGGCGCGGCGTCTCTTGTGGCGGGAAACAGCGACGTGGTCATCGCCCAAGGCGCCGCGGCAGCTGGTACGCCGTACGTGATTTCCAGCCAGGGCAGCAACCCCATGGAGGAGACCGCTGCCGAAATGGGCTCGACGCAGTTCTGGTATCAGCTCTACTGGTCCACCGACGAGGCGCTCGTCGATTCGATGATCAAGCGCGCTGAAAGCTGCGGTGCGCAGGCGCTCGTCGTCACCCTGGACACGACCATCCTGGGATGGCGGCCGCAAGATCTGAACCTCGGCTCACTACCGTTTGCGCGCGGTCACGGCATTGCGCAATACACCTCTGATCCACGCTTCCGCGAGATCGTTCAGGATCGAATTGCGGCGGCCGGCGATCGCCCGAAGACACGGGTCAGTCTGGGCGCGGTGCGCACGTTGGTGTCAATGTCCCAACAGCATCCGGGCGTGTTCGGCAAGAATCTGCGATCGGTGGAGCCACGGGCAGCCGTAGAGGCGTTTCTCGATATCTACTCCAACCCGGGCCTGTCCTGGGACCATCTTGGGACTCTCCGCGATCGAACGTCCTTGCCGATCGTGCTCAAAGGGATACTTCATCCCGATGACGCGCGCCGGGCGATTGAGCTTGGCGTCGACGCGATCATCGTGTCCAACCATGGCGGCAGGCAAGTCGACAATGCCGTCGCCTCTCTGGATGCACTAGTCGCCATTCGCGAGGCCGTCGGAGAGCAGCCGAAGATCTTGCTGGACAGCGGCATTCGCTCAGGGACCGATGTGTTTGTCGCGCTGGCGCTCGGGGCCGATGCTTGCCTGATCGGCCGGCCATACATCTACGGGCTGGCCCTAGATGGCGCGGACGGGGTGCGCCAGGTCATCGAGAACGTTGTTGCCGAGCTCGACCTGACCATGGCGCTGCTCGGCGTCCCGACGATCAAGGATCTGTCCCGCGACCTCCTCCTGCCCGCTGTGTGAAGATCAGCTCAGGCGCTAGCTATTTCTCGTGTGGACCATCCACGCGGTAGCGCAGGTGTGTGACGTTGGGCCCGTCGATCACCCGAGTCCGGGACAGCTGCCAGTCATAATCAGACCTGTCACGAGCAGTGAATTCATCCCAAGAATGTGAAGAGTTGCTGTCCGGTGATCAACGGCTGGGACGGGCCGTCGTAGCGGGCCGAGCCGAGTGCTGCCCGCTCACCTTCATCTTGATCAAATTCACGGTAGTCAAGCTCGACGAAGCCGGCCGCTGCGAGCACACCATGAACCAAGCTGTTCGCATCGTTGGTGGCGCGTGACCACAACAGCGTCGCGCCTGGTCGGCAGAGCTGTGGCGCCGTCATGATCGTACGCCGGACGTCGTCGTCGCTGACGTTGCCGAAGATGCCCATCATGATCACCAGATCTGCTGGCACCGCGCCGGCGTACGCCGCGGTGTTTCCGGCGTCGAGAGTCCGCACGACGACGTTCTCCAGCCGTGACGCGGCGGCGAACTCCCGCGCTCGCTGCGCCAGGACCGGGTGCAGCTCGATCAGTGTGGTCTGGATCCGCGAGGAGTCGTCGCGCTCGGCCAATACCTGCAGTACGTCCCGGCCATCGCCCGCGCACAGGCTCAGCGCGGTGGCCTGCCCACGGATCTGGTCCAGCGCGGAACGGATATAGGCCTGCACCTGGCGTAACCGCCACGAGAGATCGGA
>Ga0184621_10000099_pt1 | contig 15050 bp, 12 predicted proteins | sample PLM1_30_b1_FD_133144 | JGI IMG/M metagenome (GOLD analysis project Ga0184621, IMG submission 133144) | Groundwater sediment microbial communities from an aquifer in East River, Colorado, USA - PLM1_30_b1 | ecosystem: Environmental > Terrestrial > Soil > Riparian zone | place: USA: East River...
GCTTGTTAAGCGCGCGCGACTAGCCCTTGCAGCCAATGGGGGACAGTGACAATCTTCCCAGTGTCTCCCCCGCTGCGAGGACCCATGCGCGAGTCCCGTCTCTCCGTCGCTATCGCGTGTTCGCTGCTCGTCGCCTGCGTCGGTCCCACCGACCTGAACCAGGTGACTCCACCCCTGAGCATGTCCGTCGTCTCCGGAGACGGGCAGCAGGGCCCTCCCGGTAGCGAGCTGCCCGATCCGCTCGTCGTGCGCGTCGAGGACTCGCGGGGCCGGCCGGTGTCGGGGCAGATCGTCAACTTCCGCGTCGTGTCGGGCGGTGGCTCGGTGTTCGCGGGTGCCGCGATCAGCAACCGCAGCGGTCTCGTGCAGGAGCGCTGGACCCTCGGCTTCGGCGGCCTGCAGCGGGTTGAGGCGCGTGCGATCGATCCGGCCACCGGCGAGCCGCTCACGTTCGCCGTGTTCACGGCCACTCTGTCGGACAGCACCCCGCCCCTGGTCTTCAATCTCAACGCGTTCCCCAACCCCGCTCAACCCACGGACTCGGTGATCATCACCGCCGTGGTGAGCGATACGTTCACGGGCGGGTCGAACATCGCCGGTGCTGAAGTCCAGGTCGACAGCGGGCCTTTCCTCGCGATGTCGGCGGGGGACGGCGCATTTGACCAGCAGAACGAGTTCGTGGTCCGCAGCCTCTTCGGACTGGCGCTCGGCGGGCACTCCGTGTGCGTGCGCGGCCGCGACGCGGCGGGCAACATCAGCTTCCCCGACTGTACGTTCCTGCTGGTCACGAACGGCGGGGGAGGCGGCGACAGCACACCGCCCATCACGAGCAACGTGAACGCGTCCCCCAATCCAGCGCACCCGACCGACAGCGTCGTCATCACGGCGCTGGTGAGCGATTCCCTCACGGGTCAATCGACAATTGCCGGCGCGGAAGTCCTGCTCGATAGCGTGCTGTTGGTGGCGATGCTCCCGCAAGACGGCAGTTTCGACCAACAGATCGAGGGCGTGACGCGAACCTTCGGCGGGCTCGCCCTGGGCAGTCACTTGGTGTGCGTGCGGGGGCGCGACAGCGCGGGCAACGTCGGCGCTTTTAGCTGCACGTTCTTCACGGTCACGAACGGCGGCGGGGGTGGAGACACGCTGGGGCCGGTGACGCTCAACGTCACGGCCACACCCGACTCGGCGTCCTCGACTGACTCAACACTGATCAGGGCCGAGGTGCGGGACACGTTTACGGGCGGATCCAACATTGCCGGCGCGGAGATGCGAGTGGACAGCGGCGGTTTCGTGCCGATGTTCCCCACCGACGGCGCGTTCGATCAGCAGAACGAGCGCGTGAACCGGCTCGTGGTCGGGCTAGCGGCGGGGTCGCATACCGTGTGCGTGCGCGGCAGCGACACGGCGGGCAACATCGGCAATGAGACCTGCATCGGGTTCAGCGTAGCTGCGGTTATCCGCGAATCGCCGCAAAGAGCGCGACGACAGCGATAACGACGCCGACGCTGATCTTGGCGGCGGTCGCGGCGACTCGACCGACGAGCGCGCCCCACCCCGCCCGGACAGCGGTGCCGGCATCGGAGCGTGAATACTCGAAGATCACGGCGCCCGCGAACGCGCCGACAAAGGCGCCGATCACGCTGCCGATGATGGGCACCGGAACGCCGATGATGGCGCCGACGAGTCCGCCGAGCAGCGCGCCCCACCCTGCCCGTTTCGATCCCCCGTAGCGCCGCGCCATACCAAACCCGAGCCACGCTTCGATGACCTCAGCGACTCCTGCGAGCGCGACGACCGTCACGATCGTCCACGTGCCGATGCGCTGGAAGTCGGTGAGCAACCCGTAGGCCACGACGGCCAGGACCATCAGCCACAGCCCCGGCAGGCCAAGCGCGACGAGCGCCAGGCCCGCGAGGAAGCAGGCCGCCATGAGCCAAATGAGGAGAGTAGGGTTCATGAGTTGAATTCTAGCACCCACGCGCGGCTTGCCGGGCGCTGTCGAGGAGCGCACGTTGCGGCGTGATTCAAATCGAGGCCTGCGTCGAGTCGCTCGAGGCCGCCGTGGCGGCGGCCGAGGGGGGCGCCGACCGTATCGAGTTGTGCACCGATCTCGCGGTGGGCGGCGTTTCGCCGGGGCGCGAGCTGCTGACGGCATGCGTATCCCAGCTAGACATCCCCGTCTTCGTTATGGTCCGGCCGCGCGCCGGTGACTTCCGCTACTCGACGGCCGAGCAGACAGCCATGCTTGACGAGATCGGACGCGCGAAAGATGCAGGAGCGCGGGGCATCGTCACAGGCGCGTTGCGATTGGGCGGCACGGTGGACGAGACCCTCACGCGGGAGCTCATGGCCGCGGCGCGGCCGCTGCCCGTAACATTTCACCGCGCCTTCGACGAATGTCCGAATGCGGAAACGGCGCTCGAGACCTTGATCCGACTCGGCGCCGCGCGGATTCTCACGTCAGGCCAGGCAACGGCGGCGCCGGACGGTGCAGCGGCGATCGCTAAGCTGGTGCGGGTCGCGGCCGGACGCATCGGCATTCTCGCCGGCGGTGGGATCCACGGCGACAACGTGGCCGCGCTGGTGCAAACCAGCGGTGTGCGCGAGGTGCACCTCAGCACCAAGGACGCGGACAAGATTCGAGGGGTGGTGGAAGCACTGAAGCGTTAGCACTCTCGCGACAGCGCTGCTGGGTTGTGACCCACCTCACTGGCTTTCGGCGCGCGAAATGCATACGCATAGAGCCATGATCACGCCCCTGATCCACCGTGCGCTGACGCGCGAGGACCTGGCTCGGCTCGTTGCCGAGATCGGCCGCGTGAACCAGGCCGAAGCGCGCGCTGCCGAGGAGGCCATCCAGGCCGGCGAGGTGGATGCCGTGCTCGACTCGCCTGTGGCACTCGAAGCGGTGCGCGGCCGGGGGGGCGCGCCGGCAGCGGTCCCGCTGTCCATCCTCTGGTACGTTCCCGTGCGCGCCGCGCTGCGCGCGCGCGGCGTCTCCGATGTCGAGCTCGCCGACTACGCCGCCACCCTGCCCGTGGTGTTCGCAACCTGGCGCGCGGTGCGGACCGTCGCGCGCGGTGAAAACGGCATCGACGTGTGGTGGCGCTATGTGGCGTCGCTACCCGACGGCACGACGGCGCAAGCGGAGGGCGCGGCCGATGTCGCGGCGCTCGCGCTGTGGTGGGCGGGGTGCTTCCCCGAGTGGGTGAGCCGGCGCATGGCGGGAGAGGGGATGTTGCGCGCCTATGTGACCTTCGCGGCGCAGGCGCTGGCGCTCGCTTCCCGCATCGACGGACCCCATGGGCCGCTCTACGGTCGTGCGGCCGCGCAGGTCCAGGCGCTACACGCCGCGCTCACCGAGGCTCGCCGCGATTACCTCGGCCGGGACGTGCATAGCGCCCACAGCCGGCTGGAGCGGTTCCTAGGCCGGCTCAACTGACGAACACGACCCGAACACAGCCTCCGGCCCGAGACGTCGTGACGTAGCGCACTCCGCAGAGCGTGATGGACGACCGATAATGTTCTCAGCACAGCCCCGTTGCGCCCGCAATCAGGCGAGACGGGGCTGTGCTGTTTTCAGCGGACTGCGGCGCCCCAGGATCGTGGGTCGATCACCATCACGAAGGGGGCATTCATGCGACGGACATCTTGCCTAGCAGCCGCTCTGGCGGCCGCGACGGCGCTACCAGGCGTAGCCGGGGCCCAGAACGGGAACGGCGCGCCGAGCGGCACGCACTACAGCCTCAACATCATCGGCGTCTCGCACGAGAAGAACGTCCAACCCGATTGGGTAAGCGGCCACGTCATCTTCGTGGCCCTGGGAACGAAGAACGGCGCCGCCGTCAGCACCAAGATCCTTCTCAGTCAGAGTGGCGACGGGTCGTTCGACGTCCTCGACAAGAATGGAACCGACGGCGAAGCGTCGTTCTCGCTGCCCGCCCCGGGCGGGTACACCGTCTGGGCGCGCGCCCTCGGGACACCAGGTGGTCAGGCCAAGATGACCACGTGCGCCACCGACATCATCCTCGCCGACGCGGGCGTGATCTGCTCCACGCAGAACGAGGTCTTTGTGCGCGGGACGGGCAAGAGCAGCTTCCGTAACGTCACGAGCGCCCTCACCACGATCACCCTCGATCCGGTGGCCGATGCGGCGGCAGTGACCGCTTGCGGCGGCACGAACGTGAATCTCTTCGACCTGTGCCTCCTAGGCTACTTTTGGCAATACGACAACAACGGGCTGAAGCTGTTGCAGGTGCGTTTCTATCCCATTCCCAGCTAACTGACGTGAGGGGCGGGGAGCCGACTGGCTCCCCGCTCCAGGGGTGGTCAGAAGCACGGGCTCGGCTTGGCGTGCAGCTGGATGTTGCCGCCGGCGAGCGTGCCCGACGCGCTATACCCGTTCGACAGCTCGATCGTAAACGTGTCCTCACGCCCTGGCTCACCGTTGTCGATCACGTCCACCGTGTAGGTGAAGCCGCCGACACCGTCCACCTCGGCGGTGCCCGTGATGCGCCGGGAGAGCGGACCCGTGACCTCGTACCCGGTCACGCCCGTGCCCTTCACCTTGGAGCCGCCGTGATCGATGTAGGTCAGGTGACCCCAGGCGCCGCCCTGCTTGATCCCACCGGCGACGCCGAAGTTGGCGCGGGCGCCGGACTGGGTCGTGATCCAGCCGCCGCCGGTCACGAAGTCCCCGGCGGGCGGGGCGCACGCGCCGCAGGTGATGTCCGCATGGGCGGAGGAGATCACGACCTCGGCGAGCACCTGGCTCGTGCCCGGGATGACCGTCGTCACGTGCAACGCGTTCACAGTGATCTCGGCCTCGTTGCCGTCTTCACGGAACGACTGCTCGTTGATGACGATCCTGCCGTTCGGCAGGTCGATCTCTTGGTTCGGCGCGCCCGAGACGGCGAAGTCCTGGCCGTTCACGACGAGCCGGGCGACCTCCGAGCGGCCCCTCACACTCGCGCGGCCCTGGCCGTCGCATGTCGCTTCGGCCTGGGAGCGGAGTATGCTGGCCTCGACGGCGTTCCCGGCGACGTTCATGCTCACTTGGGCCACCGACGCTTCGGCACGGCTCGACGACCCCTGGCCGACGGTGGCGGAGTGTCCGGCCACCGCCGTGAGCTCGAGGACCCCGCCCGTCTGGTCCTTGGACACGCCGACCGTTAGCAGTGAGCCGTCGCGCGCGCCCCCCTCCGCGGGAAGCGGGCCCGTGTCTCCCAGATTGATCGTCCCGACGTTCAACACCGTCGCTTGCACGACGATCGCGCGGCCGCTGTACGACGTGGCGGGCGGCGCGACCAGCGTGGCGTCGGGCCGCTCTGGGCTCGCCGGAGCGGTCGGCTTCTCGCAACCGGCGAGCACGGCCGTCGCGAGCGCGAGGAATGTGGTGCGCTTCATGGTGCCCTCCTTCTGGAAAGGTCCCGAGGTAGGCCTCGGTACCGGCAGCGTAGCGAGGTGGGGCACCGGTTGTCTGTCAGGAGAACTGCGTCGCGGGGTGTGGGGAGATTTCCTACTCGACCTTCAGCAAGCCGACGCGCAGCGCGAAGCGGACCAGGTCGGTGCGGTGCTTCAGTCCCAGTTTGTCCATCATGCGGGCGCGGTAGGTGTCCACGGTCTTCGGGCTGAGGCGCAGCTGCTTGGCGATCTCGGTCGAGCTGTGCCCAGCGGCGGTGAGCGCCACCACCTGGCGCTCCCGCCCGCTCAGGCCGGCCAGAGTGCCCTGCGCCGGTTTCGTGTGCGGTTCCTTGTAGTGGTCGACGAGGACCCGGGCCGCGCGGGGGTCGAGAAAGACCTCGTCTTGAGCGACGGTGCGGATCGCCTGGGTGAGTTCCTCAACGGTGGCGAATTTGGTCACGAAGCCGTTGCCGCCGGCATCGAGCACTTCCAGCAACGTGTCCTCCTGAAGGTGGACGCTGAGCACGAGGATCTTGGTGTTGCCGGGCAGGGCGGCGATGCGGCGCAACGCTTCGAGCCCCCCGATGCCGGGCATGAGGAGGTCCATCAGCACGATGTCGGGCTTCAAGCTGCGCGCCTTGTCGATCGCCTCTTCGCCGGTGGTCGCTTCTCCCACAACGCGCAGGTTGGGCTGGCGGTCGAGGACGGCGCGCAGCCCCGCGCGGACGACCCAGTGGTCGTCGGCGAGCAAGATCTGGATTGGCGGCACGGGCGCGGATGCCGGTGGCGGATGCCGTCTCACGGTCGTGCCTAGCTCACGGAGCGAGGACCGTCTGCTCCGACCGGGCGCCCGGGTGCCTCGGAGAGACGCTCTCAGGATAGAGGCGGACGGCCGGTTGGCGCAAGAGTGCGCGTGATCCCGATCACGGGCGCGCGGGCCTGACCTCAACCCCTGGCTAGTGGAGCGTCACCCGGCCTGCCCCGGCCCGCGCCGGCCACCGCGGCGTGTACGAATACCCCTGAACCGTTTCATCGAACCCACGCTCCGATCGAGATACCGTACCGAACTTCACCGGCGCCACATCGAGCGCCAGCGTGCGGGACACCGAGATCTCCGTACAGAAGAAGGCGTCGGGTGGGAAGGCGGCTGGATCCCAGCGGTAACTGACGGTCAGCTCGCCGTTGGGCTTGAAGCTCATGCGCTTCTCGAGTGAGCCAGCGCGGAGTACCAGCTCCGCCGTCTTCGCGGTCGTAGTGACGCTCACGTCGAACGCCGCCCGTGCCCAGGAAGCGAGCTCGAGCATTCCGTCGGCCGCGACGACGCGATCGACGAACATTGCCCGGTCCACCTCATCGACGGGCGGCAACTGTTGCAGGCGGTTGGCCTGCTCCAGATCGTGAATGCTGGGCGCGCTATCGGATGAAACCGGCTTCGCTTCCTCGGCGCTGATCGCGTGATAGACTTCGCGCCGGCGAGTGAGCACGTCGCCATAGTTGATGCTGGATTCGAACAGGGTGTACTCCTCGATCACCCCGCCCCGCTTGGGACTCACGACGGCTGAGAAGGCGGAGGAATGAATCCAAATCTCGACCTGACCGTCACAATCCAAATCCAGCTGTTCCGCCACGAGCCCCTCACCGCGCCGCAGCTCCCGCTCGGCCTGGGCCAAGTTGTGCCAAATCGCCCCCCGGAGGTGCGGCAGGTAGAGCCCGCCGAACACGCCGTGCCAGTAGGCGTCATTGCACTGGGCTCGGCCGATGGCGCGCCGCGCCGCCGGCGGATCGCCCCGCTCCCGGCACAGCGCCGACAGCGCCAGCATCTTCTTGTGCATGCGATTCGATTCGGCGTACTTCACGAAGAAGTTGCGCCAGTGCCCGCCCCGCACGAGCGCCCCGTCGGGCCCCGCCACACGTGCCTCGCCCAAGTCGCGCTCGAGCACCGCAAGCCGCGCCGCGGCCGCGGGTGGTAGCGCCCAAGTTTCCATCTCGCGATACGACGCCGTGGGGAGATAGGCGAGCCCCGCGCTGGGGACTTCACCGAGCGCCGCGCCCGGCGTCGTGAGCTGAACCTCGCCGCCGTGCACCAACGCCGTCATGGCGTCCAAGAACTGATCCAGCCAGCCGCGCGTGTACACCCAGTCCTTGGTGCCGGGCCAGCCGCCGAATTTCTCGCCATCGTCTACGAACACCGCGAGCGGGCGGCCGGCGGCCCGAAGCTCTCGAAGGTACGTGGCGATGCTCGCCGGTGGTTTGAACGGGATGAGATAGCGGAGCCGCTCGTCGATAGGGAACACCGCGACTCGCTTACCGCCGCTCTCGGTCCAGAAGGGCGCGTGCAGCGCGTCGCGCTCGAAGCCGCTCACGAGGAAGTGACGGTCGTCGACCAGCACGTAACGCACGCCGGCGTCGGCCAAATCCCCGGCGAGGTCCGGCTCCCACACCCGCTCGGTGAGCCACAGCCCCGTCGCCTCCACTCCGAAGCGCCGCCGAATCGCCTCACGCATCCAACCGATCTGCTCGATCCGGTCCTGGCGCGGCAGCGAGGCGAGCACCGGCTCGTAGAAGCCCGCCAGTAACAGCTCCACGTGACCGTCCGCCGCCAGGCGACCGAGCAGATCGAGGTAGGCCGTGTCGTGGGCCTCGAGCCACTCGAGCAACGGCCCAGAGATGTGCAGCGTGAACGGGAAGAAGCGATGGGCCGCGAGCCGTTCGATCAGAGGGCGATAGACGTCGTGAAGATGCTCCTCGAAGACGTGGTCGAAGTTCCCCACGGGCTGGTGCAGGTGCACGCCGAATACGAAACGGACGGGATCCATCTCAGGCCTTCACGCGCTGCAGATAGACCTCGCGCCCGGAGCCCACGGAGGGATCGTTGCTCGGCGCCAACGCGAGCCGCTCGAGCAGCCCCGCTTCGAGCCGTGCCTGCTCCAAAGGGGGGCCGGCCAGCTCGATCGCCCGCGCGGCGGACCGCAGCACGATCACGGATTCGATCCCGGCGATGTCGTCGAAGAACCAGCCGCACGATGTGAACATGCGCAGGAGCTGGTGTTCGAGCGCGGTGGGCAGCGCTCGGCCCTCGCGCTCGAACGCGCCGCGGACTTCTCCCGATAGCCAATCAACCGCCGCGCGGAGCGGTGCGCGCCAGCGCTGCTGCGTGTTCCGCTCGGGCGCGACGCGGCAACCGCACTCGGCCCGCCACCGCTCGACGCCGTGCGGGCAGCTCCACGAGCTCGGCGACACCAGGCGCACGTCTTCCTCGGGCGGCCTCCGGGCGAGAAAGGAGGCGAAGTTCTCGGTCTCGATCGTCTCCAAAACTCGGGCCAGGGTTTCGATGCCGCTCTTGTGGTGGTGCCCGTAGGTCTCGCCGTCGGTCGCGATCGACACGAGGTCCCCCGACGCGGATTTGAGACGCTCGACCCAGGCGGCGGCATCGTTCACGAGCGGACCGAACGCGACACCGTGCGAGAGGGACCCATCATAGATGAAGAGCGCGATGCGGCGGCCTCCGGCCGTGTGATACCACCCCGGGAGTCCACCGGTCGGCGCGCGCTCCACCTGATGGGGCGCGAGAATCGTGAAGCGAATCCCTTCCTCGGCGAGCACGTCGAGGGTCTCGTGATCCACGGCCGTCTCCGGGAGCCACATGCCCTCCGGCTCGCGCCCAAAGCGGTGCCGGAAGTCGGCGATCCCCCAGCGCACTTCGGTGGTCTTATCGCGGCGTGGACAGAGCGGCAGGATCACGTGGTGGTATGGCATCGCTACGGCGTTACCGCTGGCGCGGTCGGCCGCGAGCACGGCCGCGTAGGTGTCCGGCGCGTGGCGCTCCATCCAATCGAGCAAGGTGGGACCGAAGTCGAAGCTGACGGAAGTGAGCGACGGTGCAACAGGGGCGTAACATTCCCGCTCGATGCGCTCGTTCCAGTCGTGATCGGGCGCGGCGTTGATCTCCACGGGGATAATCCCGGTGCGTGGGTCGTCGCGAGGCGGCTGGTAGAAATGGCCGTGGATCACGATGGACCGCGTCAACCCCATTAACGACCGAGGGCCTCTGCCACCTGGGCGAGCACATCGGGAAACAGGTTGTCGCGCTTGGCGAGCTCGTCCGCGATGCGCGCTCCCGTCTCGAGCGATCCTTGCTTGAGCGCGTCGATCAGCCGCTCGGCGTCGTCACAGTGCAAGGTGAAGCGACGCTCCGCGTAATCGACCACCGCGCCGGTCGAGATGATGAATTGCCAGTCGGACGACTGCGCCAGCAGCAGCTCGCGCGCCGCCTGCGCCAGCACCGGACGGGCCGCGGGCTTCTTGAGCGCCGCGGGCGCCGCCTTCCAGAACGCGGCTTCGAGGGGCCGGAGGCGCTTCCAGGTCCACGCCGTCCGGTCGTTCAGCCACATGCTGTGATCGCCGTTCGCGCCCCAGGACCCTTCCGCCAGCTGCAGCGCCACCCGGGGCGGATGAGCCTCGAGGTGCTGTGAAGCCGTCACCGCACGAACACCGTGGCCCCGGAGCGCGCGGTATGTCGCGGCCAGAAAGTCGGGCCCCTCGAACCACCAGTGCCCGAACAGCTCCGTGTCGAACGGCGCCACGATGACTCCGTCGCGCTCTTTCGACTTTCCGTCCGGGAGACTCTCGAGCAGATGCTCGAAGTGCGAAGCATGATTCCCCGCCCGCTCGAACGCCACCCGCGGCTCGTAGGGTTGCTTCGCGCCGAGGTCCACGTTCGCGCCACTCACCCGCCACAACTTGAGGCCACCGGGCCAGCGGATCTTGTGGAACTCGAGATACGCCTCGTCGCCCGGGTAGCCCTGGTGCCGGCTCCAGATCTGCATCGAAGAGCGCGGGTCACGCACCAGCGCCGCCACGGAGCGCTTCGTCCCGCGAGAAACGCGATAGGCCCGGTACGGCGACCGTGCCGCTTTGCCCGGCTTGAAGTGCATCTCCTCGCCGTAGGCGACGAGCGGCGTGCCCGCGTGAGCGAGATGCGCGTCGGTGAAGAAGTAGCGGAAGCCCGCCTCGTCCAAAAACTCTTCGATCCCGGGGCGATAGGCGCATTCCGGCAGCCAGCAACCGGCGGGCGCGACGCCGAACAACCGGCGATGCTCGCCCTGGCCCACGGCCAGCTGCAGCCGAATGCTCTCGTCTTTCGCGAGGAGCGGGAGATAGCCGTGCGTGGCCGCGGATCCAATGATCTCGAGGCGGCCGCGCTCCTGCAGGCGCCGAAAAGCAGCGATCAGGTCACGGTCGATCGCGCGGAACAGCTTCTGGAGGCGTTTGAATCGCGATCTCCAGAACTCCACGAGCGGCCCGACCGACGCCGGGACCTCGTCGCAGGCGGCGAGACGCTGGGTGAAGAACTCTTCCATCTCACGGGCGAAGTCGGGACTCGCCAGCTGGTTCGCGAGGACGGGCGTGAAGCCGATCGTCACCGGCGCGGCGGTTCCCTCGCTCGCGAGCTGCTCGAGCTCCTCCAGCAGAGGGAGATAGGTGTCGAGCGCAGCCTCGCACAGCCAGTCACTGCCGTGCGGCCAACGGCCGTGGTTCAGGACGTACGGGAGGTGACTGTGGAGCGCGAGAACGAAGTCCATTACGGCTGCGCGAGCGCTCGACGATACAGAGTCAGGTAATGCTCGGCAGACCGGTCCCAGCCGAACTGCCGGTTCATTGCCTCACGCACCAGCTTCTTCCACGCTGTCCGGTCGGCGTAGGCCTCCACAGCCCGGCGAATCGCCTCGGCGAGCGCCGCCGGTTCGTAGGGGTCAAACAGGAAGCCGGTCACGCCGTCCTCGATGCTGTCGGAAAGGCCGCCCACACTGCGAGCGACGGGAACTGCCCCATAGTGCTGCGCGCGCATCTGCGTGAGCCCGCACGGCTCGTACTGCGACGGCATCAGCAGCGCATCGGCCCCGGCGAGGAGACGGTGCTCGATGTGATCAGTGAATGCGAACTCTACGGCCACGCGATCCGGTGCCGCGGCGGCAAGAGCTCCTAGTGCTTCGTGGTAGCGATGCTCTCCGGCGCCCAGAAAAATGAACTGCGCGTCGGTGGTCCCCAGCAGATCGGCGCCGAGGACGAGGTCCAGTCCCTTCTGCGACACCATGCGGGCGCTCATGCCGAAAAGCGGCGTGTGCGGCTCGGCCGCCAAGCCGTACTCCTTCTGGAGCGCCGCCTTACAACGCCGCTTGCCGGCGAGATCGTCGCGCGAATAGTTGCCGGTGATCTCGGGGTCCGTCGCCGGATTCCAGAGGATGGGATCGATACCGTTCAGGATGCCGGCCAGACGATCGCCCATGGCGATGAACGTTTCCTGGAGGCCGAAGCCCCCCTCCGGCGTACGCAGCTCCTTCGCGTGCGTCGGGCTCACCGTCACCGCGACGTCCGCGTGGGCCAGCCCCCCCTTGAGCATGTTCATTCGCCCGTACCACTCGAACACGCCGGGGTTGTACAGCTCGGGCGGGAAACCCAAGTCGGTCACCGTCTCGGTGGGGAAATGCCCCTGGTACCCGGCGTTGTGCACCGACAGCACCGTCGAGAGGCCGTCGTAGAACCGCTGCCCTTGGAATGCCGTGCGCAGGTACACCGGCGCGAGCGCAGTATGCCAGTCGTGGGCGTGCAGGACCTGCGTGTCGGGCGCGATCTCCGGGAGGGCGGTCAGCGCGGCAACACAAAAGAAAGCGAAGCGCCGGGCGTTGTCCGGATAGTCGCCCCCGTTGTCTCCGTAGATGCCCGCCCGATCGAAGTAATCAGGATGCTCGACGAAGAACACGCGTGGGCCGGCGACGGTCGCCGGGATGCGGTAGAGCCACGCCTGTTCGGTGCCTCCGCCGAAGGTGACGGTAAGGGCCTGCCCGGCGCGCTCGATCGAGGGCGTCGTTTCGCGCACCCGCTGATACAGCGGCATGATCACGGTGGTCGGGTGGCCGGCGGCCGCCTGCACCGTCGCCAAGCCGCTCACCGCCTCACCCAGTCCGCCGGTGCGGGCGAAGGGCCAGCACTCCGCGGTCAGGTGGGTCACGCCGACCCGCTCGGCGGCGGCGACCGATGCGACCGCCGGCGCGGCACCGGCCGCGCGTCGCGGCCGGGCAGCGCGCCGCCGCTGGGAGGGGGGGGGCGTCTTCGAGGTCGGCGTCGTCATGCCGTAGGCGGATCGTCGGGCATTTGGCCTCGGATCGCAGGCACGTAATACTCGGTCAGGTATTGCCGCACCATGCGTTGCGCGGTGAATTGGGCGCCGGCGATGTGCATCGCGTGCTTCATCTTCTTCACCCAGCCGTGCGGGACGCCCTGGGCGTCCCGGTCGTAAAACAGAGGTACGACTTCAAGCTCGAGGAGCCGGTATAGCTGCTCCGCGTCAGCCGCGTCGTCTCCAGGAGGCGGGCCGGGCTGAATCGCCCAGCCGTTCGAGCCATCGTAACCCTCGCTCCACCAGCCGTCCAGCGTGCTGAGCTGCGGCACGCCGTTCAGGCCCGCCTTCATGCCGCTGGTCCCGCTCGCCTCGAGCGGCGCGCGCGGCACGTTGAGCCAGAGATCCACCCCCTGCACCAGGCGGTGGGCGACGTGCATTTCGTAGTCCTCGATGAACGCGATGCGACCCTCGAACCGCGCTTCCCGCGTAAACGCATAGACGCGCTGGAGGATCTGCTTGCCGGGCTCATCGGCCGGGTGCGCCTTCCCGGCGAAGACGATCTGGACGGGGCGCCAGGGGTTGACGAGCAGGCGCTGCAGCCGGTCGGCATCGCGGAACATGAGGTCGGCCCGCTTGTAGGTGGCGAAGCGGCGGGCGAAGCCGATCGTCAGGGCCTCCTGGTCGAGCAACGTCCCGGCGCCAACGAGGTGCAGGGCCTCCTTCCACTGGTCCGCCCAACGCCGCCGCGCCTGCTCCCGAATGCTGCGCATCAGATGGGATTTGAGCTCGTTGTGCACCGCCCATAGCCCAGCGTCGTCGAGTTCGAGCACTTTGTTCCAGAGCGTCGCGTCGTCGAGACGCAGCAGCCAGTCGGGACCGAGTTGCGCATTGAGGAAGGTCACGAGCGGGTTCGCTATCCAGGTCGCGGCGTGCACGCCGTTCGTGACGTACCCGATCGGCACGCGCTCGACCGGGCGATCGGGCCAGAGGGGAGCCCAGATACGGCGGGACTCTTCGCCGTGGCGGCGGGCCACGCCGTTCACTCCAGCGGAGAGCCGGATTGCCGCGACCGGCATGTGGAAACGGTCGTGGTCCTGAACCGGATGATGGCCCAGACGGAGCACCTGCTCTCGAGTGACGCCCATCTCTTGCCACAACGGTCCCGTGCACTCTTCGAGCTGCTCGGGGGAGAAGGTGTCGTGCCCCGCGGGCACGGGTGTGTGGGTGGTGAAGACGCTGCTCGCGCGCACGCGACGGACGGCCTCAGCGAACGGCGTCCCTCGCGTCACGAGCTCGCGCACCCGCTCGACCAACATGAAAGCGGCGTGTCCTTCGTTGGCGTGCCAGACGGCCGGATCGTATCCCAGGGCCCGAAGCACGCGCACGCCGCCGACGCCGAGAATCCATTCTTGCCTGAGCCGCAGCTCCGGCCCGCCTGCGTAGAGGCGGTTCGACAGTCCCCGGTCGGCGGGGTCGTTCTGCTCGAGGCCCGTGTCGAGCAGGACGATCGGCACACGGCCCACGGTGAGGCGCCACGCCCCGACGCTGACGGTGCGCCCCGACATCTTCACCGTCGCGAGGCATGGGTCGCCTTTGGGCGTCCGCACCTGCTCGAGCGGCATCGACGCGATGGCGACACGTTCTTCGGCGTCCTCCTGCCAGCCGTCGAGCCGCAGGCGCTGATCCGCGTAGCCCTTGGTATAGAAGAGCCCGACGCCCACCAGGGGTACGCCCAGGTCCGACGCCGCCTTGCAGTGGTCGCCGGCGAGCACACCGAGCCCGCCGGAGTAGATCGGCACGGAGTTGTGCAGTCCGAATTCGGCGCAGAAGTACGCGATCCGCCGCTCCGCCAGGTCCGGATACGACGTTTCGAACCAGGTGTCGTGCGTCGCGGCCACGAAGCCGTTCCACTCGACGATCGCGTCGTAGCGTTTCAGAAACTCGGGGTCCTGCGCAGAGGCCGCGAGGCGCGCGGGATCCACGCGGCGCAGCAGCTCGATGGGGTTATGGCGGGTGAGATGCCAGAGCGCCTGATCGATCGAACGGAACAGCGCGCGCGCGTCGCGATTCCAGCTCCACGACAGATTTGCGACGATGCTCGATAGCCCTTTGATCCGCTCGGGAAGCTTGGGGGGCGCGGATGGGGTCATGCGAGCTTCATCAAGACACCCTCGTGCTCGAGTAACCAGCGCTTCCGGTCGAGCCCGCCGCCGAACCCCGTCAACTCGCCCTTCGATCCGACCACTCGATGGCACGGGATGATGATGGGGATCGGATTCTTGCCGTTGGCGGCGCCGACAGCGCGGGTGGCGGTGACGTCGCCGAGCCGTTTCGCCAGATCACCGTAGCTCGCCGTCACCCCGTAGGGAATGGTGCGAAGCGCGTTCCAGACGCGGTGCTCGAAGGCCGAACCCAGCGCTTCGAGCGGTAGCTCGAACGTGGTACGCGAGCCGTCGAAGTACTCACTGAGCTGCTGCCGCGTGCGCGCGAGTATTTCGCACGCTGGTCCCCGGCCGTCGTCCTCCAA
>Ga0184621_10000101_pt1 | contig 15007 bp, 14 predicted proteins | sample PLM1_30_b1_FD_133144 | JGI IMG/M metagenome (GOLD analysis project Ga0184621, IMG submission 133144) | Groundwater sediment microbial communities from an aquifer in East River, Colorado, USA - PLM1_30_b1 | ecosystem: Environmental > Terrestrial > Soil > Riparian zone | place: USA: East River...
CACCACACCAATCAAGTCATCAACTAGTTGGAATGCAACACCAACATTCTTGCCAAACGTGAGAAGGTTGTTTACGTCTCTATCTGTTGAACTTGGTGCAGACAAAACGCCCAATGCACATGAAAGACCGAAAAGTGCTGCGGTCTTCTTTCCGATCATATTAATATATTGGGATCCCAATGATAATCTTTTATTCAATGCCATATAAACATCAGTAGCCTGGCCTTCACATACAAATATGCAAGCAGTCGAAAGTCTTTCGACCATATCTGAGATCGCTTTTTCGGTAATGCCCTCCTTCCGTCCGTTTACAGCTAATATTTGGAATGCTTTGGAAAACAAAATATCACCTGCTAAAATAGCTAATGGTACACCGTAGGATCTGTGAACTGTTGGAACGCTATGACGCATGTCGTCATTATCCATAATATCATCATGCACGAGTGAGAAGTTGTGAACGAGCTCTACAGCTGCAGCTGCAGGCATAGCCCTTTTTGAATTCCCACCAAACATTTCACATGATTTGATTACCATAAATGGTCTCAGCCTCTTCCCGCCGCTAACAATATAATGAGCAGATGCCCTATAGAGCCTCTTTGGCTGTCCCTCCAGAGTTGAAAGTATAAATTTATTTACGCAGGAACTATTAGATCGTAGTTCCTCTGTAATACTACCTACTTTCATCTACTGTTTACCCCAACTGCTAAATCTCCTGTCAATATATACCTTGAGCTCTTCAGTGTTTCGATATCCTTTGCACCGATTAGAAACATTGTGCTCTTAAGCTCAGCTAACAATATGTCTGCAAACTTAAACAAACTTTCAGTAGATTCCGCGGCCCGCAGCAGAAAAGGATAAGCCATTGCGCACATACTTGCCCCAAGAGCCATACACTTTGCAACTTCTAGTCCATTACGCAAGCCCCCTGACGCGATAAGAGGTATTTTTTTAACAGCTTTTTTTACCTCAAGTAAACTAGATGCGGTAGGAATTCCCCAATCCCAAAACATTTGTCCCAAATGAATTTTAGCATCATCTTTTGCTACCTCGGCACGAACCTTTTCTACGCCTGCCCAACTAGTACCGCCAGCTCCGGCTATATTAATGGCTGCCACACCGGCCATCTCTAGCTTGATCGCAACCTCTCTCGAAATGCCAGCACCCACCTCTTTTACTATGACTGGCACGTCGATATTCTCTATTAGCTCAGAGATTTTCTTTAATACCCCGCGATACTTAGGCTCACCTTCTGGTTGGACAAGTTCTTGTAACGGATTGAGGTGCACAACAAGAGCGTTAGCTTCGACCATCCTTAAAATTTTTTTAGTAGTGTCAATCGATAGCCCTTTTGAGAGCTGGGCTCCACCTATATTGGCTATAAGAAATGCTTTAGGCGCGCTTTTTCTCGCTACGGAGTATGTTTCAGCGAGCTCTTCACTATGAAGACCGGCCCTTTGGCTGCCTAGTCCCATTGCAAATCCATATTTTTCAGCAAGTTCTCCTAACCTAGCATTAATCATAAATGCCTCTGGTGTTCCACCAGTCATAGAATCTATAACAAGGGGTGCAGCGAATAAATGATTTAAAAACCTAGTCGAAATATCAATTTCATCGTAATCTATCTCTGGTAACGCGTTATGGATCAGCCTGACGAATTCTAAATATGTTGTCGTAGTCTTTGCTTGAACGTTTTTTTGAATAGGAATATCGATACCCTCTTTCTTACGTCGCTTGATAGTTTCAATATCTGCTTGCGAGTCAGCTTTGTCAGACAAAGTAAGGAACGCTCCGCCTTTTGTTACTGCTCACTCTGGTACCAACAAAATTCCTGTCCATTACGGCGTCAATGATCCTGTCTGGTTTCAATCCGTTAATCATTAACACGTCTATTCCTAGTGCAGCTATCTTAAATGCTTCTGTAACCTTTCTTCTCATACCTCCTGTAACGTCAGAAAGAACCTTCGAAAATTCGATAGAATTATCTTCAGGACTGACAACATGAATAAGTTTTTGACTCTTCATATCTGTGTAAAGCCCATCGACTTTAAGTGTAAAGATTACTCTGGATGGTTTTAGAACTTTGGCGATAATTGTCATGAGGGAGTCGCCTGAAAGAATTGAATACTTTCCCTTATTTACATGCACGATATCACCGAAGGTTACGGGAATTATTCCACTTTCTGCTATAGTGTTGATTTCCGATATCTTGGCCGATATTGGTTCTTGACCTTGCATGAAAATAGAAGGCATAATACTGTAAGGATTCATTCCATTTTTTATCATAGAATTGGCTATAATCTGGTTTAGAGCTATCATTGATTCGTGAACAATGGAGATACCATGAGAGTCATACCGGTAGGGCTTGGTATGCATACCATATTTCGTTGACCAATAATGACCAAAAGATCCACCTCCATGAACGAGTACAAGCGGTGTTTTTAACTGCAGCAGTGCATGTGAAATATTCCTTATTGCTTTTAGATTTACCGACAGAGGCCTGTCTTTGAAAGTAATTACCGATCCGCCAAGCTTGATTAACGTTATATTAGCTCTCATATTCAAAAAAGCATCATTTTGAGTGGATTTAAAAGTTAATCTACTAACAGTCCGTCGTAATCAATTTTTATAGGCATGAATTCGCGAGCATCCTTTTCGATTTTAGAAGATACGTCTAATAGTTCATTGTTACGCACTAGAGTTATTATGCATCCGCCACCACCTGCACCAGTAAGCTTTGCTCCTAATGCACCGCTTTTAATACAAACCTCTACGAGATAATCAATCTTTTTATGGGATACCCCTATCTTCTGCAATAGCTGATGGTTCTCATTCATTAAGGTACCCAGTTTGGTCTCATTACCAGTTCTAAATGCTGTGAGAGCACTGCTACAGATGTGGGCTGCAGTAGAGACGAGATCTTCGAATATCGATAGATTGTTCTCCTTGAAACGTCTGACCAAAGAAACCAAAGTCCCTGTAGAATGTCGTATTCCTGTATTTACAACAAGCAATGTCAAGTCCTTTTCTAATTGAATGTTTTCAAACCCCTTCTCTTTCATGTAATACCTTAGACCCCCAAATGTAGAAATAAAACAATCTGCACCAGAAGAATCTTTGTGTATAAGCCGCTCGTACTCTGTAGCCTTGTTGTACAGCCAATTTTTATCCGGAGAATGAAATAACGCATCGATGGCTGCTCCTGTCGCTACGCAAGATGCTGCAGATGAGCCAAGTCCAACACCATACGGAACTTCTGATACTAGATAAATGTCTATTCCAGCATTTTGTTCTCTCTCTGAGAGTATGTCCTTGGCAATTTTGTAAATCGGCTCTAAATTTATATCCATATCTTTGCCTTCTCTTATCACGTTGGCATGAGAGGAGGCTGAGTATGATGCAGCCACGCCTAAATCTGATCTTATATTGATACATCTGTCTGGATCATTGTTTAAACTAACAGCGACTCTGATGCGTCTATTAATAGATCCAAGAATAGCAAGGTTGTTATAAATAACAAAATGTTCTCCGAAAAAAATTATTTTTCCAGGGGCTGATGCATTCGCCGAAGTCCTTCTAAAAATCATTGGAAAATTATTGATGAGTAGCCTACAACAGATCTGGTATCTCCTTTAACGTCTCCGCTGGTAGCGTATTTTAACAACACGCCTTTTGTTGCTCCCAAGATCTTGACTGCCGTCATCACGGAGGCAATTGCACCGTATCCACAAGCCGATACATTTAATCTTTCGAGGACAGAGTAGAACGCCGACACATCCAATGATAGTATTGTCTTTATCAACTCATTGTCTTTTCTATGTGCTTCGGCGTTCGGCTCGTAATGTGTAAAGTCAGAAGATGCAATAAGCAAAGTATCAGTATTAATAGTACATTGCGCTACTGATTTGCCCAGTTCAGACGCAGTTTTTTTGTCTTGCATCATTACTATTATTGGTACAATCTTGACTGGATCTTTTCTTATAAATTGCAGAAAAGGAATTTGGACTTCGAGACAATGATCTCTGCTATGAGCAAAATCATCAAAGTCAACTAAGCCAGACTCTCTTGAAATTCCAAGCGCAAGGTCTGAATTGACCTCAACTTGCCCTAAGGGCGTTTCCCAGCTGCCTTCTCGTGTAGTAGCTACACCGGTACCAATGCCATAATGGTTAGGACCGATCATTACCACATCATCAAACGTCGATGATGATATTTGATAAAATCCGTTCGCGGCGACTGATCCGGAATAAATATACCCAGCATGAGGCGAAACTAATCCGTATATTTTTTGTTTAGGACTTGTAGCCGGGGGTATTTTGCCCGGACCATACTTATCATCTCTAAAGGATAATTCTAGTAGCTTATTAAGTTCTAGTTTATCATTTGGGTAGAACACTCCAGCAACAGCTGACAGCCTCCTGACCCCTGAAGTCACAATGCTTCCTCAACCAACTTAGTCTCAAAGTCGTCTATCGATTTGTTCATCTCGTTGTCAGATTTTATTGTGCCCTGTTTTTTCATTACCTCCCTTGCGAGAAGCCAATAAACCGTAGCAAGAGCTTTTCGACCTCTGTTATTTGCAGGAACCACAAGATCTATTTTTGATGTAACATTATCCGTGTTAGCTATTGCTACGACTGGCACACCTGCTCTCGTGGCTTCTAAAACTGCTTGCTGATCAGCCTGTGGATCAGTGACAACAACAATTTCTGGTTCCATGTAGTTAGGCAGGGAAGGATTAGTGAATGTTCCTGGCATGAATCGTCCGAAGAGTCCTATTGCCCCAGTGAGCTCGCAGAACTTCTCTACGGGAGTTTTACCATACTCTCGAGCTGAAGTTACTGCGACCCTTGAAATGCTAGCGCGGCCTATGAATTTTGCTGCTACGTCGATCCTAGCTAGAGTTTTACTAATGTCAAGAATGTAGAGGCCTTCAGGGTTAGCGCGAACAATGAATGGTGTCATGAACTTTGTCTTTACAGGCGTTCCTACACGAATACCTGTAGAAAGAATCATTTTCTCTAAATTGGCTTCATCCGGTATGTAAGTACCTTCGGGCGTTTCAGCTTTTGGCTGCTGTTCAGAAACGTTGTTTTCAGACTTTGCTGGCTCTTCTTTTTTATTAGCCTCTTCCCGCTCAGATTCATGCGTATCAGTGCTAGGCGACTCCGCATCTAACCTTTGAGCGTTCTCGTCATTACTCGACATATTATGTGCAGAAAAGGTCAGCCATGCCTTCTATTAAATCATACTCTGTCAGACGAATAAGTTCATTTAGTTTGGAAACACGTTCGCCACCTACAACTCCTGATTTTATCATCTTTGAATTCGTTGCGATGGCAATATGGGACAAGTGAGAGTCTGTACTTTCACCTGATCTATGTGACGTTATGATCTTGATATTATTTCTAGCACATTCCTCAGCAAATTTCAAAGCCTCGTAGAGGCTCCCAGCCTGATTGACTTTCAAAATTGCTCCTCTGCATGAACCGTACCTGGCTGCCTTTTTGACTCTCTGTGAATTTGTTACTAACAGATCATCTCCTGTAACTATGCACTTTGGATTATCTTTAGTTAATACTGCCATGCCTTCAAAGTCCTCTTCATGGAGAGGATCTTCTGCGTAAATAAGCCGGTATTTATTAATGAGACTATCGACAAATTCGATCTGTTCTTGTGAATTGCGTACTATGCCCTGCCTACGATAATTGTAGACACCCGTGCTCTCGTTCCATAAGGAGGAACTAGCAAAATCAACACCAAGCGATATATCCTTTCCTAAAGCAAAACCACAGTTTTTGACAGCTTTTTCTGAAAATTCTAACGCCTGATCATTGTTAAGATGTGGTGCCCATGCACCTTCATCTCCACGCCCGTATGTAAAATTTTTATCGACATCTTCGATAACTTTCCTAAGTTCTCTATGAACCTTGAAATTCATTTCTAAGGCCTCTAGAATGTTCGTCGCACCAATCGGACAACTCAATATTTCTTGTATGTCAGGTGTACCTGGCCCAGCATGAGCACCTCCTCCCAAGATATTACCAAGCGGAAATGGGAATCGATATGGCTTTGCTTTTTTCAATAGCTGGAACATATGTACGTTTAGCGCCCTAGCTGCAGATTCAATGGCTCCAATACTGACCGCATAAGCTACAGAACCACCCAACTTGATGTAAGTTTCAGAGTTATCAATAGATTTTAGACAATCGAAGATATTGCTAGGCTCAGATGCTTCTAATCCTATAAATTTTTGTGAATTAGCATTGAACGTTTCCAGTGCCTTTTGAGGATCGTTATTTGGGAAACTTTGAGCTTCATATTTTCCAACACTTGCACCTGACGGTGCGGATGCTCTGCCAAGATATCTATTGTCTGTGAACACGTCGATTTCAATAGTCTTGGATCCCCTACTGTTGAAAACGGCCCGTCCTTTTAGCGCCGTGATTTTTGGCATTTTACAATTTCTATTCTATTTCTGTTTTAATTTCAGACATACGTCGTCTTAAAGCTTCGTAATAAGGTATTACCTGATATATTGTTTCTACGCTAGAAACAAACATTCTCCTGCAACAGTAACGTGTCATATTCAACGAGTCCATTACTTTTGCTGGATCTTCGCCAGTTTTCACTTGATTCAAATATTGGGCGTATTTGTCCCCGACCAATTTACCGCAAGTAAAGCATCGTACAGGTATCAGCATTTGTTTTGATTGGACCAGACGTCTAATAAAAACCATTGTACAGAATAGTTTTCCGAATTTATGGGAAAATATTATGATCGACACTAAATCTTTTTTAAAATTCATGTCTGTATTTAGCTGAATAAGAGGTAATATTCAAATTAGCGGTTCAAGTCATTTTATTCAAAGCGGGAGTCGCCCAGCATGGCCAAAGGCGTAAGACTGAGGCTCTTATCCCTCAGGGGTTCGTGGGTTCAAATCCCATCTCCCGCACTTACACGATGGCAAAATTGTCGACCGAGTTCACCCGAGTATCCTCTACAGCTCTAATAGGACTGCTCAGCATCGTGGGCATTTCCTAGAACTACATCACAATTACTACCAAGCCAAATCAACCCAAGACAAATAAGACTTTACCACACAGGGAACCTTGCTCTCTCACTAATGGAGCTAGTACTCTACGAGGCAGCAAGTTATCAAAGACAGGGTGTTTAATTTTTTTCTCCCACAATGACAAATCGTCACTTTTTTATTATTGAATATCTACATCTGATATCACAGTTGGAGGCTAACATTGACGACATCGAGAATAAGCAGAAGCTCTACGGTCTCTTAAAGTCTCAGCACCAAGCTGAAGTGCAGGAGCTGATGCATTACATGAGTGTTCTGACAACTGTTCAACATCAGCTAGTGAGAAATTATCTTCATACCCTGCTCTCTGATGGCATTAAACACATAGAAATTATTTCTTCCATTATGGCAAATATAGAAGGCGCGACAGCCAGCGCACGCCTTACCAGTAAAGGACTAGAGGAATCTATTTCAGAAGAAAAGGAATCCAAAGCCATCCTTTTGAAATGCGTTGATTTATCCCAGGACACCGAAACGAGGGAGTTATTGACAAGCATAGTCGTCGACGAGGAGCACCATATCAGAATACTTGAACATATATCACAAATGATGGAATCCTTTTCTGGGAAAAGCACAATGTAGATCTCCCATGAAAACCTTCTTCTCCACTTGTGCTGATGAAATCATTGTCCTAATATAATAAAATACGATGGTTTCAGAAGGTATGAACTACAATGTGTCTAGAAACACTGTTAGAGAGAGCTTTACTTGAACGCATCTATTACCTCTTTACTATGGCCTAGAGGCTTCACTTTATGAAATATCTTAATGATTTTGCCATTCTTATCTATTAAGAATGTCGATCTAGTAATTCCCAGGTATGTCCTTCCCATAAAATTTTTCTGTCCATAAACGCCATATCTAGTCGATATCTTATTATTGGTATCTGGAGCAAGCGCGTAAGGAATATTCATTGCTTTTTTGAACTTCTGGTGAGATTCATTATCGTCTGGACTAATGCCTATAACTTCGACGTCAATCTTGTTGAATTTTTCGAAATCACGTGAAAATTCCATTGCTTCTATGTTACAGCCAGGTGTAAAATCCTTCGGATAAAAGTATAATACTACATTCTTTTGACCTCGAAACTGGGACAATTTAATTGTATTAGCACGAACGTCATTAAAACTAAAGTCTGGAGCAATGTCACCTTCCGTCAATTGCTTAACGCCACCTGCCTTTCCTTCCACGTTTTACAACTAGCATATATATACAAAAGCTTTGTGTCTGTTTCACTCGTTTTTTAAAATAAGAACATATTCTTCTTTTATATTTCCCATCGTCAGCCTATATTTTCTACGTCTAATTTCTTTTATTAAAGCAAACCCCACTTTCAATGAATCCTTTTTTAGAATTTCATTGAGATGCCATGTCTTGCCTTTATAAATTGGGTTTCCTATTACAATACAACAATATTTTCTCTTTGCTAACACTCTTTTCATCTCTACTAATACCAAATGCATATCACTAAGAAATCTACAAGGAGTATCTTTTCTGCTTCGTCTTCCACCAATTAATTTCTTTTCGAGTGCGCTTTGATCAAAACCTAACCACCACAATGATAGTCTTTGATATTCGGCATAAGGCACTGAAGCCATATAAGGAGGATGGGTACATATGAAATCAATTGTCTGATCTTTCAAGAAATTCAGATTTCGACTATCAGAGTTGAGTATTTTAACATTCGAATGTGTGCTTGTTTGATTATATTGTTTCATGCCTTCTACCATTGAGGTTACCACACGGCAAAACTTTTGATATGCACCAATCCTAGGTGGAGGCTGGAGATTGAGCATTAAATTTCCAAAACCACTAGTCGCATCAGAGACAGTACGTAAAATAGAGGAAAATGCAACAAGAAGAAATTCCCTTGTTTTCTTCTTTTTTATTGAATCAATACGGTTTTTGAGCAAAAGCAACTCGCTAATGCTGCTCTGATTAAACCACTTGAGGATATTTGGATGTGGGATATTGCCGACTAAAATACTGGTATTGTGTTTGTCATTATATTTTAGAGACTGAATCTCCTTATCTAGTGAAAGACAAAATTGACAAATCTCCTCTAAATCACATTTTTGAATATTTGTAGTTTTCACCCTTGCTATTAAGCAAGCTAGGGGATTGACGTCTAATCCTATTGCATCTCGTCCCAAAATCTTTGATTCAACCAAGGTTGTCCCACTACCTAAAAAATTATCTAATACGAGATCATTTTTTTTTGTAAATACTGAAATTAGGTAGTGAGGAATTTGTGGGATATATCTTGATGCATATGGATGATATCCATGGGTCGCGTATTTGGTAGAGGCAGATTTTAGGGCCCAATCCAACCCAGTTAGATATTGTATCTTACGTTGCTCATTGAACAAAGTTGCTAAGTCCTAATCTTGATCTCATATTTTTCACTAGAGGCAGCCACAGAAGCATCCCAATCTACTCTATTTTTTATTATGTCTATATATCCAGGATTAATTTCATACAGTATTGAATTCCTTTTCAGATTTCTTGATACTTTCATAGTCGTTCCGCTGCCGCCAAAGGGATCAAGGACAGTTTCATTTTCGAAGGTGTATAGCTTTATCAGCCGTTCAACCAATAGGTCTGGAAAAGGAGAAGGGTGTCCTTTTGTAAAAGATACTGACATATCCCAAACGCTCCAGGAAACTTGTTTAATAAATTCTTCAGACAATTTATTTTCAGGACCAATATTAACTTGAAGCTTGCCCTCATTTTGGAAGATCAAAATATACTCATGCATAATATTTAAATTAAAAAAGCAGGGATAGGGCTCATTCTTTAAAAATTTTGTTACTCCACGTTGCCATAGACCTTGTGTGCCTTTAGGCTTTATCCAGATTATTTCCTTTTTAAAAGTGAAATCAAGGTCTTGCATAATTTTAATAATATCGGCATTAATAGGTTTCATACCATCTGCTGTCACAGCTGTCCCTACGTTGATGGCTACAAATCTACCCCTATCAACTACTCTCTTTACTTCCTTTAAGACATCCTGTACCTCACTTAGATATTGAGGATAGGATTGTTTCACGCTTGTGCTATTTCCATCATATCTTTTTAGATTCCAGTAGGGAGGAGAAGTGACAACAAATTGGATTGATTTGGATTTGATCTCCTCCATGGAGCTCGCGTCAGCTATAATTAATGAATGAGTGGTCAAACTACCTACTCAGGAAAAGATAGTAGACTATAAAAACTTCGACAAAGACTCCTTGCCGTCATTAAAGTATACGTGGCAGATTACATAAGTAGCAGATATCCAGATAAATGACGCTGAATAAAATTTAAAATTTTTATACAAGGGTTAGTGGAGCCACGTAGAGTAATACTTCATAGACGTGGAATATGTAATTATGATTAGATATACATAAGAGACCGTTACTCATCCTTTAACCTTATTTACGATGAAAGATTTGCTAGCGATCGATGACTTGACATCTATCGTTTCAAAGGGTGTGCATGAGACATATATTGAGGCTCGTTATCAGTCTCGACTAACAAACGAAGTCAATTTTAGTAACGGAGAACTTGAGAGAATTCGTACAGGTCTAAACGCAGGCTGCGGTATTAGAGTACTAGTCGATGGATGTTGGGGATTTAGCAGTACAAACGACTTTTCCAAGAGTGCTTTGAGGGAAGCTCTCGACGAGGCAAGAGCAGTTGCAAAAGTACTTGCATTAACAAAAAAAAATAAAGTAAAAGGCCTTGCGAAAATATCTAATCCTGTTACCGGATTATTTAACACAAGAGTAAAAGGAGATCTTCATGATATAGATATTGAAAAAAAAGTTAAAATTACAAAAGAGGCGGAATCAGATGCTAGAAGATATTCAAGTCTCATTAAATCTGTATCATGTACGTATCATGAAATACTAGATCATAAAATCATAGTTAATAGTGATGGAGTAAAAGCAGAATTATATGAATCCAGACCAGAGTTCAGTGTTACATCAGTAGCCATGAAGGAGGGAGATAGGGTCGTCGTATCGGAAGGAAGAGGGATATCAGGTGGATGGGAAGATCTATTCCGTGAGAAGGACCATCTTGACTACGCTAATATGGCCTCAAAAAAGGCGCTGAATTTACTCGACGCAAAGCAGGTCGCCGGTGAAAAGACTACAATCATACTAGATCCAGGCATGGTCGGTTTAATAGCACATGAGGCCATAGGGCACATGGTGGAAGCCGATTTCGTTCTATCCGGTTCGATCACGAAAGATAAAATAGGGCAGAAGGTCGCAAGTGAAAAAGTTACATTAGTAGATAGCGGTCAATCAAATAATGCTGAAAATGCGGCGGGAACTATAGCAATCGATGATGAAGGTGTTGTTGCTAGCAGAACCGTTATCATCGAGAAGGGGGTTTTAAAATCCTTCTTACACAACCGCGAGACAGCCTTTCACTTTGGATCCGAGCCTACAGGCAATGCGCGTGCTTTTGAGTACAATGACGAACCCCTTATCAGAATGAGAAATACGTTCATCGAACCAGGCAGCGAGAGATTTAGTGACATGATTAAAGAAACCAGACACGGATACTTGGTTAAAGGTGCACGAAACGGTCAAGCTGATGCAAACGGAGAATTTATGTTTGGGTTTCAAGAGATGTATTCGATCGAAAAGGGCGAGATAAAGGAGTTATTGAGAGGGGCAAGTATATCAGGAAGTGCCTTTGAGGTATTGAAGTCAGTTGATATGGTAGCCAATGATTTCAGATACGATATTGGAACTGGATATTGTGGAAAATATCAGCCAGCTAAAGTTGACGGTGGAGGACCGCACATAAGGTGTACTGCAATCGTTGGAGGTCTTCAATAATCCATAACCTGGAAGATGTGTGCACTTTCGCATTGAGGGAAGCTGAAAAGGCAGACGTAGATGAAGCCGAAGTATATGCTATATCCAATAAAGAATCAGAGGTCTTTATCGAAAGCAACGATTTGAAGCAAGCGAAATCTCATAAAACCGATGGATTAGGAATTAGAGTATTTTCGAAAAATTCGCTAGGCTTCGCATCAACCAACCTGTTTGACAAGGATTATATCCGTAATGCGGTTAAGTCAGCAATCAAACTCGCTAAAATTACCCCCAGCGACAGATTTAATTCGTTACCTGATAAGAGCACGAGAATAAACCTGCTAAATGGCCTACACGATAAAAAAGCTTCTTCCTTTGATACATCAGATTCAGCTGAACTAGCAGAAGATATGTTGATGGCAGCAAGGAGTTTTGATAGTAGGGTCAGTGTAGATAGTGGAAATTTTACCAGCTCTTTAGTGACTCATGCGTTACTAAATTCCAAAGGTATAAGGAGACAAGAGACTGTAAGCTCTTTTTTTTGGTCTATCATGGGCATGGCAATTAATTCTAATGGAGTTTCCAATTTTGATTATCAATCAACTGGTGTTCACCATATAAAGGATATTGACGTGATATCCACGGGAAAGAGCTTTGCCAAGTCTCTAGTAAATACATTAGATTCGAAAAAAATTGACAGCTTCAAAGGTGAGATATTACTTACCCCTGTAGCAGCTGCAGAGTTAGTGCAGGATGCAATAGCACACTCAATTAATTCTTACGCTGTACAGAAGGATGCTAGCCAATTTAAAGATAAAATAGGAGAGTCCGTATCTTCAGATCTAGTAACTGTTGAAGATGATGCTACAAATGTAAAGGGCTTAGCAGCTTCTAGCTTTGACAGAGAGGGGATAGCCCATAAACGAAATGTGATTATTGAAAGAGGAGTGTTAAGGAAATTCATATATAACACATATACCGCCAAGAAAGCGGAAACTCAAACAACTGGGAATGCAGCCGGCTCTGCAAATTCGCCTCCCACCGTATCAACTACGAACTTTATTATCAAACCAGGAAAATCAAAACTAGAAAGTTTAATCTCTGAAATAAAGAAAGGGATTATCATTAATAGATTTTCAGGAAATGTAAATCCTGTAAACGGTGATTTTTCAGGCGTAGTGAAGGGCGGACGTTATGTCAAAGATGGCAATATTACCTATGCAACAAAAGAGGTTATGATGGCTGGCAACATCTTTAAGGCATTAAAAGATGTGACAGGAATTTCAAAGGAAAAAAGGATACTGACCGATTCCATTCTGCCTTACTTGCGCATAGATAATATATCCTTCACTGGCGGTTGATATACGTATATAATATGAAATCTCAACCGTGACAATTTTTTGAATCTTTTGCATATAATAATAGCTCGAATTTTTTCTATCTCAGATGTCGTTAGAGTTGATATAATAATAAAACGAAAATCTTAAAGGTCATTTTGTTTTTTCTATTGCATTATTTAAGAAGCACATTTTAAGATGAGGAACTAGTTCATTATCGATAATGAGTATATGGACAAGTGATTTACATCGGCAAAACATGATAAAATATGATATAGCAATTGTAGGCGGCGGGCCAGCCGGCTTATCAGCTGCATACAGTGCGGCTAGAGCTGGTGTTAAAGTAATATTATTAGAAAAAGATCAGTCAATCGCTCATAATATCAGGACCAGCGGTGTAACTTGGATAGAAGAAATAGAGAAATTAGGAATCTCAAAAGAATATTACAATCCTATAAAAAATTACTCCTTCATATCACCCTCCAACGAAATCACAATCAAAGATAGCTCTGCTAAAGCTTGCGTGTTGAACGTACGAAGCGCATATCAGCACCTTGCTATTTTAGCAGCCGAGGCAGGTGCAGATATCATGATAAAAGCAAATGTTACTAGCAGAACACTCAATATGGAAAATCATATTTCTGAATTAAAAGTTCACACACCGAAAGGTGACTTATTAATTGCTTGTACTCTTGTCATTGACGCGAGCGGTTTTAATACTTCTATTGGGCGCAAAGCAGGAATAGTAAATGAATGGAAGCGCTACGGGGTTGGAGCGGAATATGAATGTTATTGCGAGAATATTGACCCAGATACCTGGCAACTTATGGTGGGACAAGATTATTCGAATGCTGGCTACGCATGGGTTTTCCCATTATCTAGAAATAGAGTAAGGATTGGAGTAGGTATAGGAAGGCCAGAATCGGATGAGGATCCATTGCAAAAATTGCATTACATTATGGAAAAGCGATATAAGCCGATGGACAAAATGGGAAAAATTCAACCTATAGAGTTTCATTATGGCTTCATTCCAAACCAAGGGTTTCGTAGTTGCACTGTTTCTGACGGGATAATTTTGGTGGGAGACTCAGCCGGTCAAGCCAATCCTCTGCTGCTTGAAGGAATAAGATATGCTATTGAATTTGGACGATTGGCTGGCGAAGTAGGAGCAAGATCATTGTCAAAGAACGCTATTATGTCATCGCTTATGGAATATGATACGATTTGCAGAGAGAAGCTTGAATCAAAAATCAAGTCCGCACTTAAAGTGCAGCACAGATGGATCGGTCTGTCAGATGACGAGTGGGATAAAGAGCTAGAAATACTTAAGGATCTGTCTGCAGACGAGTTCTTTGATTTTATCAAAGGGGAATTTACAGCAGGCAAGATGATACGGCTTTCTCTGAATCATCCTAAACTAGCAGCTCGTCAACTTTTTGGTCTAGTCTTGAATCGACGATAAGGGAACCTTTTTATATCTTCACAAATCAGCAACTGTGCATTGGCTGTAGACGCAGCTACGCAATTTACGCCGGTTTTGTACATGTTTGGTTTTGGTCTCGTTGCTGCTGTTCCGGCACTGGTGCTTTCGCGCTTAATAGCTCCCAGACGTCGTTATAACCCGGTAAAGTTCCTCCCGATGGAATGCGGTCAGATGCCCACTGGTGAAGGGCGATCTCATTTTATGATGCAATACTACTCGTATATCCTTATGTTTGTTGTTTTTGATGTTATGGCTATTTTTCTGTATGTTTGGGCTGTCTCA
>Ga0184621_10000102_pt1 | contig 14987 bp, 9 predicted proteins | sample PLM1_30_b1_FD_133144 | JGI IMG/M metagenome (GOLD analysis project Ga0184621, IMG submission 133144) | Groundwater sediment microbial communities from an aquifer in East River, Colorado, USA - PLM1_30_b1 | ecosystem: Environmental > Terrestrial > Soil > Riparian zone | place: USA: East River...
AACCGCGGCCGGTTAAGGGAGACTCTAGCGATGCCGATAAACCTCCGAGCGCTGCTCGAGGAGATGATCGAGAAGGACGCTTCCGACCTGCACCTCGTGGCGGGGGAGCGTCCCAAGCTCCGCGTGGACGGCGACATCACGAACGCCTCCTCCGAGGAAGTGCTGACGCCGAAGGACACGCTGTCGCTCGCGTATTCGGTGCTCACCGAGAACCAAAAGAAGCGTTTCGAGACCGAGAACGAGCTGGACTTCTCGTTCGGGATTCAGAACCTGGCCCGGTTCCGCGGCAACTGCTTCAAGCAGCGCGGCTGCGTCTCGGTCGTGATCCGGCAAATCCCCTTCAACGTGAAAACATTCGACGATCTCGGCCTCCCTGCGGTGGTGGCGCAGCTCGCCGACCGGCCGCGCGGCCTCGTGCTCGTGACCGGTCCCACGGGCTCGGGGAAGAGCACCACCCTCGCCGCGATGATCGACAAGATCAACAAGGAGCTGAAGGGGCACATCATCACGGTGGAAGATCCGATCGAGTTCATCCACCGCCACCAGGCCTGCATCGTCAACCAGCGCGAAGTGGGCACCGACACAAACAGCTTCTCGGCCGCCCTGAAGTACGCCCTGCGGCAGGACCCCGATGTGGTGCTGATCGGCGAAATGCGCGACCTGGAGACGATCCAGGCGGCGCTCACCATCGCCGAGACGGGCCACCTGGCGTTCGCGACGCTGCACACGAACTCCGCGATGGAGAGCATCAACCGTATCATCGACGTCTTCCCGTCGCACCAACAGTCACAGGTGCGCGCCCAGCTCGCCTTCGTGTTGGAGGGGGTGCTGACGCAGACCCTGCTGCAACGCGCCAAGGGGAAGGGCCGCGTGATGGCGGCCGAAATCATGGTATGCACGTCGGCAATCCGCGCCTTGATCCGCGACGACAAGGTCCACCAGATCGAATCGTCGATGCAGGCGGGGAAGAAATACGGGATGCAGACTCTGAACGACGCGCTCTACCAGCTCTATATGGCTCGGGAAGTCACGAAGGATGAGTGCTTGCGCGTCACGTCCAAACCGAACGATTTCCTGCGAGCGATCGGGGAAGTGCCGCCCGACGAGAGGGAACCCGCGGCCCCTGGTACGCAGGGTGGTCCATCCAAGGTTGCAGCGCGTCCGTTGGCGCGCGGCTAGGAGTACACCATGCCGGTCTTTGAGTATACCGCGCGGAACCTCAAGGGCGATCTCGTCCAGGACAAGATCGATCTCCCGTCGCGCGACGACGTCATCGCCCACCTGCGCAAGAACCGCATGGTGGTCGTGCAGGTGCGCGAGTCGAAGAAAGGCGGCGGCTTCGGCAACTTCTTCAAGGCCGGCGTCAAGACGCGAGACATCGTGATCTTCACGCGCCAGTTCTCCACCATGATCAACGCCGGGCTGCCGCTCGTGCAGGCGCTCGACATCCTGTCCCAGCAGACCGAGAATAAAGTCCTCGCGGACGTCACACGCGCCGTGGTGTACGACGTCGAGAGCGGCCACACCCTGGCCGACGCGCTGCGCAAGCACCCCAAGGCGTTCACCGATCTGTACGTCAACATGGTGGCCGCCGGCGAGGCCGGCGGTATTCTCGACACCATCCTGCTGCGTCTCGCGACCTTCCTGGAGAAGAACGACGTGATCATCCGGAAGGTCAAAGGCGCGATGATCTACCCCGCGGTGATCTTCTCCGTCGCGGGCATCGCCATCTCCGTACTGCTGATCTTCGTGATCCCGACGTTCCAAGCCATGTTCGCGTCGGTGAACCTCGACCTGCCGCTCCCCACCCGGATCGTGATCGGGGCGAGCAACGTGCTCAAGAACTACTGGTGGGCCATCATCGCGGTGGGCATCGGCTCCGGGTGGGCCATCCAGCGCTACTATCAGACCGCGCCGGGCAAGCTCCAGATCGACAAGCTGCTCCTCAAGGCACCGGTGCTCGGTGATCTGCTGCGTAAATCGGCGGTGTCCCGCTTCACGCGCACCCTGGGTACGCTGATCTCGTCGGGCGTCTCGATTCTCGACGGGCTCGAAATCACCGCCCGCACCGCCGGCAACATGGTGATCCACAACGCGGTGATGGAGTCACGCGCTTCGATCGCCGGCGGTGAGACGATCGCCGGGCCGCTCGCCAAGTCGAAGGTCTTCCCGCCCATGGTGATCTCGATGATCGCCGTGGGGGAGCAAACCGGTGGGCTCGACGAAATGCTCACCAAGATCGCCGACTTCTACGACGACGAGGTGGACGCGGCCGTCAGCGCCCTGCTGTCGCTGATGGAGCCGATCATGATCGTCGTGCTGGGCATCATCGTCGGCGGCATGGTCGTGGCCATGTACCTGCCGATCTTCGACATGGTGAACGCGGTCCAGTAAGCTCTCCAAACTGGTGTGGCGTCCACGCCACACCCGTCGATTCGTACCATATGACACCTGGGGCGGGTCGCCTTGACCCGGCGGCGATTGTGGCGTCGGTTCCACACCATGCCCGCCCGGACACCGCGCTGCCGCTCCTCGCTTCGCGTTCTCGTCGCCGACGATCACCGCATCTTCCTCGAAGCACTGGTGTCCCTCCTGTCGGCGTCGGGTCTTCAGGTGGTCGGTGCGGCCGAGAACGGGCGGCGCGCGGTCGTGCTGGCGCGGCAACGCCGCCCCGACGTCGCCGTGCTGGACGTCGCGATGCCCGTCATGGGCGGGCTCGACGCCGCCCGCCAGATCCTGCGCGCCGCGCCGCGGACGGCGGTGCTGTTCCTCACCGGCCACGCCGAAGACCGCATCGTTCTCGAAGGCCTCCGTCTCGGCGCGCACGGGTTCGTCGTCAAGGCGCAGGGGGTGGCCGACCTCATCCAGGCGATACGCGACGTGAGTGAGGGCGCCATCTACGTCAGCTCCTTCTATTCGCGCGCCCTGCTCCAGGCGTTCGCGCGTGGTGATCCGGCCGGCGGCACTCGCCTCACCGACCGCGAACTGCAGACGCTGCGTCTCATCGCGGAGGGGAAGACCGCGAAGGGCGCAGCTGCTGCGATGATGATCTCCACCCGCACGGCGGAGTGTCACCGGGCGAGCCTCATGGGGAAGCTCGGCATCCACGACACGGCGGGGTTGGTGCGCTACGCCATCCGGCAGGGCCTCATCGTTGCCTGAGTGGGCCTGAGCAGGGCGTCTCCGTAGAAATACCTAGAACGACTGGGCGTAGGATTGCGGATACCGCGCCGGGCGGCGCGGCCCAATCCTGAACGCAACCGACTCACCTTGAGCCTGGAGCGTTCGCATGGTCTCGTCGCCCTCGTTTGCCCGCGGCGCCGCGCGCGTCGCCCTCGTCGTCTCTCTCGGCGGTATCGCCCTCGGAGCGCTCGTGGCGCCGGCGATTCCGTCGAGCCCGCCTGCCGCCGTCGCCCTGTTCCCGCCGGGCGACACCACGACCGTGTACGGGCCGGCGCAGCTCAGCACGCCCAACGGCAACCCGACGAACCACGTGGAGCGTTTCGCGGTGGCCGTCACCCCCGGCCGGCGCTACACGTTGCGGCTCGTCAACGGCGCGCCCAACGGCTCGGCGAAGGTCACGGGCGGCACGGTGCAGCTGAATGGTTGGGAGACGATGACGAGCGGCGACCTGGCCTCGGGCGCCACGCTCGAGCGAGTGGTGCAGGTGCGGACCGAGGACACGTTGTTCGTGACGGTGCAGGGGCCCGCGGGGGCGTACGTCACCGCGAGTGTCCTCGCGACGCCGGACCCCTCATTCCTGGTGTTCGGCCCGGCCCATTTCATCCGGACGACGGGCACGCCGGTCACCGAGACGCGAACCTTCTCGATCAGTCCCACTGCGGCCCCCCCCTACCGGTTCTGTCTCAAGAACGGCGGCGACGACGGCACGAACCGGGTCTCGAGCGCCAGCATCGTGTTGAACGGCCAGGAAGTCTTCACGCAGAGCCAGTTCAACCAGCACGTCGCAAGCCTCATGACCCAGGTCACGCTCCAGCCGGCGAACACGCTGCTGGTGACGCTCTCCGGCATTCCGGGCGGCTTCCTCGATCTGTGTGTGACCGCGACCGACATAACGCCGCCCGTCATCACCATCACCGCGCCGCCGCCGAACCTGCTTACCCGCGATACCGTGGTGATCGTCTCGGGCAACGTGGCTGACGAGACGCCGACGACCGTGGCCATCAACGGCGCGGCGACGACGGTTAGCGGGGGCGGCGCATTTACGGACACCGTGGCGCTGGTCGAGGGATCGAACGCGATTCACATCGTGGCCACCGACGCCGCGGGCCACAGCACCGACTCGACGCGCACCGTCGTTCGTGACCGTACGCCACCCGTGCTCACCGTGAATCAGCCGGTCAACGGATTCATCACGAACCAGGCCTCACTTCCCGTCAGCGGGTCGTTCATCGATGTGCACGCGGTAACCGTGAACGTCAACGGGATGCCGTTGACCGTGACTGGGACCACGTTCAGCGGTTCGTTCCTGCTGGCGGAGGGAGCGAACGTCTTGCTATTCAACGCTACCGACGCGGCGGGCAACCCGGCACCGGTGGTCATGCGGACGGTGAAGCTCGACACCCAGGCACCGGTCATCGCGCTGAACTCACCGGCCGAAGGCGATACCATCGCGGCCGACAGTGCGACGCTCGTGGGGACCGTCACGGACGCGAATCCGAAGACGCTGACGGCGAACGGGATCGCGATTCCTCTGGGGCAGGGCGGGAGCTTCACGGGGAAGGTACCGCTCGTCGTGGGACTCAATACGATCACACTGGTCGCGACCGATTCCGCGGCGAACGCCAGCGCGCCGTTCGTGCGCCACGTGGTACGGCGCAATCCACTGCCCCCCGACCCGGCGACGGTGGCGAGCGTCATCAACCGCGTCGAAGCCACCCTGATCAAGGAGAACACGTCCTTCCTCTACACGGGCACGTCACCGATTCAAACGGGTGTCGACACCGCTGCGATAAAGTTCCTCCGCGCGGCCGTGGTGCGCGGCCGAGTGCTCGATCGCCAGCTTCAGCCGCTGGGCGGAGCGGTGGTGAAGATCAAGAGTCATCCAGAGTTCGGTCAGACGCTATCACGTGCCGACGGAGGTTATGACCTCGTTGTGAATGGCGGCGGATCGCTCGTGCTCGACTACTCGAAGGGGGGTTACCTCCCGGCCCAGCGGACCGTCGAGGTGCCGTGGCAGGACTACACGCCGGTCGAAGACGTCATTCTCATCCAGCCGGACGCCGTGGTCACTGTCGTCGATCTGACCGCCCCCGGGATCACGGTGGCGCGGGGCAGCATCCAGACCGACGCCGACAGTTCGCGCCAGGCGACGGTGTTCTTCGAGCCGGGCACGCAAGCGACGCTGCGCCGGGCGGATGGTACGACGCAGGTTCTCACGACGCTGGCGGTGCGTGCGACCGAATTCACAGTCGGGGCGAATGGCGGCGCGGCGATGCCGGCCGAGCTGCCCCCGGCGAGCGAGTACACCTACGCCGTGCAGGTGACGGCCGACGCGCAGCTCGCCGCCGGGCCGGGCGCCAAGGTCACGTTCAACCAGCCGGTACCTCTATACGTCGAGAACTTCCTCGACTTCCCAGTCGGGACCAAGGTGCCGACCGGCGTTTACGATCCGGACAGTGCGAAGTGGTTCCCCCGGCCGAATGGGGTCGTTCTCCGCATCACCGGGACGGATGCGCAAGGCCGTGCGCTACTGGATATCAACGGCGATGGCATTGCCGACAGCGATTCCCTCTTGCTTTTCAATGGCATCGACCCGCTCGAGCGCGTGAAGCTGGCAGGGACCTATCCGGTCAATTCGCGCTTGTGGCGCGTGCCCATCATCGAAACGTTGCCGCACGACCTCAACTGGCCGTTCACGTTACTCGGCGGAGACGCACCGAAGAGTCGTGTCACGGGTCCGTGTGGCAGCGAAGGTGCGGATGTGCTGCGCTGCGGCCTCCAGGTGCAGACTGCATTTCAGAGCGTCGGCATCGTCGGTTCGCCGTTCACGCTGAACTATGCGAGCGACCGGACGCAGGGGAACGTTGCAGACCGGCAACTCAACATCCAGCTCGTCGGCGCCACCATTCCGCCGTTCCTGAACCGCGTCGACCTGGAAATCAACATCGCGGGAAAGCAATTCGAGACCAGCTTCGTGCCCGCCGCCAATCTCAATTACACGTTCGTATGGGATGGGAAAGACGCGTATGGCCGCACCGTCCAGCAGACGCAGCCGGCGACGGTGCGGATCGGGTACCTCTACCCGGTCGTCTACTCCAGGCCCGCGCCCGTGTCACAGAGCTTCGGGCTTCCCTGCACCCTGACCGCCGGCGATTGCACGCTCGACTCGATGCCGCCGCGAGAAGAGGATGTGCGCGCCCTGCGACGGGTGTGGGAGACGCTGCCGACGACGCTCGGTGGGTTCGACGCGACGGGCGCAGGGCTCGGCGGGTTCACGCTCGACGTACAGCATGCCTACGACCCGCTGGGCGGGATTCTATACGGTGGTGACGGCACGCGCCGCACTGCCGCGACGCTCCCGGACCAGATCACGCGGTTCGCCGGCACGGGGGCTACCGGCCCCGTATCCGATCCGATGACCAACGGTGTTCCGGCGACGCAGTCGCTGATCGGTGACCCGGCTGGAATCGCCGTGGGGCCCGACGGCAGCGTGTACTTCTCAGACCGGTTCCGGAATCGCGTTCGCAAGGTCGATCCGAACGGCATCATCAGCCTGGTGGCGGGATCCGGTGGCAACGGGGCCTACGCCGGCGACGGAGGGCCGGCGACCGCGGCGAAGCTGTCATCTCCGAAGGGCCTGGCGCTCGGTTCGGACGGCAGTGTCTACATCGCGGACGAAGGCAATCAACGGATTCGGCGCGTGCGCCCCGACGGCATCATCGTGACGTTCGCCGGAACTGGGGAGCTCGGCTACAACGGCGACACCATTCCCGCCACGTCGGCCAAGTTGAATCTCGGGCAGGGATTCGGCGGTGGGCTGGCGGTCGCACGTGACGGCAGCGTGTACTTCGCGGACATCAACAATCACCGCATCCGCCGGATCGGCCTCGACGGAATCATCACCACTATCGCGGGGACCGGGGAGCAGTGCTTCATCCCGGGCACTCCGCCCGCGGCGCCGGGACAGTTCGAGTCCACGTGCCTGGACAACGTTCCGGCAACGCGTGCCAAGCTCAGGTTCCCACGCGGGCTCGCGATTGGCCTCGACGGATCGATTTACTTCTCACAGGCCGCGGGCGGTACGCTGCGTGCCCGCATTCAACGCGTCGACCCCCAGGGCATCATCCACCTCGTTGGCGGCAAGGATTGGGGACCTACACCGGTTGCGGGCCTGGGCGACGGCGGCTCGGCACAGCAAGCGCAGTTCTTCGCGCCGTGGGCGCTCGGCATCGGTCCCGACGGCAGCCTGTACGTCTCGGATGAATTGAACGAGTCGGGCGGGCCGGGGACCGGGTTCTACCGGGTGCGTCGCATTCGTCCCGACGGGTTGATCAACACCGTGGTCGGGGACGGAGTGGGGGGAAATAGTGGCGACAAGGGTCCCGCGCGGCGGGCCAGGATCAATCGGGTGGAGGGCATCACGTTCCTCCAGGACGGCTCGATGCTGATCTCGGATGATGCGATGGTGCGGAAGGTGACTGCGCCGCTGCCCGGGCTAGCGGGGGGGCAGACGGTGGTGGTCTCTGAGGATGGGAGCGAATTACATGTGTTCAGTGCAGCGGGTCGAATTCTGCTGACGCTGAACGCAGTGACGCGCGACACGATCTATACCTTCGGATACGATCAAAACCGTCGACTGATCTCCATCCGCGACCTATCCGGCATGGTAACTCGTTTGGAGAGAGACACCAACGGCGCACTAGCCCGAATCGTTGCTCCGAACGGGCAGTTCAGTGCTGTCACGCTCGATGCAGGCGGGAACCTTGCTGGGCTTACCGGCCCCGATGGTCGGCCTGTCGGATTCGTGCTTGATGCGAAGGGAGATCTCGCTGCCACCATCAACCAGGCTGGCGATACAGTTGCGCGTTACCGGTACGACGCCAACGGGATGGTCATTGGGCTGACCGATGCGCGGGGAGGCAGCACATCCTATAGCACAAGTGGCAGCTCTGTCACGATGCAGCTGCCATCCAACAGAACGTTTGCTGTATCAGGTCAACAGTCCGCGGACGGAGTCACTCAGTACAGCCAGGTTCTCGCCGGCAGCATGAACAGCCAAACGACGTATGGTCTCGACGGACGAACGGTCATAACCTCACCGAATGGTGTCGTTACTACTCTAATACCTGAACCCGATTCCCGCTTCGGGTTGCAAGCGGTCCTCGGCCAGGAAACGGTGCGTTTGCCATCCGGACTAACCAGGGTAACCCGGTTCGGTCGAGGCGTCACTCTTTCAGATCCCGATGATCCGCTCAGCGTCTCGGTCGAAATCGATTCCACGGTAGTCAATGGCCGCGTCAGCACGACACGATTCGATAAGGTGGCTAGTACAGTAACCACGACCTCGGCAGGCGGTCGTCGAACCACAGCGACGCTCGACAGTCTAGGGCGGCCTACGCGGATTACGAGCACCGGAGGGCCGACTCTCGAACGCCAATTAGACGAACACGGTCGGGTTATACAGGCACAGATCGGTGGGCGGGTCACACGCTATGCGTACGATTCGTTTGATCGCCTCAGCAGCCGCACCGACGTACTTGGTCTGAGAACCACGTTCGTCTATGACCAATCGAATCAGCTACTAGAACGTCACCTTCCCGACGGTCGAGTCATCAGAATTGGTTACGATGTGAACGGGAACGTTACGACTGTGACGCCGCCTTCTCGCCCAGATCACGCGTTCTCTCACAATACCGCGGGCCAGCTCATCAGCTACACAGCGCCTGACGCGGGCTTCGGACCCGGGATTGTTCGGTATTCATATGACAGCGCCGGTCGACCAACCAGCATCACACGACCGGATTCATCGGTGATCACCATCTCATACAACTCGACCGATTTCGGTCAAGTGGTCCTTCTGCCGGGCAACGACACGTTGAAGATGGTCCGTAGTGCGACGAACGGAAATCTTTCACAGGCAACTCTAACGGGAGGCGTTTCCGTAGCGCACCTCTACGACGGGCCGCTCCCTACCAGCACAACCTGGAGCGGGCCGGTTCAAGGAACCGTCGCGACAGCGTACGATACCGATTTTCGGCTGCAGTCCGAACAGGTGAACGGTGCATCAGCAGTGCAGTTCACCTACGATGCCGACGGCCTCCTGACTGGCGCGGGTGCTCTTACCCTCAGTCGCGACGCAGCAACCGGAGCAGTGATCGGTCGTACAGTCGGATCCGTCACTTCGAGCGCGACCTATCAGCAGGGTATGGAGCTGTCGTCTACCGTAACAAAGTTCGGCAGCGACACGCTCTATGCGGTGGTGCTGGTACGGGACTCCGCAGGGCGCATCACTCGTCGTACAGAAACGGTTGATCACGTTACTACGGTCACCGCTCTGGCCTACGACAGTGCCGCGCATCTGGCAACTGTCACGCGTGATGGATCGGTCGTTGAGGCGTACGACTACGATGCGAATAGCAATCGGGTGAGGGCGACCACGACCGGCGGCGTTCTTACAGCCACGATTGATGCACAGGATCGTTTGATTGCGAACGGGAGCGTTCAGTACAGTTACACGTCTAATGGTGACTTGCTTCGCAAGGTCAGCGGAATCGATACGGTCGCTTATGCGTACGACGCAATCGGCAACTTGCGACGTGTTCAGCGTTCGGGCTTAGCGCTCATCGAGTATGTCGTGGACGCTGAAGGCAATCGGGTGGGGAAGCGTGTTAATGGAGCCCTTACTCGGGCGTGGCTCTACAGCGGTGGAGTCGCTGTTGCGGAGCTCGATGGAACGGGACAAGTCGTCTCTCGATTCGTCTACGGTGACCAAACAGTTCCGGACTACATGGTCCGCGCAGGAGCTACGTACCGAATCGTCTATGACGAGCGCGGCAGTGTTCGTCTTGTCGTTGACGTGGCAACTGGGGCAGTGGCGCAACGCCTAGAGTATGACGGCTTCGGGCGAGTCACGCTAAACACAAACTCTGGCTTCCAGCCGTTCGGTTTCGCAGGCGGTCTATATGATGACGAGACGGGCCTCGTTCGTTTCGGAGCTCGTGACTACGACGCAAGCATAGGCCGCTGGACGGCCAAGGACCCGATTGGCTTTACCGCTGATCTCAACCTCTACAGTTACACTTTTGGTGATCCGATCAATTTCACCGACGTATCCGGTCTTGAGGGCAACCTGATTGAGCTGGAAGAAACCCAGGTTATTAATGACATCAATAGTAAGACAAAGATCCAGGTGCCCGTCTACAAAATGATTCTTAGAAAGACCGGCTGCTTTGTCTTTCAGCAGATTATCGGCGCGGCAGTCACCGGTGCCGTCATGGAGGTAGTGTACGTTGCCTCAACAGGAGCCCTCGATGTTGTAGGGCCAGGGGCCCTTTATATAGGTCGCACGATGCAGGAGTTGGCCACGCGACTGGCTGCCCACCACCGAGATCTTGAATACCTACGTGCCATCATCGTCAGACTGGGTGGGCCAAGCCTGGCTGCCATCGAGGCAACGACAGCCGAGGCGGTCGCGATGTCAACCGTAGGCGTGGGCGCGCGAGCCGCTATCGATGAAGGTCTAATTGCGAACCTACGGTGGCCGGGACTTGGCAAGGTGCTCAAATTGTGTCCATGACCTCGGCGCGGGACCGGCCGCACAAATACGCGGACGACGGGTTTGAGCTTCTGCCAATCTCAACCAGGAGTGGGCCACGCACGCTTCGGGTGACCCGCTGGTCGCCCGAGATGGAGCGCGTGCTGCGCGAAAGTGGGGTTCAGCGCGTGCTGGTGGACCGCTCTTGGGAGCATCGAGGGACCAGCCTCGCCTTCCTAGGGAAGTTCGCGGAACAGATCCGCTGCGTGGAAGTGTCGAGCCAGACGGTCACAGATCTGTCACATCTCGAAGCCCTTACTCATCTCGAGCAGTTGATTCTGGAATGTCCGGTCGACAGCCTCGACTTCACGAAACTGCCGGAGCTCACGAAGTGTGTCTTGGCGCATCCGGCAACCCTTGGGAACGTCCACGAGAGTCGGTCGCTCAGGGACTTGGCCTTGTTCGATTTGAAGGTGGCTGACCTGGCGCAGGTCAAGGGCATCACGCAACTGCGTCGCCTCTACCTAAACCACCTCGCGAGCCTTGCCACGTTGGGCGGTATCGATGCGCTTCCCCTCGAGGAGGTGCACCTGATTGACCTTACGCGCCTGCGGTCGATCGCGCCGCTTACAGCCCTGAGGAACGTTCGAGCGATCACCGTTGCGGGCTGTAGGCGAGTCGCCGACTTCGCTCGCGTCGGTGAACTGGGTTCTCTCGAGAGACTAACGATTACGAGTGGCCCCCGCCTCCAGTCGTTTCAGTTCCTAGCGGGTTTGGGGAATCTGGAAGAATTGGGAATCTGGAACACGCCGGTCGAAGAGACTGGAGGCAGCCTGGCATCCCTCCAAGGCTTGCGCAAGTTGCGGGTCCTGAAGCTGCTCTCCACGAAAGGAAGGATTATTGACGTCCCAGTCGTGGGTCGAATCCCCTCGTTGGAAATCCTCTTTCTCGATGGCGCAGGTGAACTGGCATCCCTGACCTTTCTTCGCGGCCTAAGACTCCTTCGCGAATTTGCATTGTCGCGTACCGAGATTGGAGACGGCGACTTAGGGGTGCTCCTTGCCCTGCCGAACTTGGAGCGCGTCCACAGCATGTCGCCTCAGCACAGCCATTACTCTCACACGCTCGAGCAGATTGACGCCGCGCTTCAAGCTCGTCATCCCCAGCGTCGGCCGCTTGCTGATCCAAACGCTGGCGAGGCGATCTCCGGGGTGTTCGATCGCTTGACCGCACGGGGTGTGCCCCGAGAACGCGATCACACGCATGCCCTTGAGATCGTCGCACAGCAGCGTGAGGCCGAACTGGTCCAACAGTTCGGGTCCTGGGAGAGTCTCGTCGATGCGGTCATCGATATCCTTATAGCCCGCAGGGAGGAGAAGGGATTGTCCGACAAGTTTGAAGAGATCATTACGGTCGCCGGGAAGCAGGTCACGGTGACGGGGCGGATGGTCCGCGGTAAGCCGCGAGTCGAAATGATCCAGTTCTTGACTGGAGACGCATGAGCCCTCGGTCGAGTGCAAGTCGACGCTGCGGCAACTCGCGCGGCTTCACCTTGATCGAAATCCTCGTCGTGATCGTCGTGATCGCGGTCATGGCCGGCCTCGTCGCGCCCAACGTCTTCAAGCACGTCGGCGAGGCCAAGAACGTCTCCGCCCGCTCCCAAATCGAGATGCTCGGCGCGGCGCTCGATGCCTACCGCCTCGACAACGGCCGCTATCCGGCTACCGCGCAGGGCCTCGCCGCCCTGTGGGCCGCGCCGGTGCAGGACCCGCGCCCGCCCAGCTGGAAAGGCCCCTACCTCCGCAAGGAGGTGCCCCTCGATCCCTGGGGACGGCCCTACATCTACAAATCGCCCGGGGAGCAGAACCCCGCGGGCTACGATCTCGTGTCGTACGGTGCGGACGGGCAGTCGGGTGGGGAGGCGGAAGCCGCGGACGTCGTGAGCTGGAAGTAGACCGCGATGCCGGCCTTCGCCTATCGCGCGGTGGATCGGTCGGGCAAGCGCCTGCGCGGCGCCGAGGACGCCTCGAGCCCCAAGGCCATGACGCTCACGCTCGAGGCGCGCGGTCTCGTCGTCGTGGATGTCGCAGAATGCTCGGCTGACCACGGGCGGCAGCCCGGGATGCTCGGAAGCCGCCAGGCCATCCTCGAAGTCACCCGCGCCGTCGCCGCCCTGCTGCGGGCGGGCCTCCCACTCGCGCGCGCCCTCGGCGCCGCCGCGCACGTCGCCTCGGGCGATACCGCGACCGCCACCCAGGCCGTCCGCGCCCGCGTGGAACGCGGCGAGTCCCTCGCCACCGCCCTCGCCGCCCATCCCGCGCTCTTCTCTCCTCTATATGTCGGGCTCGTGCGCGCCGGCGAACGCAGTGGCGACCTCGCCGGAGCCTTCGCCCGCCTCGCCGACCAGCTGGAGCGCGACGAGCGGCTCCGCTCCCGGTTGCTCTCGCTCGCCGTGTACCCGCTGATCCTCGCGGCGGCGGGCACCGTCGCCCTGGCGGTCCTCGCGTTCTTCGTGCTGCCGCGCTTCGCGGAGCTGCTACAGGGCACGGGCGCGACGCTGCCACGCTCGACCGCCTTCGTGCTTTGGGCTGCCGGGACCCTGAAGGGTGGATGGCCCGCCTTGCTCGCGATCGTCGTGGCGCTGCCGCTCCTCTTCTCCTGGGCGCGCCGCACCGATGAGGGCCGCCGCGCCGCCGCCCGCCTGCTGCTCGAGCTGCCCCTCATCCGGACCCTGCGCCGCCAGGCCCTCGGCGCCCGCGTCGCGCGGCTCATCGGCGTGCTCCTGGGCGGCGGGGCACCGCTCCTCGCCGCGTTGGACGAAGCCGTGGAGTGCCTCCCCGATCCGCTCGCGCGCGACGAGCTCGTCCGCATCCGCACGCGCGTCCGCGAAGGCGGCGCCTTGAATCGCGCCTTCGCCGAGGGCGGGTTCTTTCACCCGCTCCTGTCGCAGCTCGTCGCCGTGGGCGAGGAGTCGGGGCGGTTGCAGGAGTTCCTCCTCAAGGCCGCGGAGATCTTCGAGGAGCGCACCGAGCGCGGCGCCCAGCGCCTCGTCACCCTGCTCGAGCCCGCGATGATCGTGACCTTCGGCGGCGTCGTGGCCCTCGTCGCCCTCTCCGTGCTGCAGGCGATCTACGGCGTGAACGCGGGAGTGTACCGATGACCCGCGGCTTCACCCTGGTGGAGGTCCTCGTCGTCATCGCTATCCTCGGCATCACGGCCGCCGCGGTCGTGCCGGCGCTCGCCCGGGCCACGACCGAAGACGGCGTCACGCGCGCGGCGCGCGGCTTCGAACGCGTCGCCGTCGCCGCGCGCACCACCGCGCTGGAGCGCGCCACGCCGGTCAACCTGATCCTCGTCCCCGAGTCCGGCCGCTACTGCGTGCGACTGCTCGACGGAGCCACGATCGACTCGGGGACGATCGTGCTCGAACACGGGACCCGGCTCCGCAGCCCCGTCGCTCGGCCTCGATTCCGCTTCGGCCCGCTGGGCACTGCCGACGGCGACTCACTCATCGTGCTGGGCACGGGCGGGGCGCGGGCATTGGTGATCGATCGTTGGACGGGAGGGATCCGTGCCGAGCCGCGCTAGTAACCAGGGGGGGTTCACGATCCTCGAGGCGGTCGTGGCGCTCGCGATCGTGGGACTCGCCGGCGTGAGCGCGCTCGAGGCGGTCGGCGGTGAGCTGCGCGCCGCGGATCGGGCCGCCGAGGCGTATGTGGCGTCGGCGTTGGCGCAGGACCGCTTGGCGGCGGTTGGCCTCCTCGCTCCTCGAGACTTCTCACACCTCCCCGACTCGCTGCGCCGCGGCACATTCGCCCCGCCTTTCGTCGAGTACCGGTGGACGACCACGGCCCAACCGGTGTCGGGCGAGCGGGAGCTGTACGAGGTGACAGTCTCGATCGCCGGCGGCCGGACCGCGTATGCCATCACGACGCGGCTGTACCGGCCGGTGCCCGTCGGGGTGCTGCGATGAGGCGGGGCATGACACTCCTCGAGCTCATCGTCGGCCTCACCGTCACCGCGCTCGCCCTCACGGCGGGGTTCGGCGCACTCGGGATGGTGGGCGACCGGCGGGCGCGGCTCGAGGCCTCGATGAACGCGGTGGCGCGCGCGGCGACGGTCCGCGCCGACATCGCCGCCTGGCTCGGCGACGCGCGACTCGTGGCCGACGAGGGCGGACCCAACTTCCGCGGGCTCGACGGCACCCGCGGCCGTATGCCCGACGACGACCTGACGTTCCTCACAACGGCGCCGACCCCACTCGGGACGG
>Ga0184621_10000106_pt1 | contig 14867 bp, 11 predicted proteins | sample PLM1_30_b1_FD_133144 | JGI IMG/M metagenome (GOLD analysis project Ga0184621, IMG submission 133144) | Groundwater sediment microbial communities from an aquifer in East River, Colorado, USA - PLM1_30_b1 | ecosystem: Environmental > Terrestrial > Soil > Riparian zone | place: USA: East River...
CCCTATAGCGAACGTGTTCTGTGTTGGGCGAATGCCACACACCAGCTCGGCGATAGTGGGACACGAAGCGCCGTCAGGTTGTCGGCAAGGTCCGGGCCAGGGCCGTGCCCGTCGGCCACAGGGTGCGCCGATATGTGGCCGGGTCTCTATCTCCGAGGGGACAGCAGCACTCGCACCAGGGCCGCCACGCAGCACTCGATGCGCGCGTAACTCGCCTCGAACACGTCGGGCCCTTGCTCGATGGGGTCCCGGATCGTCCGCTCCTCGATCGGGGCGGGATCCAAGTCGCCCAGTACGAGTACGTCACGCGGCCAGCGCCCGAACCGCTCACACACGCGACGCTGCTGCCCCGGCTCCATAACCACGAGGAGATCAGCGGCGCTCACCACGTCGGCGGTGAGCAAACGCGACCGGTGGTCGGAGAGATCGACCCCGCGCCGCGCCGCCGCCGCCACGGCGTCGCGTGGCGCGAGCCGGTTGGGGCCGATGAACCCGGCGGACTCGACGCGGATCCCCACCGGCTCGAGCGCGCGGCGCAGCAGCGCCGCCGCCAGGGGGCTGCGGCAGATGTTGCCGTGACACACAACGACGATGGTGCGGGGCGCGCGGCCCTGCAGCGCCGCGTAAGCCGCGCGCCTTCGCAGCGGATGCAGCAGCTTCCCGGGTGACCTGAGCAGCGCACCGACCATTCCCCCTCCGGTCAAGAAAACCTCGCCCTGGCGACACACCTGTTGCCGCACCGCTGCATCGAGGCGGTGGCGCCTGCGAAACGTCGTGCATACGCATCGGGAGACCCCCGATGGGCGCCGCCTCGGGGCGCAAGAAGCGCGCCGAGCCTCGTGGTCCGGTTCCTGCTTTCGGGACGGGCATGCGATACCTCGTGACCGGCGGCGCCGGATTCATCGGGTCCCACCTCGTGGAACGACTCGTGGCGGATGACCACGACGTCGTCGTGCTCGACGATCTCTCGGCCGGCCATCGTGAATACCTGGCCCCGGTGCGGAACCGCATCCGCTTCATCCGTGGCACCGTGCTGAGCGGCGAGGTGTGCCGCCGCGCCGTGGAGGGGTGCGACTACGTGCTGCATCACGCCGCGATCACGTCCGTGCCCCGCTCGACCAGCGACCCGGTCGCGGCGCACGCCGTGAACACGACTGGGACGCTCAACATCCTGCACGCGGCGCACCGTGCCGACGTGCGGCGCGTGGTGTTCGCGGGATCGACGTCCGCGTACGGCGACACCGCGGACCTGCCCAACCACGAAGAGCAGATCCCGCGTCCGCTCTCACCCTACGCCGCGTCGAAGCTGGCTGCTGAGGCGTACGCCCGCGTGTTCTACCACACGTACGGCCTCGAGACGGTGACGCTCCGCTACTTCAACATCTTCGGCCCGCGCCAGGACCCGGCTTCGCAGTACGGGGCCGTCATCCCGCGGTTCATCTCGGCAGCGCTCGCCGGCGACGCGCCCGTCATCTTTGGCGACGGCGCGCAAACGCGCGACTTCACCTACGTGGCGAACGTCGTGCACGCCAACATGCTGGCGTGCCAGGCTCAGAGCGACCGGGTCGCGGGAGGCGTGTTCAACATCGGCTCCGGGAAAGCGCTCTCTGTGCGAGAGCTCTGGACGCGCATCTGCGCGGTTGCGGACCTGGAGTTGGCGCCGACGTATGCGGCTCCCCGCGCCGGCGACGTGCGCGACTCCCTGGCCTGCATCGACCGGGCTCGCGACGCGCTGGGGTACTCACCGCTGGTGGATTTCGAAGAGGGCCTGGCCCGCGCCGTGGCGTGGTACCGCACGCTCACGCCGCGCAGCCGCACCCGCTTGAGGGAAACGGTGCCCGCGCTATCTTAGGCGGATGACACGTGCTACCCAGCTGGCCGTCGTCGTCGTCCTCCTCGCGATCGCGGCCTGCACCAAGAAACGCGACCGCCGGGCTGAAGTGGTCGAGTGCAGCTCCATTTCGCTCGAGGTGAAAGGCACCACCCAGTGCCTCATCCAGCTGTATCGCTGGGAGCCTCCGGAGGCCAGATTCGCGGCCACCGCGCGCCACCACGAGCTCGACAGCCTCAAGACGCATCAGGAGGATTCCGTCTGGAATCTGGGCGCCACGCAGCATCGCACCCAGTTGGCGGCCTGCCGGCGCGGCGCCGATCCCCTCGACCGCTGCCTGCTCGTCGCGGGCTGGCCGCTGTCGCGCGTGAACCGCACGGCCGATTCGCTGTGGCAGGCCGAGTCCAGCCAGCACCTCTATGAGCTCCACAACTGCCAACGGCGCAAGGACGTGAACCTCGCTTCGTGCCTCACCCTCTACTATAAGTGGGACTCCGACCGCGCTTTGCGCATCGCAGACTCTCTGACCCGCGAGCGGCTGGGCGGCCGACGCTGACCCCGTAGACAGTCTCCCCTCCAGGAGGTTGCCGTGCCGCCGTTAGTCAGTCTTCTGCTCGCCGCGCAGGCCGCGAGTCTCACCGCGCTCAAACAAGAAGCCGTTCAGGACGTCGCGGGACGCGCCCAGTTCACGCAGCAGATGGTGGACCAGATCTTCAGCTACGGGGAGCTCGGCTTCCAGGAAACGGAGACCTCGCGATACCTCGTGGGTCTGCTGCGCAAGAACGGCTTCACGGTGCGCGAGGGCATCTTCGGCATCCCCACCGCGTGGGTGGCGACGTGGGGCTCGGGCAAGCCGGTCATCTCGCTCGGGTCGGACATCGACGATATTCCGCAGGCATCGCAGAAGCCGGGCGTGGCGTGCCACGCGCCGATGATCGAAGGCGCCCCGGGACACGGCGAGGGCCACAACTCGGGACAAGCCGTCAACATCACCGCCGCGCTCGCCGTCAAGAAACTGATGGAGCGTGAGCACCTCCCGGGCACGCTCCAGATCTGGCCCGGCGTCGCCGAGGAGCTGGTCGGCACGAAGGCGTACTTCGTGCGTGAGGGGCTGTTTCGGGACGTCGACATCGTCATCTTCTCCCATGTCGACAACAACTTGTCGACCTCCTGGGGAGACGTGGGCGGCACGGGGCTGGTGTCGGTGCTTTTTAGTTTCCAGGGCCGGAGCGCGCACGCCGCAGGCGCGCCGTGGCGCGGCCGTAGTGCGCTCGATGCCGTCGAGCTGATGGACGTCGGCTGGAACTACCGGCGCGAGCACCTGCGGCTGCAACAACGCTCGCATTACGTGATCCCCGACGGGGGTGATCAGCCCAACGTCGTCCCGCCGACGGCGTCAGTCTGGTACTACTTCCGCGAGCTCGACTACCCCCACATCCAGGAGCTCTTCGCCATCGGGGATACGATCGCGCGCGCCGCCGCCATGATGAGCGGGACGACGCTCGCGCCCGTGCGCATCCTCGGCTCCGCCTGGCCCGGCCACTTCAACCGCGTGATCGCCGAGGCGATGTACGAGAACATCAAGCAGGTCGGCCTCCCCACCTGGAGCGAAGCGGACCAGCGCCTCGCCCGCGCGCTGCAGCGCGACCTCGGCGTTCCCGACTCGGGGCTCGCCACGCGTCTCGACACGCTGCGCCCCGCGCTGCGGCCCAACGAGCGCACCGGGGGTGGCTCGGATGACATCGGCGACGTGTCCTGGAATGTGCCCACCGTCACCCTGCGGTTCCCGTCCAACGTCCCGGGTTTGCCGGGCCACAACTGGGCCAACGCCATCTCGATGGCCACGCCGATCGCGCACAAAGGCGCGACGGCGGGAGCAAAGGTGATGGCGATGACGGTGCTGGATTTCCTAGTGCGGCCGGAGCTCGTCACCCAAGCGTGGGACTATTTCCGGAACGTGCAGACGAAGGACATCAAGTACCAGCCATTGATCAGGCCGCAGGATCGGCCCGCCATCGAGCTGAACCAGGACGTCATGGCGCGGTACCGCCCGGCGATGCGTCGGCTGTACTACGACCCGACGAAGTACAAGACCTACCTGGACCAGCTCGGTATCGCCTATCCGACGGTCCGGGCCGCGGACGGGAGCTGCGCCGGCGGAGCGACGCCCTGACAACGCTCGCCTGAAGTGTTGCGGGCGCGCGACGGTGGCGTCCCGCGCCCACTCTAGCCTGCCGCCGGGCAGCGCCGTAACCTCTGTGCGACTCCTGAACCCTCGGCGGCACGGCAATGTCCACGACGCTCGTTCATCTTCGGTCTCGCGCGGTCGGCGTCCTACTGCTCTGCGCCATCGGCGCGACGCTCCGGCCTCTGCCGGTAGGCGCTCAAACTCGCATCACGACGCCCAAGGAAGCGCTGGGCTTCGATATCGGCGACGACTACCGTCTCGCGACCTATGCGCAGCTGTCGGCCTACTGGCAGCAGCTCGCGCGCCAATCCGCGCGCATGGTGCTCGACACCATCGGCACCACCGCCGAGGGCCGGCCTCAGCTCATGGCGATCATCACGTCGCCCGAGAATCAAAGGAACCTCACGCGCTACCAGCAGATCGCTCAGCGGCTCGCGCACGCCGAGGGCCTGACGGATGATCAGGCGCGGGCGCTCGCCGCCGAGGGGAAGGCCGTCGTCTGGATCGACGGCGGACTGCACGCGACGGAGGTGCTGGGAGCTCATCAACTGATGGAAACAGTCTGGCAACTCGTGAGCCAGGACGATCCGGAGACGCTGCGGTTCCTGAACGACGTCATTGTGCTCGCGGTGCACGCCAATCCTGACGGGATGGAGTTGGTGTCGGGCTGGTATATGCGGGAGCCTGACTCCTTGAAGCGCAACAGCAGCAGCATCCCCCGGCTGTACCAGAAGTACATCGGGCACGACAACAACCGTGACTTCTACATCGTGAACCAACCCGAAACCGAGAACATGACGCGGATCATGTTCCACGAGTGGTTCCCGCAGATCGTCTACAACCACCACCAGACCGGTCCGGCGGGGACGGTGCTGTTCGCACCGCCGTTCCGCGATCCCTTCAACTACAACTTCGACCCACTGGTGCCGCTCGGGATCGACGCGGTGGGCGCCGCGATGCACGGCCGCTTCGCCGCCGAGGGAAAGCCGGGCGCCACCATGCGGCGCGGGTCGAACTACTCCAACTGGTGGAACGGGGGACTGCGCACGAGCACCGACTTCCACAATATGATCGGACTCCTGACCGAAACCATCGGCAACCCGACGCCCATCGAGATTCCGTTCCTCCCCGATCGCCAGCTGCCGAGCGGCGACTACCCCTATCCCATCACGCCGCAGCGCTGGCACTTCCGCCAGTCGGTCGAGTACTCGATGACCGCCAACCGCGCGGTCCTCGACTACGCCTCCCGCTACCGCGAGACGCTCCTGTTCAACATCTATCGGATGGGGCGGAACTCGATCGAGCGGGGGAGTCGCGACCACTGGACGATGCACCCGGAGCGCATCGAGGCCGTTCGCAGCGCCCTGCGGCGCGACAGCGTGACGCCGCGCGGCGCAGCCGTACCGGCCAAGTACTTCGCCACCTTGCGGGATCCGGCCGCGCGCGATCCGCGCGGCTACATCCTGCCGGCGGACCAGCCGGACTTCCCCACCGCGACCAAGTTCGTCAACGCGCTGATCAAGAACGGGATCACCGTGCTGCGCGCCACCCAGGCGTTCGACGTAGCGGGCAAGCGCTACCCGGCGGGGTCCTACATCGTGAAGACCGACCAGGCGTTCCGCCCGCACGTGATCGACATGTTCGAGCCACAGGACCACCCGAACGACTTCCGCTACCCGGGCGGCCCGCCGATCCCCCCGTACGACAACGCGGGCTACACCCTCGCGTTCCAGATGGGTGTGCAATTCGACCGCATCCTCGACGGGTTCGCCGGGCCGTTCCAGAAGGTCGAGGGACTCGCGACTCCGCCCGCCGGCACGGTGGCCGGCGCGGACGGCGCCGCAGGCTTCCTCGTGAGTCACCAGCTGAACGACGCCGCGACCGCTACGAACCGCTTGCTCGGCAGGAATCAGGTCGTCGTCTGGCTGACGGCGCCGTTCCAGGCCAACGGCAAGGTGTATCCGGCGGGAACGATTTACGTACCGCGCACCGCGGCATCGTTGCCCCTCGTCCGCCAGCTCGCGACGGAGCTGGGCGTGAGCTTCGAGGGCGTGCGGCGCGCGCCGCCGGCCGCCAGCACGATGCGCATCAACCCCGCGCGCATCGGCCTATGGGATCGCTACGGCGGTTCGATGCCGTCCGGTTGGACGCGCTGGCTGCTCGAGCGCTTCGAGTTTCCGTTCGAGGTGGTCTATCCCCAGACGCTCGACGCGGGAAGCCTGGCCGAGCGGTTCGACGTGCTGATCTTCCCGGACGGGGCCATTCCCGCCGCCGACGCGGCGACCGGAGGGGGAGGCGGCGGCGGCGAAGGCTTCGGCGGCCAGCCGGACGCCGCGAGCATCCCCGCGGAGTTCCGGAATCGGCTCGGGCGCATCACCATCGAAACCACCGTACCCCAGCTCCGTGAGTTTCTGAACGCTGGCGGCACGATCATCACGATCGGCAGCTCCGCCAGCCTTGCGCGGCATCTGGGGCTGCCGTTCACGAATCATCTCGTGGAGGACGGCAAGCCGCTCCCCAACGAGAAGTTCTACGTGCCGGGATCGGTGTTGCAGGTGCGCGTCGACAACGCCCGGCCGATCGCGTACGGCCTCGGCGATCGCGTGGATGTCTTCTTCGACGAGAGCCCCGTGCTACGTCTCTCATCGGACGCCTCGCGCGAGCAGGCGCGCCCGGTGGCGTGGTACGAGACCGACCGCCCGCTCCGGAGCGGCTGGGCGTGGGGCCAAGCGTACCTGAAGGACGGTCTCGCGGCGGCTGAGGCGACGGTCGGCCGGGGGAAGGTGTACCTGTTCGGGCCGGAGATCCTGTTCCGGGGCCAGCCGCACGGCACGTTCAAGTTCCTGTTCAACGGGATCCACCTGGCGCGGGCGGCGCCGACGCGGACACCGGCGGCGAGCGACGGCAGCCGCTGAGGGACTAGGGGACGGCGCGGGCGACCGCGGGCCGCCGCAACACCAGGCCGAGGCTCACGAGCGACAGCACCAACGCCGCTCCGCCCAGGATCGTCGCGGGTCCGCCGCCCCACGCCGGGGCACGCACAACGGTGATCGATGCCGGCGTCGGGGATCCCTCCGGGCCCGCCCACTCGACCCGCTCGCCGTTTTGATACAGCTGCACCGCGCGCCACTCGAGGCGCGCGGCCCCGTCGGGGTTCACCGCCACGAACGGGAACTCCACGAACCGCTCGACGGCCAGCTCACCGGTCCACACTGCCCCCGTAACCCGACCCGCGCTGTCGGTCTGCTCGGCGAGCACCCAACCGGGTACTTCGCCGAACGACACCACGCGCACCTCGGCCGGGAATGCGAGCGCGACGCGCACCGTTGGCACACCGCGTTCATTGGGCACCCGCAGCACGTACTTCTCATAGGCTCGAGGCGTGGACGTCTTGGGATACACCACGCCGTGCAAGGCGAGCAGCGTCATCGCCAGCGAGACGAGGGACATCACGGGTGTGCCTCCGAAATAGGAATGGGAGTGAAGGCGAGAAATGCCGCGAGCACGATGACCGACACCATGACGGCCACTTCCCACGTGACCGAGCGGCGCAAGGTCACGGCGCGCGCGGGCGTGAGTTGGGGCAAAAGCCGAAAGCGATGGCGCCAGCCGAACAGCGCCAGCACGCCGAGCCCGGCGACCTTGGCGAGCAGCAGAACCCCATAACGCGATCGGACCAGGTCCGCGGGCGCGGAGAGGAACAGCACGCCATTGACGGTCCCCGTCACGCCGATCGCCACCACGGCACACAGGGCGACATTCGACACGCGCGCGGCGACGCTGCCATCGATCAACAGGCAGAGCAACCCGCCGAGCCACAGGGCGACCGCCACGAGATGGATCATTGTCGCCGGGATCGCTGCGAGAGGTGTGGCCGCGGCCGGATGACCCATCGCGCCGCTTGCGAGCACAGCGACCACAGCCAACGCCGCGCCGAGACCCGGCCGCCGTGCCAGGCCGACGGCCCAGAGCGCCAACAGGCTGGTGCCCAGGCGGACGACGTTGAGACGTCCCGCCCACGTCCCCAGCGCCGCCGGCAGCACGTCCGACATTGGTGCGCCCGCCGCCGCGCCACGGAGCCAGAGCCAGAAGTCCACCGCGAGCAACGCCGGCGTGACGACGGCGAGGACCGACGCCAGGCGGTCGATCCGCGCGCTCCCTTGTGGTACGATCGAGACACGGAGCACGAGCACCCCGGCGAGCGCGAGCAGCGCGGTGAAAGCCAGGCCACGGACGAGCGGCCCAACCGCACCGGCAGCGACGACGGTCACCGCCCCGGCGTCGCGGAACTGCGCCGGCGCCGCAGCGCCCCGCAGCACGGTGAACACGAAATCGCCGCCCACCGGATGCCCGTCGGCGGAGACGATGTGCCAGCGCACCCGGTAATCCCCAGCCGCGAGCGGTGGTACGCTCGCGAGCAGGGCGCGAATGTCGCGCGGGTCGCCGGTCGGCGTCAGCCGCAGCGACTCGCCGCTCGCGTTCTCGAGACTGAGCCGGCTCAGCGTCGGTTCGACGGGCTCGCTGAACCACAAACGCAGCTGCGCAGGTGACGTTTCCACCCGCTCCCCGCCAGCCGGCGCTGAACCCAGCAAGGCGGCGTGCAGCAGCGCCGCCAAAAAACTCAGGGCTGCCAGCGCAGTCCCCCGTAGATGCCGCGCGCATCCGCGGGCTCGAGGAACTTGCCGGCGGCGTTGTCCACTTGGACCGATCCGGCGTACCGGGCGTTCGTCAGGTTCTGCACCGCCAGGAACGCCGTCACCCCGCCCCGCGGAGCCGTCCACTCGGCCCGCAGGCCGAAGACGGTGCGCTTCGAGTTACGCTGCGTGTTCGCGCTGTTCACGAAATACGGCTGTGGCACCCACTCGATGCTCGGCGTGATCGTGAGCCCTGCGGGGTGCGAGTAGCGCAGCTCGGCCTGTACCACGTGCCGGGGCGCACCAGGGATTTCCTTGCCGGCGTAGTTCGAATCCTCCACGTACCGGTAGCGGGCGAAGGTGTACGCCCCCCGCAGGCGGACGCGCTCCCCCAGCGAATAACCGAGCCCCATCTCGACGCCGTAGTGCCGGGTCCGCGGCGCGTTGCGGTACGTCGGCACTGTGAAGGGCGCTCCGGGGAACGGCGGCCCGTTGATGTTCAGGATCTCGTTCTTCAGCTCCACGTCGTACGCCGCAACGTCCCAGTCGAGCCGGCCCGTCCGGCCACGACTCCCGGCCTCGACCTGCCACGCGTCCTGTCCGGCCAGGTCGATGAACCCCGGCCCCGTCAGGCTGTTCAGCTCGAGCAACAACGGCGGCTCGAACGACCGGCTCACGTTGGCGAATAGCTGCGCGCTCCCGCCATCGCGCAGGTCGTACAACACACCGACCTTCGGGGAAAGTGTCTCATAGGCGCGGCGATCCGATTGGTCGCCGTCGGACAAGAAGTAGTCCGTCACGCGCCGTTCGGCCCGCTCCCACCGCACCCCGACGACGGTCGACAGCCGCGGCGTGACGGACAGCGCGTCCTCCAGGTACGCGGCGGTCCCCGAAGCGACGTCGCGCTGGTCTTTGCGCAGCGTGCCATGCGTACCCGCAACGTTGTCGTACTGACGGTCGTCGATGTTGCCGTACGACGGTTGCACGCCGAGCGTGAGCCGGTTCGCCCGGCCCGCGAACGGCACCGTGTTCTCGTAGCGAACCTCGGCGCCCCAGTCGCGGCTCACCTGCGCAATGACCCGGAAGATCGGATGATCGATGTCGCGGTATTGGAAGTAGGGCGACACCTCCAGGCGCTGCCGCGGCGAGAGCTGCGCCCGGAGCTGCAAGCCTAGGTGGTGCAGCAAATAGTCACGCCCCCAGCGGTTCGCGACATTGACCGAATCGGCCTGGCGCGGGTCCGCTGCGAACGCGGCGGGGCTGAGCGCGCCGGGCAAGTGCTCCTTCACGTGCGCGAAGAAGTAGAAGCTGCGCAGATCGACCCCGGGCGACACCACCCAGCCGCCATGCAGGTTCAGCCGGTCGCGCCGCTGATCGGACCACGCGCGGTACCCGCCGAGCGACGTGTGGGCGAAGCTGGCGTAGTAGTCGAGCGAGCGACGAGCGCCCCCCGACGCGAGCTGCGCTTTCCCGAAGCCGAAGCTCCCACCCTCGCCGAACGCATCCAACCGCCCGGCCGTGTACCCAGTCTTCGTCACGAGATTGATGGCGCCGCCAAGTGTGGACCCACCGTAGCGGAGGGCGTTGCCGCCCTTGTGCACTTCGATCGCCTCGGTCGTGAGCAGCTCCAGCGACTCGAAGTCGGTGAAGCCATCGGCGTTGCGGTACGGCATCCCGTTCACCAGCAGGTTCACGCCACGCAGGTGGAAGTTGTTACGCAGCCCGGACCCGCGGATCGAGAGCTGGCTTTCGTCCGCCGCCCCGAAGCGTGGTTGCACGTAGACGCCCGGCGTGAGCCGCAGCACGTCCTGGAGGTTCGCTTGGCGCGTCGCTCGCAGATCGGCGGGCTCGACCAGCGCTACAGACCCCGGCACGAGGCGGAGCCGCTGTCGCGTCTCGTCGAGATCTTGCTTGGTGCCGATCACCGTTACCGCCGCTACCTCGAGCGCGGATCGGGTGACGACGATTCGGAGATCCACGGTCTCAACGGCGCCGAGCGTGACCGGCACCGTCTGCGTCGCGTATCCGAGACGGATGACGCGCAGCCTGTACGTCCCGGCCGGCACGCCCACGATTCGGAAGCGACCCGTAGAGTCGGTGAGCGTGGCGAGCATCGTACCCACGAGGCCCACGTCAGCGGCCGCGACCGGCGTGTTATCGGCCTCGAGCACCTGGCCGGTGACGGCGCCCGGTTCCTGCGCCGTCGCGTCGCGCATGGCGAGCGGCGCAGCCGCGAGTAGCCCGCAGCAGTACAGCACTTTGCAGATAGTCATATGTCCCCCTCCGCGGGGGTGAAGACGTCGTTCCAGTGTTGTTACAGAGCGCTCGTGCTAAGCGAGCGCGTGCGGAGGGGCAAGTGCGAAGGGAAGAAGGTAGCGCGGTGCGCGGGGGAGAACGACGCGATGCCATGTGGGCACGCCGTCGGCGATCGGGGCGGCCGCCGTGGCCCAGTGCACCGACGCCACCGGCAGCGCGACACCCATGCCCGTCGCGCAGCACGCCTGCGGGCACGAGCAATGTTGGTGGCTCGCGGGAGCGTCGTGCGATGTGTGACCGGAAGTGTGCGCAGCGGCGGGAGCCGTCGGAACATCGTGCAACGGACACTCGTGCACCTGCGGTCCGACCATCACCAGGCCGAACCACAGCGCCAGGGTGGTGCTGAGAATGCGAGTCGACCAGTGTCGCTTCATGCGACGCGCAATCTAAGAGATAACGCCCGGGGGCCGCTAGTCGTGCTCGTGGTGGTGCTCGTTTCCCACCGCCGTCGCACCGGTTCGCGTTCTGATCCGGGCCATCCAGGCCGCGTCGGCGCGGTAGGCCGGATCGTCGGGATCGATCGCCGGCAGCTTCCGAAGATCGTCCGGGACGAACAGGCCGGCGATCGAGCCCATCACGTGGGGTGCCGGCTCGCCCGTGGGGTTGTCGTATTCCACCACCAGGCGATAGGTCCGGTCGGGCGTGAGCTTCGGCCCGCGGCCGCGCGTGCCGAATAGCTGACGCGACATGCCGAGCACCCGTCCGTCCGGCGTGCGCTTGGGACGGATTCGGACGATCGTCTTCCCCGACTTGGTGTCCTCGAGTCGCAGACCCGACCCAAAGTCGTGTAGGTGCCCGCCGGCAGCTAACAAGCGGCCGGCAAGCGGGACGGTGAAATCGTACGTACGCGTCGACCGTCCCGGCGGGACCGGGTACGAGTTTCCGCCGCCGAAATTGAAGTTCACATCCACAAGGAAGGGCAGCGCCACGACCGGCTTCGGGACCTGGCGCGGGGAGATCCACGGCAACGTCAGGCGGAGATACGCGTCCGGCACCTCCGTCCCCGTCTGGTTGTCCCACATGATGTACAACGCCAGGCGGTGACCGGCCTCGATGGGGATCCCGACTGTGCTGGGAAACACGACGTCCTCGGTCTCCCGACCCGCGCCGAGCAACCGCTCCACGATCGGGTACACGACCTCGCGCCGATCGAGGTTCATCATGCTCATGTGATGCATCAGGCCGCGCGGCAGCGGACGGCCGGCGCCGTCCACGATCGTGAGCCGGAATCCGCGCACCCACGTCGTCAACGGCCAGGCGAACTCCTGGACGAGGAGGTCCTCCGGCTCGTCCTCCATCCCCGCCATCCCCTCGTGCGCGCCGGGCGGATTGGCCGGCAGCTGGTAGGGGCCGGCGGTGATGACCACTTCGCGCTTTGCGGAGTCGACGCGAACCTGGACGGGGACCTGCGCGGTGGCCGAGGCCACCGCGAGGGCGACGAGCGAGAACGAACCCACGATGGTCATGACGAAATGTATATTCGCGACGTGGCGACGCGCACCCTGCTGCCGGTCATACATGCCGTAGCTTCCACCGCCCCCGGCGAAACAGAATCGCGCTGATCACCGCGAGGGTCGAGAAGGCCGTGGTGATGGCGAGGAACACGCCCTTCGGACCGAAGCCAAAGTGCACCGCGAGCGCATACGCGAGCGGGATTTCCCACAGCCAGAAGCAGCACAAGTTGAGCCACGTGGGCGTCCACGTGTCCCCCGCGCCGTTGAACGACTGCGTCAGCACCATCCCCCAGGCGTAGAAGACGTATCCGTAGCTGACGATGCGCAGGCACGAGACCGCTACGGGCGCGACCGCCGCGTCGGTCGTGAACAGCCGCACGATGGGTTCCGCGAACAGCACGAACACCAGCCCCACCGTGCCGAGGAAGAACATGTTGTAGAGTCCGGCGATCCACACGGCTCGTTCAGCGCGCTCGGGCTTCCCCGCCCCCAGTCCTTGGCCCACCATCGTCGCGGCCGCGTTGGCGAGCCCCCACGAAGGGAGCAGCGCGAAGATGATGATCCGGACGCCGATCGTGTATCCCGCCACCGCCTGGGCGCCGAAGGTCGAGATGATCCGTACCAGCCCGATCCAGCTCGCCGTGCCGACGAGCACCTGGAAGGTGCCGGTCCCGGAGAGGCGCAGCAGCGTCTGCATGACGGCGGGACGCAGCCGCAGCTGGTCCCGGTGAATCACGATCCGCCCATCGCGCCGCATCAACCGGTAGACCTGGTAGAGCACGCCGGTGCCGCGGCCGATCGTCGTCGCGATCGCGGCTCCCTGTACGCCCAGCTCCGGGAACGGCCCGAGGCCGAAGATCAGGCAGGGACCGAGCAGGATGTTGATCCAGTTGGCGAGCCAGAGGACGCGCATGGCGATGGCCGCGTCGCCGGCGCCACGGAACGTCGCATTGATCAGGAACAGAAGCACGATCACCACGTTCCCGCCCAGCATCACGCGGGTGTAGCCCGATCCGATCGCGATGACGTCGGGCGAGGCACCCATGATGGCGAGCAGCCGGGGCGCGTAGATGGCGCCGAACACGCCGATGACGGCCGCGACGATCACGCCCAGCGCGATCCCCTGTGTGGCGGCCTCGGCTGCGCCGGCGGGATTCTTCTCGCCGATGCGGCGCGCCACCATCGCCATCACACCGATCGAGAGCCCCATCGCCGCCGTATAGACGAGGGCCAGCATCGACTCTGTCAGGCCCACCGTCGCCACGGCATTGGGCCCCAGGTGCGCCACCCAGAACACGTCCACCACGGCGAAGACCGACTCCATCACCATCTCCATCACCATCGGGATGGCGAGGAGAATGATGGCCCGGCCGATCGGTCCCGCGGTATAGTCGTGGTGCGAGCCCCGCAGCGCCTCGCGTACCGTCGCCCAGAATCCGTGGGCGGCATCGGGTGCCGCCTGGTGCGCTTGCCCTGGTTCCGTCACGTGGACTCCTCGAGTCGTGAGCGCTGACACAAGAAACGCCCCACCCGGTCGGCGGCACAGGTGGGGCGATTGTACAACGTAGCGTTGCGCGCGAGGGACGCGCTACTCCCTAGAACGCGTAGCCGAACGTGATTCCCGGCCAAATGAAATACCCACCGTTTGCAAACAAGCCGTACGCAGTGCCCCGAAACAAGAAGCCCCCGGCCGAGCGGAACTCGAACCCGAGACCGACGTCGCCGTAGAAGTTTGTGGCGTTATCGAATGGTCCCGACGTGGTGGAGGCGCTGACCAGCACCGCACCTCCCGTAAGGTAAAGCGTGCCATCCTTGGGAATCAGATAGAACTTCGCACTCACCGGAACGAAGAGAAGCGTCGAGCTGGTCGATGAGCTGCCGCCCCCAAGCGCTCCCACGGCAACCTCCAAACCAAGGGAATTGCCGACCATCCGCTGGTACGAAAAACTGTACGCCACCGCTTTCCCCAGCAATTCGATCCCGACATCGTTGCGCATCGTCGCGCGGACCAGCGGCTTCGCAGCGCCTTGAGCCTGACCTTGCGAGACTACGGCGCACAGCAGGATTGCCGCACCGATGGCGGTGAGTCGCTCGCGCATGTTTGGGTCTCCCTTAGGAGGAAACGGCGTCCAACGGGCACCGGCCGCCACAACTTAGGGAGCCGCGACACGCGGCGCAAAGCCGACGAAGCCCCGCAGTCGCACAACTGGCTGCGGGGCCTCGCTTTTCGTCCGTGGGCCTGAGTGGAGTTGAACCACTGACCTCACGCTTATCAGCTAGGGTCGCAGTGCGAGCACGGTGGCGAGCCACGTGCGCGGTGTTGAGTTGAAGAACCAGGTCCATTGCGGATCGACGGTACCCGCGCTTCCCTGCACGGCGTACGCCGCGTCGCTCTTGATGGACGCATCAGAGCCCGTGCCGAAAGCCGTGAATCCCGGCGGCCC
>Ga0184621_10000109_pt1 | contig 14719 bp, 16 predicted proteins | sample PLM1_30_b1_FD_133144 | JGI IMG/M metagenome (GOLD analysis project Ga0184621, IMG submission 133144) | Groundwater sediment microbial communities from an aquifer in East River, Colorado, USA - PLM1_30_b1 | ecosystem: Environmental > Terrestrial > Soil > Riparian zone | place: USA: East River...
GACGAACAAGCAGCTCGACGCGAACGACCAGCACATCGTCCACGTCGTCGACTGGCTGTGGCAGTACGCGTTCGATCAGCGCGCGAGCGACATCCACATGGAGCCGCGGCGCGACGCGGGCGAAGTGCGTTTCCGCATCGACGGCGTGCTGCACCCGGTGTACCAGATTCCGATGGCGGTGATGGCGGCGATGACCTCGCGCATCAAGATCCTCGGGCGCATGGACGTGGTGGAGAAGCGCCGGCCGCAGGACGGCCGCATCAAGACGCGCACCGCCGACGGCCAGGACGTTGAGCTGCGCCTTTCCACGCTGCCGACCGCGTTCGGCGAAAAGCTCGTGATGCGCGTTTTCGACCCGGACGTGATCGTCAAGGATTTCGCCGAGCTCGGCTTTTCCGAAGACGACAAGACCCGCTGGAAGCAGATGACCGCCCAGCCGAACGGCATCGTCCTGGTGACGGGGCCGACCGGCTCGGGCAAGACCACCACGCTCTATTCGACCCTGAAGACGCTCGCCACGCCCGAGGTGAACGTGTGCACGATCGAGGACCCGATCGAGATGATCGAGCCCGCCTTCAACCAGATGCAGGTGCAGCAGTCGATCGACCTGGGCTTCGCCGAAGGCGTGCGCGCGCTCATGCGCCAGGACCCGGACATCATCATGGTCGGCGAGATCCGCGACGTCCAGACCGCGGAGATGGCGGTGCAGGCCGCGCTCACCGGGCACCTGGTTCTGTCCACGCTGCACACCAACGATTCAGCCAGCGCGATCACGCGGCTGCTCGAGCTCGGGGTGCCAGCCTACCTGCTCAACTCGACCATACTCGGGGTCATGGCGCAGCGCCTGGTGCGCACCTTGTGCAAGCACTGCAAGGAAAAAATCGCCTACGAACCGGGGCGCGAAGGCGACTTGAGCTGGGAGGAGTTCGTCGCGCCCTGGAAGGCGAAGCGTCCGGCGCACGTCTACCGGCCGGTGGGCTGCCTGGAATGCCGCAACACCGGCTACTCGGGCCGGATCGGCCTCTACGAGATCCTGCTGCTCTCCCCCGAGGTGAGGCGGCTGGTCAACTCCGAGGCCGACGTCGCGAAGATCAGGGACCAGGCGCACAAGGAAGGCATGAAGCCGCTGCGCATCAGCGGCGCGATGAAAGTCGCGATGGGGCTGACGACGCTCGAAGAAGTGCTCAAGGTCGCGCCCCCGCCCGGGAAGGCGTGATCAAGCTCTGTCATTCTGAGTGACGACCGCCTTTGCGGCCGTCACTTGTCGCTGGTGCATGCCCACACGGCGATCTTGCAGTTGTCGCCGCATTTTCTGAGCGCTTTGGCTTGGGCGATCTCGCGCGAGGCGCCGGCGTCGGAGGCGACGCGGTTCGGCCTCGCCGCGATTGCGCCGCAGCTATCGCGGAAGGTCCGGAGCAGATCGCAATTCGTGCCGCAAATGCGAAACGCTTCCGTCTCGGCATCGCGCTTGGTCTTCCGATCGATAGCGTAGCCGTAGGCGCCGGTCTTGGTGCTGTAGGCGATCGAGCCCCAAAGCTGCCTCTTGCCGGCTCGCGCTGCGGCGGCGTCGCGCGAAAAAAAGACGAGGGTGACGAGCAGTCCGACGACGGTGATCCGTTGCATGGCTGGACCTATTTGACGAGGGCGCGCATCGCGCGCTCCAGTCCCTGGATGGTGGTGGCGTACATGCGCCCTCCCATGATTTCCCTGAGTATGCCGATCGACTGGCGGTAGGGCCAGATCTCCTCCGGCTCGGGGTTGAGCCAGACCGCCCGCGGGTACACCTCCAGCATTCGCTTCAGCCACACCGCGCCGGCCTCGTCGTTGGAGTATTCGATCGAGCCGCCCGGCTGCAGGATCTCGTACGGGCTCATGGTCGCATCCCCGACGAAGACGAGCTTATAGTCGTGCCCGTACTTGTGCATGATGTCGAAGGTCCGGGTGCGCTCGGAGTGCCTGCGGCGGTTGTCCTTCCACACGTGGTCGTAGAGACAATTGTGGAAGTAGAAATACTCCAGGTGCTTGAACTCGGTCTTCGCCGCCGAGAAAAGCTCCTCGCACAGCTTCACGTGGTCGTCCATCGAGCCGCCGATGTCGAGGAACATCAGCACCTTGACCGCGTTGTGGCGCTCCGGGCGCATGCTGAGGTCGAGATACCCGGCGTTGCGCGCGGTCTTGTCGATGGTGGTGTCGAGGTCGAGCTCCTCCGGCGCGCCTTCGCGCGCGAACTTGCGCAGCCTTCGCAGCGCCACCTTGATGTTGCGCGTGCCCAGCTCGACCGAGTCGTCGAGGTTGCGGTACTCGCGCTGGTCCCACACTTTCACTGCGCTGCGGTTGCGCGACTTGTCCTGGCCGATGCGCACGCCCTCCGGGTTGTAGCCGTAGGCGCCGAAAGGGGAGGTGCCCGCGGTGCCGATCCACTTGTTGCCGCCCTGGTGCCGGCCCTTCTGCTCCTCGAGGCGCTTCTTGAGCGTCTCCATGAGCTTTTCCCAGCCGCCCATCGCCTCGATCATCGCTTTCTCCTCGGGCGAAAGCTTGAGCTCGGCCTGCTTGAGCAGCCATTCGAGCGGCACGTCGAACTCGACTCCGGCCACCGACTCGATTCCCTTGAAATACTCGCCGAAGGCGCGGTCGAACTTGTCGAAATTCTGCTCGTCCTTCACCAGGGTCGTGCGCGACAGGTAGTAGAACTCGTCGATCGAGGGCGAGATGACGTCCTTCTGCATCGCCTCGAGCAGCGTCAGCCACTCCTTGATCGAGACCGGGATCTTGTGGTCCTTGAGCTTGACGAAGAATCCGGAGAGCATGGCGGAGGCGTCAGAAAGAGGGCGTGCCGGTCGCGGAGACCTGTGGAGGATCTATCGGGCGTTTCTCCATGACGAGGACGCTGTCGTAAAAATGCAGGGCAAACGTAGTGCGCGTCAGCTCGTCCACCGCCAGCCCGGGGTCTTTCGAGTACCAGCCGTAGAGCCGGTCGATGAGCGCCTTGCCGTACTCGAGGAAAGTTCCCTCGCGCCGGTAACCGCCGCCGTACTCCGGGAAAAACGAGGTATGAATGTCCTCGCACAGATAGATCCCGTTCGGCTGGATGTGCGGATACAGCTCCTCAAAAGTGGCGATCTGCTGCGTCATGGTATGTCCGCCGTCGTCGATCAGGATGTCGATGTGCGGGACGCGCTCGCGCACCTCGGCAAGAAAACGGCGGTCGGCCTGGTCGCCGATGAGAATGGTGGTCGATTCATCCTCGAACTGTTTGCATCGCGCATCGACGTCGATGCCGACGATGTGCGCCCCGGGGCCGAAATAGTGCTGCCACATCTGCAGAGACCCGCCGTGGAAGACGCCGATTTCGACCACGACAGGCGAGCGGCCGCGAAAAGGCTCGAAGTGGCGATGGTAGATCTCGAAGTAGTGGTGCCATTTGTGGATCAGGCGTCCGCTGTTGCTGAAATAGTACTCGGCGATCGGATCGGCCGCCTGCGGCCGCACCGCATCCGGGACGAGGGCGCCCTTTCCGGAAACAAGCGAGCGCAGCAGGTTGGCGAGAAGTCGGCCGAGCATGTCGGGAGTGGGAAAGGGCGCGCAAGCGCGTTTTCAGCGTTGCTGGCGCGACATGAAGATCAGGCGCTCGAACAGGTGCACGTCCTGCTCGTTTTTCAGCAGCGCGCCGTGCAGCGGCGGAATGATGGTCTTGCGGTCCTTGGCTCTCAGGGCGTCGGGCGGGATGTCCTCGGCGAGCAGGAGCTTCAGCCAGTCGAGCAGCTCGGAGGTCGAGGGCTTCTTCTTCAAGCCGGGCACTTCGCGCACCTCGAAGAACATCTCGAGCGCCTCGCGAAGCAGCGATTTCTTGAGCCCCGGAAAGTGCACGTCGACGATCTTCTCCATCGTTTCCTTGTCGGGGAAGCGTATGTAGTGAAAGAAACAACGCCGCAAAAAGGCGTCGGGCAGCTCCTTTTCGTTGTTCGAAGTGATGAAGACGATGGGGCGCTGCGTCGCCTTCACCAGTTCCTTCGTTTCGTAGACGAAGAACTCCATGCGGTCGAGCTCGCGCAAGAGGTCGTTGGGAAACTCGATGTCGGCCTTGTCGATCTCGTCGATGAGGAGCACGACCGGCGTCTCGGAAGTGAACGCCTGCCACAGCATTCCGCGGACGATGTAGTTGCGGATCTCGTGAACGCGGGGGTCGCCGAGCTGGGAATCGCGCAGGCGGCTCACCGCGTCGTACTCGTACAGGCCCTGCTGCGCCTTGGTCGTCGACTTGATGTGCCATTCGAGGAGCGGCAGCCCGAGCGCCTTGGCCACTTCCACGGCGAGCATGGTCTTGCCGGTGCCCGGCTCGCCTTTTACCAGCAGCGGGCGCTCGAGCGTGATCGCCGCGTTGACTGCGAGCGTGAGGTCGTCGGTGGAGACGTAAGCTTCGGAGCCTTTGAATCGCATCGGTCCATCCTCGGATCGGGTTGCGCCTCATTGTATACAATCGCGCGGTGCGTGCATTGTTTCCCCTGCTGCTGTGTGCTTCCGCTTCCGCCCACGCGGCCACGGTCGCCGTCGACGTGGGCCATTTCATCGAGGAGCCCGGCGCGACCAGCGCGCGCGGGCGCCCCGAGCTCGATTTCAACCGCGATCTCGCCGTTGAGATCGAATCCGCCGCGCGACGAGACGGATTGAAGACGATGCTCATCGGCGCCGACGGCTTCATGTCGCAGCTCACGCGCCGCACCGCTGCGGCGGCGGCGGATTTTCTCCTCTCGGTGCACCACGACTCGGTGCAGCCGCATTTCCTCGAGCCCTGGGAATTCGACCGCGTGGAGCGGCCCTTCAGCGACCGGTATTCGGGCTTTTCACTCTTCGTTTCGCGCAAGAACCGCTCGCTCGCGCGCAGTCTCGCCTGCGCCTCCGCGATCGGCGAGGCGTTGCGCGGCGCCGGTTTCTCGCCTTCGCTCTATCACGCCGATCCGATCCCGGGGGAGAACAAGCCGTTTGCCGACCGCAGGAACGGAGTGCATTACTACGACAACCTCATCGTGCTCAAGACCGCGACAACTCCCGCCGTGCTCCTCGAAGCCGGCGTGATCGTCAACCGCGACGAGGAGCTGAGGCTGCAGTCGGAGGAAGTACGCAGGCGAATCGCGGCGGCGGTGGCCGATGGACTGCATCGATGTCTCGCCCGTTTTTGACCGTTGCGGAGGGCAGCGTATAGAATGGGCCGGCTTTTTCGCCGAGAACAAGTGATGAGAATATCCCTGGCGCTCCCGCTCCTCGCCTTCCTCGCGGCTCTGCCCGCTCACGCGCAGGGAAACGCCGAGGCGGCGAAGGCAAAGAACTCGATGTGCATCGGCTGCCATGGCATCCCGATGTACAAGACGGCGTTCCCCGAGGTCTACTCGGTGCCCATGATCGCGGGACAGGCGCCCGACTATATCGTCAAGGCGCTGCAAGCCTACCGGGCGGGCGACCGCAGCCATCCGAGCATGCAGGGCGTCGCGAAAAGCCTCTCCGACCAGGACATGGCCGACCTCGCCGCCTACTACGGCGGCACGGGCAGGCCGGCGAAATGAACAGGTTCCTCATCCTTGCGCTCGCGTGTTTCGGCGCGCAGGCCTTCGCCGCGGGCGATGCGGACTCCGGAAAGCTGAAGTCCCAGGCCTGCGCCGCCTGCCACGGGCCCGACGGAAACAGCCCCACGAGTCCGGATTTTCCGCGGCTCGCCGGGCAGCACCACGACTACCTGCTGAAGGCGCTGCGCGACTACAAATCGGGAGCGCGCAAGAACCCCATCATGGGCGCTCAGGTCGGCGGGCTCAACCCGCAGGACATGGCCGATCTCGCGGCGTTCTATTCGCGCCAAAAAGGCTCGCTGCACGTCGTTCGCTGAAGGTTCGCGGCCTTCAGGCTTTCGTTTTCTTCCGAAATTCGCACAGGTCCCGGATGATGCACGCCGGGCACTCGGGTTTTCGCGCCTTGCACACGTAGCGCCCGTGCAGGATCAGCCAGTGGTGCGCGTTCCTGCGGAACTCGTCGGGGACGAATTTCAGGAGCTTGTCCTCGACCTCGCGCACGTCCTTGCCCGGCGCGAGGCCGGTGCGGTTGGCGACGCGAAAGATGTGCGTGTCGACCGCGATCGTGGGATGGCCGAAGGCGGTGTTGAGGATCACGTTGGCAGTTTTCCTGCCGACTCCGGGGAGCGCTTCCAGCGCCTCGCGCGATTCGGGCACCTTCCCGCCGTGGCGCTCGATGAGCAGCCGGCAGGTCTCGAGGATGTGCTTCGCCTTGGAACGATACAGGCCGATGGTGCGGATATGCGCGATCAACCCCTCCATGCCCAAGGCAAGCAGGGCCTGCGGAGTATCGGCCACGCGATAGAGCTTTTCGGTCGCAAGATTCACGCTCTTGTCGGTGGCCTGCGCCGACAGCACCACCGACACCAGCAGCTCGAACGGCGTCCGGTGCGCGAGCTCGGTCGTCGGATGGGGATTGGCCGAGCGCAGGCGCTCGAAGATCTTCCTGCGCTTTTGCGGATTCACGTCCGCTCCCGCCTCCGCGCGCGGGCGCGTTCGACCGCGGCCTGGATGATCGCGCGCTTTTTCTCCGCGTCGGGATCTTCCTTCGCCTTGAGCGCCCGCGCCGCCAGGCGCTCGGCGCGCTCCCTGCGCTCGCGCTCGTGCCGCGACCGGCGCGCCTCGAAGCGCTCGCGGGCCGCGTCGGCCCGCGCCCGGTCCCAGCTCGCATCCTCGCCGCTCGCGGGCAGCATCTCGATGCAGTCCACCGGGCACGGCGGAACGCACAGGTCGCAGCCGGAACAAAGCTCCGCCACGACCGTGTGCATCAGGTTCGGCGCTCCGACGATCGCTTCGACCGGGCAGGCCTGGATGCACAGAGTGCATCCGATGCAGCGCGCCTCGTCGATCAGCGCGACGCGGCGCGGCTGCTCGATGCCGTTGCGGGGATTGAGCGGCCGGACTTCGCGGCCGAGCAGAGCCGCCAGCTCGCGGATGGCGGCGTCGCCTCCGGGCGGGCACTGGTTGATTTCGGCCTCGCCTGTCGCGATCGCTTCAGCGTACGGCCTGCACGCGGGGTAGCCGCACTTCGTGCACTGCGTCTGTGGCAGCAGCGCGTCGATCCGTTCGGCGAGGCTGCTCATCGGGCCCGACCCGTGGACGCGAGGCCGCGCACGATTTCGCCGACGAGTCCGGGCCCCCGGTAGACGAGAGCAGTGTAGAGCTGGACGAGGTTCGCACCGGCATCCAGCTTTTCGCGCGCGTCGGCGGCGCTCGCGATTCCGCCTACCCCGATGACCGCCACCCTCGCGGGCAGCGCGCGCCGCAGCTTCGCCACGACGGCGGTGGCGAGCGCCTTGAGCGGCGCACCGGAAAGGCCGCCCGGCTCGCGGCTCGTCGGAAGATGTTCGACGCCTTCGCGCGATACGGTGGTGTTGGTCGCGATGACGGCGTCGATGCCGCGAGCGGCGACGCGGTCTGCGATCGTCTCGATCCCGGACTCGTCCAGGTCCGGAGCGATCTTCACCGCCAGAGGGACGCGCCTTCCGTGCTGCTTTGCGAGCCGGTCGCGCTCGGCGGTCAGGGCGACGAGAAGTGCATCGAGGCCGTCCGGGCCTTGCAGCGCCCGCAGGTCCTTCGTGTTGGGCGAAGAGACGTTTGCGGTGACGAAGCTCGCGTGCGCGTACACCTTGCGCAGGCAGGCGACGTAGTCATCGGCCGCGCGCTCGTTGGGCGTGTCGAAATTCTTTCCTATGTTGACGCCGAGGACGCCGCGGTAGCGGGCGCGGCGGATGTTTTCCACGAGTGTATCGACTCCGCGGTTATTGAACCCGAGGCGATTGACGAGCGCTTGGGCTTCGGGCAGGCGGAACAGGCGCGGCCTCGGATTGCCCGGCTGCGGGCGCGGCGTCACCGCTCCGACTTCGAGGAAGCCGAAACCGAGCGCAGCGAGACCGTCGATGTGTCTGCCGTCCTTGTCGAGCCCCGCTGCAAGCCCCACGGGATTCGGGAAATCCAGGCCCATCACCCGCACCGGCACGCGCGGCGCGCGAGTGGCGGCGAGCGACGCGGCGCCGAGCCGCGCGAGGACATCCAGGGATTTCAGGCTGAGGCCGTGCGCTCTCTCCGGGTCGAGCGCGAAGAGCAGCGGCCGGACGGCGCGATAAAGCATGCGCCATTTTACCGCGACGCGACCGGGCGCCCGGATTAGGAAGGGATCTCTTCGGGGGCGAGCTGCCGCCAGTTGCCGTCGACGAAGCCTTCGATCGGCTGAAAATGCGCCTTGTAGGACATCTTGCGGCTGTCCTTGATCCAGTAACCGAGATACAGATAGGGCAGGGAGGCGCGGCGGCACTGCTCGATCTGCCACAGGATGTTGTAGGTGCCGAAACTCGCCCCGGCGGCGTCGGGATCGTAAAAAGTGTAGACCGAGGAAAGCCCGTCGCCCAGCTGGTCGACGATCGACACCATCATGAGCTTGCCCTTGTCGCGGAATTCCACCAGCCGCGTGCTCACCCGGCTCTGCAGCAGGAAATGCGAGTACTGGTCGCGGCTGTCCTGGTCCATGCCGCCGCCGGAATGCCGGCTCGCCTGATAGCGAAGATAGAGCGAGTAGTGCTCGACGCGAAAGCGCAGTCCCGTCACGGCGTGCTGCAGCCCTTCGTGCTTTGCCAGGGCCCGCCGCTGGCTGCGCGAGGCGCGAAACTCCGCGACGGGGACGCGCACCGGAACGCAGGCGCGGCAGTGATCGCAGTAGGGCCTGTAGGTAAAGATGCCGCTGCGGCGAAAGCCGAGCCGCACGAGGTCCGCGTAGAGCTCGGGGCCGATCAGATGGCTGGGAGTCGCCACTTGCGAGCGCGCCATCCGGCCCGGCAGATAGCTGCAGGGGTAGGGTGCAGTCACGTAGAACTGCAGTACGGCATGCGGCAGATCGTTCAGCTTCGACATTGCACCTGCGCGACGGATGCGCCGGACCAGCTCCCCGGCGATTGCGGATAGTGTATCAACTCTTCGAGCAAGCTGGAAAACCGGCGCCGGGGGATCTCGCGCGCGCCCAGCGTCTCCAGGTGGCGCGTGCGCATCTGGCAGTCGATGAGCCCGAAGCCGGCCGACTCGAGGTATGCAACCAGCGCGGCGAGCGCGATCTTCGAGGCATCGCGGGAACGGGAGAACATCGACTCGCCGAAAAACACCCGGCCGATCGCGATGCCGTAAAGTCCTCCGGCGAGATTCCCGTCGATCCAGGTTTCGACCGAATGCGCGTATCCGAGCCGGTGCAGGCTCAGGTAGGCCTCGATCATCGCGCCGCTGATCCAGGTGCCGGGCTCGCCCTTGCGGGGCGCGGCGCAGCCGGCAAGGACTTCGTCGAAAGCCGAATCGAAGCGCGCTTCATAGGAACGATTGCGAAGGGTCTTCCCGAAGGAGCGCGAAATCTTGAGTTCCGCGGGAAACAGGATCATGCGCGGGTCCGGGCTCCACCACAGGATCGGGTCGCCTTCCGAAAACCAGGGAAAGATGCCGTGGCGATACGCCTCGAGCAGGCGCTCGCTCGACAGGTCGGCGCCTGCGGCAAGCAGCCCGTTCGGATCCTTGAGCGCCAACTGGACCGGCGGGAAAGGCGTGTCGCGCTTCAGCCAGGGAATCATCCCGCTTTCAGCACTTCACCTGCTGCCTGCAGTACTGCGCCAGCTCGCTCACCATGCAGCGGCTCTCGACGACGGTACGGGCGTGCCCACCGTGATCGAGGGCGAGGCGGAATTCGTACTTGCTGAAAAACTCGTTGAAAAGTTCCCCACCCAGGGTTCCGACGGCGTACAGGCCATCGTCTTTCCGGTCGTGCTCGAGAACAATCGCCGCGAGCGGTTGAGGTGCGGGGCCCGCCAATACCTTCGCGCCCTCTGCGGGATCGTACTGGCTGTGCTCGGAGCAGCAATGGATGACGTGAGCGAATTTGCTTCCGGCGGACTTTTCGTCGCGGTAGCTGATGAAGCTGATCTCGCGGGTGGGGTAGGTGAGCCGGTGCGCGCAGATCGCCGAATAGGCGACGATGCTGTGGTCCGCGCCCACGCCGCCCCGCCACTCATACGTCTGTTCGTTTGCGGTCTTCAGCTGCGCCGACACCTTGGTCGGCTTGCCGAGGTTCAGCAGAAAGCAGGGCGTTCCGGCAAACGGGTAGTGAAAGATGAAATTCCGGTTCGTGGGGAGCGCGTGCGCCTCGAGCGGCCGGCCCGACGGATCGATGAGCCGGGCGCGGGCGTAGAAGCGCGGGCTCGCGTCGGCGGGCGTCGCGGGCAGTGAGGCGGCGAGCGCCGAAGCGGCGCAGGCGAACATGAAATCGCGCCTGTACATGGGCAAATCCGTCGCAACGCTAAGCGGTCGCGGTCGTCCGTGTCAACATTTTTGGGCCAAGCACCAATTTAGGGCAAAATGCGGGCTCGCAGGCAAGTAGTTTGGAAGTGCATTCAAAAACATAAGACTGCATTAGGAGGAGGACGCTATGAGAAGAATCCGCTCCCGTTTTTCCCTGATTGTTTTCCTGCTCGCTTCATTCTTGTTTCACGCGCCGTTCGCAGCGGCGGCCGAGCCGCCGAAGCTGGATGCGGCGAACACCGCGTGGATGCTCACCGCGTCGGTGCTCGTCCTGTTCATGACGCTCCCCGGACTCGCGCTGTTCTACGCCGGGCTGGTGCGCTCCCGCAACGTGCTCTCGGTTCTCATGCAGTGCTTCGCGATCACCTGCGTGGTGACGCTTGCGTGGGTGGTCTTCGTCTACAGCATCGCCTTCGGCGACGGCGGCGCGAGCAACGCCTGGTACGGCGGGTTCGCCAAGTCCTTCATGTCCGGGATCGGGGTGGGCACACTCAAGGGCAACATCCCGGAGACCGTCTTCTCGATGTTCCAGCTCACCTTCGCGATCATCACGCCGGCGCTCGTCCTCGGCGCCTACGCCGAGCGCGTGAAGTTTTCCGGCATGCTGCTGTTCAGCCTGCTGTGGCTCGTCTTCGTCTACGCGCCGGTCGCGCACTGGGTTTGGGGCGAGGGCTGGCTGCAGAAGATGGGAATCATGGATTTCGCGGGCGGCACCGTCGTGCACCTGAACGCGGGCGTGGCGGCGCTGGTTTGCGCGCTGGTCCTCGGCCGCCGCAGGGGTTTTCCCGAGACGGCGATGCCACCGCACAACATGACGATGACGGTGACCGGCGCCTGCATGCTGTGGGTGGGCTGGTTCGGGTTCAACGCGGGCAGCGCGCTCGCAGCCGACGGCGCCGCGGGCATGGCGATGCTGGTGACTCACATCGGCGCAGCGACCGGGGCGTTCGCCTGGATGGTGTGCGAATGGCTGCGCTTCGGCAAGCCCTCGGTGCTCGGAATCGTGACCGGAATGGTCGCGGGCCTGGGCACCATCACGCCGGCCTCGGGTTTCGTCGGTCCGATCGGCGCCCTCGTCATCGGCGGTGCCGCCGGCCTTGCATGCTTCTTCGCCACCAATTTCATGAAGCGCTCGCTCAAGGTGGACGACTCGCTCGACGTGTTCCCGGTGCACGGGGTCGGCGGGCTGCTCGGAACGCTGCTCACCGGCGTGTTCGCCGCGACATACTTCGGCGGCGTGGGCTATCCCGAGAAGATGACGATGGGCGCTCAGGTGCTGGTGCAGCTCACCGGGGTGCTCGCGGTTGCGGCGCGGTCGGGCGTGGTCACCTGGATCCTGCTCAAGCTGAGCGACGCGGTGGCCGGAATGCGCGTGCAGCCGGAGGAGGAGAACGAAGGCCTCGACACGGTGCTGCACAACGAGAAGGGCTACACCTTGTAGCGAATGCGGACGCGGATGTCGCCGCGTTACTTCGGGGGCAGGATTTCCCCGGCGTGAAACCCGAACGCCTTCGCCTTGCGGTCGGCGTAGAAATGGTGCAGCGTCGTCGAGATCGTGCGGAAGGCGATTTCCTTCCAGGGAATCTCGCCTTCGCGGAATAGTGCGACTTCCAGGGTTTCCTCGCCCGGGGCGAAATCGCGATCGAGCAGCCGGGCGCGGTAGAAGACGTGCACCTGGTCCACGTGCGGCACCGACAGAAGCGCAAACACCTCGCCCAGCTCGACGCGCGCCTTTGCCTCCTCCAGGGTTTCCCGCTGCGCTGCCTGCGCCGTGGTCTCGCCGAGCTCCATGAATCCCGCGGGGAGCGTCCACAGTCCGTGACGGGGCTCGATCGCGCGCTTGCACAGCAGGATCCGGTCTTCCCATTCGGGGATCGTGCCGACGACGACGAGCGGGTTTCGATAGTGAATGGTCCCGCAGTTGTCGCATATGTGGCGAGGGAGCGAATCGCCGGACGGGACGCGCAGCGCCAGCTTGGCGCCGCACTTGGAGCAAAAATTCAGCGGAGGGAAAGGCATGCTTTGCGTCTATGGCACCGGGCGGCGGCGCATGGGGAGACGACCCGAGTATACTCGCGCCGGTGCAAGCGCCCCACGCCGTGACGATGACAGCGGGCCCTCCTCCGTCGGAGATCACGCCTGTCTCGCGAATCAGCCTGGCGCTGTTGGGGCTGATGGTTTCGCTTCCGTTCCTGAATTTCTTCCACAGTCTTCCCCTGCCCACGTTCTACACCGAGTGGGCGGCCTTTGCCCTCGGGACCGCGGCGCTGCTTGCGCTCGCTCTCGCCCCAACAGGACAGGAAACACGAGTCCCTGTTCTGTCGCTCGGCTTGATTGGCTTGACGCTGGTGTTGCTGATCCAGGTCGCGGCCGGAGGAGTCGCCTATTCCGAACGGAGTTTTCTGGGCATGCTCTATGTGCTTTGGGCGGCGCTGCTCGTCTGGCTTGGAGCGCATCTGCGCGAACACTGCGGGCTCGAGCGCGTCGCACTCGTTTTGCAGGTGTTCACCGCATTCGGTGGATTCCTGGTGGCGATCACGGGTTTCATCCTTTACTACCAGATTGATTGGGCCGGCTTCCGGCTGATCTCCGGAGCCGGAATGGATGGGATGTACGGAGCCATCGGGCAACGAAATAACTTTGCCAATTACCTGGGCTGCGCACTGGCGTCGGTAGTATTCCTTTTCGGACGCCGCCGGTTGAGCCTGCCGCTTGCGACGCTGCTTGCCGTTCCGCTCGTTCTGGGCCTGGTACTTTCGATCTCGCGCAGCGCCTGGGTCTACGTGTTGCTCATATCGATTTCAGTCTGCTGGACATTCTGGCTGGGCGACCGCGAGCGACTCAAACCCTTCGTTGCTTTCTCGCTGTTCGTGGTGGTCGTGTTCGCAAGTCTGACCTTCGTCGTCGCATACTCCCCCTGGTTTTCCCTGGGCGGTGCGCAAACGCAGACCCTCGGCGAGCGCTGGGTACAGACTGTCTCGTCCGATCAAGCTCAGCTTGGCGTGCAAATCCGGGTCTACCTGCTCAAGGAAGCGTGGGCCATGTTCGCAGCACGCCCCGTTCTCGGAGTCGGATTCGGCGAGTTCGCATGGAATCTGCTCGAGCACGGCGCTAGCTTCGACGGACGCAATCCGGCGATGGCAATCCACGCCCACAACGCGCTGCTGGGGCTGCTCGCCGAGACGGGACTGCTGGGCGCACTCTGCGTGGCGGTGCCGCTCGCGCTGTGGTTGCGGGTGTTTCCCTGGTCCAAACCGGACCTGAGCACCGGTTGGATATCTACGCTCATAGCGATTGAAGCGGCGCACAGCATGGTCGAATTTCCGCTCTGGCACGCCAACTTTCTTGGGCTCGCCGCCGTCCTGCTGGGCGCTGCCGCGCAGCCCGCCTTCGAATTGCGCTTCAACCGTTTTCGGCAAGCCGCATTGACAGCGGTGCTGGCAGCCGGCATTGCAACGCTCGGCAGCGTGCTTTCCGATTACCGGAATTTCGAGCACTGGTTCCGGCAGGCCGACGCCTCGCAGCGCAAAAGTGTGCCGCTTTCAGCAGCGCAGCTGAAGGACCTCGCTGACCAGCGCGCTACGTCGTTGTTCGCCGGCTATTACGACCTCCTCGCCTCCGAGCTGCTTGCCCTGGACCGAGAGAATCTGGATGGGAAACTGGAGCTCAACGGCTATGCGCTGCGGTTCATCCCGATTTCCACTGTCGTGTTCCGCCAGGCTGTCGTGTTGAGCCTGAAAGGCGACCGCGACGGAGCGGCGAGGATGTTTTCCCGGCTTGCGGTGATATACCCGGATGCTTTCCCCGGCAGCCTGAAACGCCTCGAACAGATGGCTCTAGACGATCCTGCGGCGTTTGCCGCGCTTGCCGCAGAGGCAAGGCGCAAATATCGACCCTAGGCGCGATGCCATGAACGGTATGCGCGTTCCGTCCTCTCTTCGCCTCAGCCTTGTTTTGTGCGGGCTGCTGGTTTCGGCCCCCTTTCTGAACCCCTACCACGCCTATCCCCTGCTCACTTTCCATACGGAGTGGCTGGCCTTCGCGGTCGGACTCGCTGCGCTTGCAACGATCGCAATCGCTCCCTCGGGCGCCGCGGTTCCGATACCGGCAATCTGCGTCGGGCTTTTCTTCCTGACGGCTTTGCTCGTCCTGCAAGCGGCCCTCGGACAGGTGGCGTATCCATTGCGCAGCGCGACCGGCGCGCTCTATGCGATCTGGGCGGGCCTGCTCGCGATGCTCGGTGCTTGGCTGCGCAGCGAGCTCGGAGAAGGGGCGGTTTCGCGCGCGCTGCAGGCGTGGGTCGCAGCAGCCGGCCTGCTCGCCGCTGCAAGCGGATTCGTTCAGTACTATCA
>Ga0184621_10000110_pt1 | contig 14689 bp, 19 predicted proteins | sample PLM1_30_b1_FD_133144 | JGI IMG/M metagenome (GOLD analysis project Ga0184621, IMG submission 133144) | Groundwater sediment microbial communities from an aquifer in East River, Colorado, USA - PLM1_30_b1 | ecosystem: Environmental > Terrestrial > Soil > Riparian zone | place: USA: East River...
ACGGGGTCGAACGCGCCGAGGAGGCGGGGTGGCGGAAGGTCCGCGGTGGGCGGGGCTTTTTTCAGGTGGAGGAGCGTGCCCGCGAGTTGCTCGAGCTCAGGTGCGATGGCGGCAAGGCCGGCCCTGACGTCTCGGAGCGGGAGACCCGCCCACTTGGCCAGGTCCCGGTCATCCGCTGGGCCGTGGCCCGCGAGGTAGCGGCGAGCCAGATCCGCCAGGGCTTTGTCACGATCGACAGGGGAGGCGTTGCCGAGCCAGTCCTTGACGAGGACATACGCGTGCTGCTTGCCCACCATCGGCCCGCGCACGAGCACCCCCCGGAGGGCGGCGAGCCCGACGATGTGCGCCAGGGCCTGGCCTTCGGCACGCACCTTCGCCACCCGCAAGCGTTCCCGGACCTGCTTGCCCGTCAGGGGGCCCTCTTCTGCCAGGGAGCGCTCGATGAGGGCTACGCCCCGATCCGCGGCGGCCTGTGTGACTCCCAGCTGCGCGAGGCGGCGGGCGTTGGCCGTCAAGAGCGGTGGTGTCGTCAGCGCGTGCAACCAGGGATAGTCCTCGCTCCGGACGAGATGCAGCGTGCCCCGGTTCAGCCAGGTGATCAGGAGCGACCGATCGACCGTCAGGGCCCGGTCGACGTCTGCTGCGGTCAAGCCCTGCGTCCGCGCGCGAACGGCGAGGCGGGCCCCGCGAGGGTCCTGCCCCTGAATCGCCAGGAGGCGCTCGGCAACCGCGACAGCATCACGTGCCGGCGGTCCCGACAGCAGCTGCGAGGTCAGCCGCTCGGCGCTGACCGACGCTTCCGGCGAGCGCTCAGCCTTCGGCTGGGTCTTCGACCACGTCGTCGGTCGGGAGCGTCTCGCCGTTCGCTTCGGCGATTTTCGCAGCCGCGGCCGCCTGCTTCTTCTCCTGCTTGGCCGCGCGCCGTTCCTTGACTCTCTGCTCGCGCTGCATCTTCGCCATGGTCGTTTGTCGTTTCGAACTCGAGCTCATAAGCCTCTTTTCGGTCGTTATTGGAGTCGTTTACACGACGTTCTCCCCGGAACGGTACCCGTCGGGCCTGCCGACCACCACGCTTGCATCCGCCGACGCCTGGCTGACATGGTCCCGGCGAACCGACGGCAGCGAGGAGGGAACGTGCTCGGAAACGCACACATCGCCGCGATCATCCCGGTCTCGAACGTCGAGTCCGCGATCAAGTTCTACGGAGAGGTGCTCGGCCTGAAGCTGGAAGAGCGTCGCGATGATTTACCCGAGAACCGTGAAGCCGAGTTCACGGCGGGCAGCGGGACGTTGCTCGTCTACGAGAGCGTCGGCGCCGGCCAGGGCCGCCAGACCGTGGCGGGCTTCCGGACCGACGACGTGGACGCTGTTGTCTCGGGGCTCCGGGAGCGCGGTGTGGTGTTCGAGGAGTACGACCTTCCCGGCATGAAGACAGAAGGCGGCATCGCGAACATCGGGGATGTCCGCGCAGCCTGGTGCAAGGATCCGGACGGAAACCTGATCGCGATCGAGTCCGTCAAGAGCTGAGAACGAGGGGCAACCTCGTCGCCCGGGTCTAGCCGCGATCAGCCAGTGGGCCGGACGTGGTAGACGGCCTCGATGTTGTGGCCGTCCGGGTCGAGGACGAAGGCCGCGTAGTAGTAGCCACCGTAGGGACGCTCCCCCGGGCCGCCGTTGTCCTCTCCTCCTGCGGCCAGCGCCGCGGCATGGAACTCGTCTACCTGAGCCTCGCTGGACGCCGTGAAGGCGATGTGCGTGCGGACGTTCGGCGGGTTACCGAGGCGAACCGCGAACGGCTCGTTGTCGTCTCCGCCGTCGCCAACGCCGAAGCCCAGTGACTCTTCCGAGTCGTAAACGAGCGTGTAACCGAACGGGGCGAGTGCAGAGGTGTAGAACGTCCGGCTCGCGTCCAGGTCGCTGACCGGCACGTTGACGTGGTCGATCGGCACCGCGGCGAGTGTAACTAGAGACCGGACGACGCCTTGCCCCGTGCGAATGACCCGCGGAGGGTTAGCCGGCCCGTTAGGTTCTGCGCATGACGGCAGAGCTGGTGCTCGGCCCGGACGAGTCCGTTCCGGGAAAGCCCTTCGTCGATCCGGCCCACACCCGGCATGATCAGGAGGTCATGGACCGGCTGCTTGGAAACGAGCGCGAGCGTGCCCGGTTCCTGGCCGACGACTGGCGCGAGGGTCGGAAAGACGTGATCATCCGCGAGACCGATCCGGACGGGCTCCGGCATCTGCTGGTCGTGCCGGACACCCGCGCCCTGCTCGAAGCACGCAACTCGACGGTTGTCGGCTTCTTCGGCCGCCCGCGGTCGGACGCCGATGTCAGCATCCTCTTCGACCTCGAGGAGGAATTGGTCGCGGGCATGGCGGCGTACGCCGCCGGAGGCCTCCTCAGCTACTACGACCTCGAGTTCGTCAAGGGGGCCTACGGCAATCTCATCCTCTTCGCGACCCCCGACGGTCCCGGCGCTTGGCGGGAGAACCCTGTCCACCATCGGGCCGTCGACATCTCGCCTGACAACTATCACGAGATCCGGCTACATCAGGGGACACTCTCAGGCGGGCTTCTCGAGCCCGGCACGCTCAGCCTGTCACGCACGAGATACCTCGACTACAACGGTCCAGAGCCTTGGCGTGCGATTCGCGGGGTCGCCTACCCGGGCTCGGAGGGCTAGATCAGTCGGGCCACCAGCCCTGCGTCATCTCGGCATCCCCGATTCCGCTCTCCCCGGCGCCGATCGCAAGGATCTCGACACCTTCCGAGCCCGCCTCGAAGTTCCGCATCGTGTCCTTGGCGACCCGAACGACGTCCCACTGCTTCAGCTCGACGACCTCCTCGTCGAGTTTGAGCCGGGCGCTCCCGCTCAGGACGACGTAGATTTCTTCCTGCTCGCCGTGCTTGTGTCCGAAGGGGACGCGGAACTCCGGCGCGAGCCGCTGGTAGCTGATCCCGAGGTTCTCGGTCTCGAGCGGCGTGCGTGCAAATCGCGCTTCGAGATTTGGCGCCAGCCCGAACTTGGGCGCCTGGTCTTCGATCTCTTTTAGGTTTCTGAGCGTGTAATCAGTCATGGCTCTGTCCTACCCTTCCTGCCCGATGTCTCACCTTCCGTGGCCTCGCGCCCGCCCGAAAGGGTCGAAGCACGAGGTCGTTATGCTGGCGTTTGATGCCTGAGCCTGTGTTGACCGGCGGTTGTCTCTGCGGCGGCGTTCGCTTCGAGCTCTCGGAGCCCCCCGTCTCTGCCGGCTACTGCCACTGCACACGGTGCCAGCGCCGAACCGGGACGGCCGCTTCAGCTTCGGCCCGGATCGCCCCAGGATCGCTGCGGATCACGGCGGGGGAGGAGCTCATCCGGTCGTACGAGCCGCCGTCGGGAGGGTTCCCCAAGGACTTCTGTTCCGCCTGCGGGTCTGCACTCTGGAGCCGGGATCCAGAGGACTCGGAGGTGAGCGGGGTCAGGATGGGGGCGTTCGACACCGATCCCGGCGTCCGCCCCGCACACCGCCAGTACGTCGCCTACGCGGCGTCGTGGGAGCCCGTTCCCGATGACGGGCTGCCCCGATATCCCGAATCAAGACCCTGACTCATCGGCGGGGAGCTCAGCCTGGAGCTCACGTGCGAAGGAGCCGCCGCCGACGAGCTTTTCGGCGCCAGAGCCGGCTCGCGACCGAAGCTCGCGGTCCGAGGTGACCAGCCAGAAGGTCTCTCCGCGCTCCCCATAGGCGCTCGCCTCCCTCGCCAGCCAGTCGTCGGCGCTCTCGCCTTTCGTGCCGACCACCTCGATGTTCGCGTCGCAGTCTGGAGGCGGCCCATCGAACACGACGACCGGGGTCAGGCCCATCCGCTCTGCCCACGCTGCGGTCCGCTGGCACAGCTCGGCCTTCGTCAGATTTGGCCAAACCGAGCGCCGGACGTTCTCGGCGTCGACCAGCACACGCGTTGCCACGGAAGGCATGGTAGTCCTGGCCTTGAAATGTGCGGACAGTCATTTACGCTGTTTGGCATGGCCACTGTAGTTGAGCTCGCCCGGCACGCAGGCGTCTCGGTCGATCTGGTGGTCCGCGTGCTCAGTGGCGAGCCGGTCAGCGCTCAGGCGTCGGACCGTGTCGAGCAGGCCATCGAGGATCTGGGCCGTCCCGGCCGGCCGGCTCGAAGCGGCGAGCTCGTCCCGCAGTCCCATGAGGAGCTCAATGAGGTGCGGCTGCTCGAGCGGTTCACCGAGGCGGCCTCCAGGGCGGTTGCTTCCGACCTGCCGGAAGGAGTCGGCAGCGTCGTCTACGAACTGCTTCGGGTCGAGGTGCGGCCGGTTGCTGACACGGTGGCGCAACTTGCCACGCTCTTCGACGGTCTGCTCCAGCGCCTCGACCAGCTCACCGCCGAGGTCGAGGTGCAGCGCCGGGAGCGCCTCGAAGATGTCGAGCTCTTGACCGAACTAGCGACCTCGGGCTGGCGGAATGTGGACCGGAGGCTCGGACGGCTCGAGAAGATGGTCGAGAGGCAGCAAGCGCCGGCGTCCAATAGTTCTCCGGTGGCCCGGTTCCCCGACCGTCGGCCGGCGGCCGTCAAGGAGTAGCGCGGGCTTAGCTGCTGCTGGCGTGGTCGACACGCCGCGCCTCGGCCTGCTCCGCTCGGCGCAACGTTTCCTGGGCACGGCGCATGAACGTCTCTGCGTTGTCCTCGGGCAGAAGCTCGAGGAGCCCTGAGACGAGGTCGAGCTTCGAGCCATCGTGCTCGATGCGTGGCCCGAGGGCGAACTGAAGTCTTCGGTGGAGATGCTCGGCCTCGCGCAAGCCGACCTCCGGGAGGATGATGGCGAAGCAGCCGTTTCCGAGATAGCAGGAGACGTCCGCGCCTCGCACCGCGGAGAGAACGCGGCGGCCGACTGTCGTGAGGAGCGACGTTCCTCCGCCTGTGACGTCGAGCCGGAAGAGGAGGAGCGCCAACTGCCGCTCGTACCGACGCGCTCGGGACACCTCGCGAGCGAGCCGCTCGTCGAAGTAGCGCTCGTTCTGGAGGCCGGTCACCGGATCCATGTCCGCGAGCCGGCGAGCCTCCTCGTAGCGTCGCGCGTTTTCGATGGGAGGGCCGAATGATGCTACGAGCTCCTCCAAAAGATCTACCTCGTCGACCCCGGGCTCGCGCTCGGTGCGTCGCCAGAAGACAGCGAGTGTCCCCGTCCGGGTCGGTTTGCCGTCGAAGAGGGGAACTGCGATCCCGCCCATGAGGCGGAACTCGTCGTTCGCCATCTCCTCTTCGGTGTACCTGTACCGGATCGTGACGGCGCGCGCCTGGCTCACGTCAGGCGGGAGCCCGATCAGCTGTTGCGAGGACTCTGCATTCGACAGACCGTACGTCTCCACGATCGGAGCGTTGTCGCCTTGCTCCAGCACGATCATCGCAGCGTCGCACTTCGTCTGCTGTGCAGCGGCCTCGAGCGCACGGTGCATGACGTCGTCGAAGTCGAGCGAGGCCCCCATTTCTCCGAGGTGGCGGAATCGTTCGGCTTCGTGACGCGCCGCCTCGCTCTCTTCTCGCGCCAGGTCGCTCTCCAACCGCGCTTGCGCGAGGGTCACCGTCAGCTCGGCGACGATCTTCTCGGTCTGGGCGGTTGACTCCTGTACCTGCGCGAGCTGGCGCGCGGCCGCACGCCGCCAACGGACGAAGAGGAGGAGCGCCGCCAGGAGGATGAGCGCCGTGAATGCGGCCGCGCCGATCGCCGCCCACGTGGTGCTATCGCCGATATCGCCCTCCCGTTGAACGGCTTGCGAACCCTGTCCCTCTACGGAGAATAGTGGTGTTTTGGCGATTTTCCAGGGCCCGCGCGGCATCGACTCCGACGAGATAGGGTCGCTGGGTGAGGATCAAGGCCGCCGTTTTGGAGGAGTTCGGGGTCCCGCTCGCAGTCCAGGAACTGGACCTGGCGGCGCCGAAGGGCGGCGAGGTGCTGGTCAGGCTGGTCGCTTGCGGGGTCTGCCACACCGATCTGTACACGGCCTCGGGGGCTGACCCCTCCGGTTACGCACCGACCGTGCTCGGCCACGAGGGCGCCGGTGTCGTGGAGGACGTTGGCGAGGGCGTCACCTCGCTCTCGCCCGGCGATCACGTCGTGACCCTCTTCTCCCCGCAATGCCGCGAGTGCATCCACTGCCTGAGCGACCGGACCAATCTCTGCCTCGCGATCCGGGAGATGCAAGGGCAGGGGTATCTCCGGGACGGAACGACCCGCCTTTCCCGGGACGGCGAGCCGGTCCGGCATTTCATGGGCACCTCGACGTTCGCGGAATACACGGTCATGCCCGAGATCGCACTCGCGAAAGTGTCACCCGAGGCGCCTCTCGCAGGCGCGTGCCTGTTCGCATGTGGGCTCTCGACAGGCCTCGGCGCGGCCATGAACACGGCCAAGGTCTTGCCCGGATCGACGTGCGCGGTCTTCGGGGCGGGGATGGTCGGACTGGGAGCGGTCGCCGGCTGCCGCCTCCAGGGTGCCGAGCGGATCATCTGCGTTGACCTCTCGCCGGGTCGGCTCGAGCTGGCACGGGGCCAGGGAGCCACGGACCTCGTCGAGGGCGGGCTCGACGCCGTTCAGCAGATCCTCGAGCTAACGGGCGGGTTTGGAGCGGACTACACCTTCGAGGCGACCGGAAACGTGAACGTGATGCGCGAGGCGGTCGAGGCGGCGCGGATGGGCTGGGGTCTCTGCACGGTGGCCGGCGTGGCCGGAAAAGGAGAGACACTCGACGTCGTCCCCCGGCTTCTCATCACCGGAAGGCGCATCGCGGGCTCGTCCTTCGGCGGCGTCAAAGGCCGCGATCAGGTTCCGCAGCTCGTCGACCTCTGGCTGGCCGGCGAGATCGACGTCGACCCGTTCATCTCCCACAGGATTAGGCTGGCGGATGTGAACCGGGGTTTCGAGCTCATGGAGGCGCAGGACGGGATCAGGAGCGTGGTCGAGTTTTGATCCTCGAGCGCACCGAGCACCCGGACTGGCTCTCGAATGCCTACCTCGTCGCCGAGGGCGAGGGCGGCAACGGCGTTCTGATCGACGGGAACGGTGTCGCGCAGCCGCTCCTCGACCGCATCGAGCGCGATCGAATCGTGATCACCGACGTTCTTTGCACCCATTCGCACCAGGACCATGTGGACGGCATCAAAGAGCTCGCGCGGCGGTTCGGCGTCCCGGTCCGGGCGCATCCGCTCGCCGCCGGATCGCTGGGCGCGGAGCCGATGTCCGACCGCCAGGCGATTCATTCGGGCTACCTTGAGATTCGTGCGCTCGAAACGCCCGGCCACTGCTCTGATCACCTCGCCTTCGTCGTCGGGGAAGACGATTGCTTCACGGCGGACGTGCTCTTCAAGGGCACCGTCGGCGGCACCGGAAGTGGGAGCTTCCAGGAGCTCAGGGAGTCGATCATGGACCGGCTCATGCGACTCGAGCCTGAAACCCGCGTGCACCCGGGCCATCGAGAGCCGACGACGATCGGCCGCGAGTGGGAGTCGAATCCGTTCGTCCGCGTCTGGCGCGGCATCGACGAGGAGCTCTCCGAGCCCTGCAAAGTTCGAGGTGAGGACGCAACCCTCGTTCTCTGGGCGCCCGACTACGACGGTGGGCACAAGGCCTGGGTCCGTTATCCGGACGGCCGCGACGCGATCGTCGGCGGTTCGCAGGTCGAGCGCTAGGAAGGATTGGAAGGGTCAGGAGACAATCCGTTTGATTCGATCCTCCGAAGTACCTCTGGAAAGCTGCGACGCGACCAAAGGAGCCGCATGAAATACCGAACTTCCGCGTGCATCGTCCTCCTCTTCACGCTCGTCGCCCTCATCGCGGCGGGGTGCGGCGGCGGCAGCGACAACAGCTCGTCGAGCAACGACACGGCTGCCGACACCGGTGGTGCTGCCGACACCGGTGGTGCTGCCGACACCAGTGGTGGCTCAGGTGGGGAGACCCTCCAGCTCGCGGCCGATCCGAGCGGCGCGCTGAAGTTCGATCCGACCGCGCTCGAAGCCACGGCCGGACAGGTCACGATCGACTTCACGAACGACTCCTCCGTCCCGCACAACGTCACGATCGAGGGCAACGGGATCGAGGAGGTCGCAAGCGACACGGTCACAGGGGACAAGTCCTCCGTGAGCGCCGATCTGCCGGCGGGGACGTACACGTTCTACTGTTCGGTGGACGGCCACAAAGCGGCCGGGATGGAGGGCACGCTCACGGTCAAGTAGGGCGTCGGCTAGGGTGTCGCCCGTGTCACGGGCCACCCTGCACACGAACCACGGCGCGATCGAGGTCGAGCTCTTCGACGAGGACGCGCCGCGGACCGTGGAGAACTTCTTGAAGCTCTCGCGTGAGGGGTTCTACGACGGCGTGTCATTCCACCGTGTGATTCCGGATTTCATGATCCAGGGCGGTGACCCGACCGGCACCGGGTCGGGTGGGCCCGGTTACACCTTCGAGGACGAGCAGAACGACCACGGCGTTGACCGCGGTGCCGTCGCGATGGCCAACAGCGGCCCGAATACCAACGGCAGTCAGTTCTTCGTGGTCACCGCCGAGTCGTGCCCGTGGCTGAACGGGAAGCACACGGTCTTTGGACGTGTGACCGACGGGATGGACGTCGTCGACGAGATCTCCCAAATCGATCGCGATGCCGGCGATCGGCCGCGTGAGCCCGTGACCATCGAGCGCGTCGAACTTACAGAAGAGCACTAGCGGATCCCTCGTTCGAGGGACGTCCCGGGCGGCCGGTGCGGGCGATCTTCTCGAGGACATGACTGCAGCTACCCTGCATCGCGGGGCCCTGATCGGCGCTTCCATCCTGACCTTCGGGCTCGTCTTCGCTGGGTTCCTCACGCTGGAGACCCCGGGCCTCGGGCTCGCGAACTTCTACTACTTCGCGGTGGCGCTCGTTGCGCTTGCCCTCGGGCCGTACTTCGGCGCGGCCGCGGGAGGCGCTGCGGCGGGTCTCTACGCGCTCGGAATCATCCTGAACGACAGTCTGCCGACGGCCGAAGTCCTCGCCCAGAGCGCCTGGATCCGGCTTGTAACCTACGCGGGCATCGGTTTCCTGATCGGGTCCTTCGCGCAGCGAAACCAGGAGCTCGTCGTCCAGCTCCGGCTTCTCGCCGAGCGGGACGCTCTCACCGGGCTCCCGAATACCCGGGGCTTCGAGGCCGCTATGAGCCGGCGGCTCACGGAACGCCGATCGTTCGCACTTCTCCTCGGAGACATGGATGGGCTGAAGCTCATCAACGACAGCCGTGGCCACGCGGAAGGGAACCAAATCCTTCAGCGTCTTGCGGTCGTGCTCGGTACCACGCTTCGCGCCGAGGACGAGGTGGCACGGGTCGGCGGCGACGAGTTCGCAGTGCTGAGCTCGGTGCGCTCCAGCGAAGAGGCTGGCCAACTGGCGGAGCGCCTGGAGGCGGCCGTCGCGGCCGAAGGAGCCAGGATCACCTTTGGCTGGGCGGTCTCGCCAGGCGAGGGAGTGGAGGCGCTCACACTCTTCCGGGCCGCCGACCAGCGTCTCTACGAGCGGAAGTCCGGTCGGGGTCGAAACCGCTACGGGGAGACCCTCCGCCTCGCAGCGCCGGCAACCGGACAGGGGTAATCCCAGAAGCGCGGCCCGTGGCTCGGCTAGTCTTGCCGACACCGGCGCTCGAGCGGCGCGAACGGGGTTTTCATGCCGAGACACATGACAACACGCAGGTTTCTTAGCGCGCTCTCTGGCTTGCTCCTCGCCGGCTCGGTTGCCGCTCCTGCCTCGGGCGCACTCCGCCTTGCGCCGGTCGCCTCGGGGTTCTCGAACCCCGTGCACCTCGCGTCTACACGGGCTTACGCGGGCCGTCTCTACGTCGTCGAGCAGGGTGGGGTGATCCGGATCGTCCAGGACGGGCAAGTGCGGCCAACCCCGTTCCTGAACATCTCCGATCTCGTCTCCTGCTGTGGCGAGCAGGGTCTCCTGGCGCTCGCTTTCCACCCGCGCTTCGCCCAGAACCATCGTGTATTCGTCAACTACACGAACCGGGCGGGAGACACCCGTGTCGTCGGATTCCGGACGAACGCGAGCGGCACGCGGGCACTACGTCCGACCCTGAGGGTCTGGCTCAGAATGGACCAGCCGTACAGCAATCACAACGGCGGTCAGGTCGCGTTCGGGAACGATGGGCGCCTCTATGTCGGGATGGGTGACGGAGGGTCGGCAGGCGATCCGGAGAATCGCGCACAACGCCTTACGACCCGCCTCGGCAAGCTCCTGCGCATCAATGTCGACCGGGCCGGCGCAAAGGCCGTGATCGTCGCGCTTGGGTTCCGCAACCCCTGGCGCTTCTCGGCCGACCCGCGAACAGGGCTCTTCTACCTCGCCGATGTCGGGCAGGGCGACTGGGAGGAGATCGACGTCTTCAGGCCGACTGCCCGAGGGCTCGAGAATTACGGCTGGCGGGTCTACGAGGGGAACCGGCACGTGTACGACAACTCGAGAGGGCTCCGCCGTCCGAGCGTCCTCAAGTGGCCGATCCACGAGTACAGCCACGGCGCAGGGCGCTGCTCGGTCACAGGCGGGTTCGTGGGCCGCGGCAGCGGTGTCCCGTCCAGTGCCCGCGGCCGGTACTTCTTCGGTGACTACTGCACGGGAGACGTCTGGAGCTTCCGCTGGGCGCGCGGGCACAAGAGCGGTTTCCGCCGCGAGCCCTTCACCGTTCCCGGGAACCTGTCCTCATTCGGCCTAGGCCCGAACGGGGCGATCTACCTCCTGTCGCACAACGGCGGCTCGATCTACCGCCTCGCCGTCGGGTAGGAACCGGTCGGCTCGATAGGGCGTAGATACGGTGAATCCATGCGCGCCACCGTGCTTCTCATGCTGTTCGCGCTCGTGCTCGTCCCCAGTTGCGCCGGAGCCGGCGACTCTGCTCCCGAGCCGGCGACGGGGTCGGAACCTCCGGTCGAAACCCGGTCTTCTTCCGGAGGGATCCGCCTTGTCGCTGTTGCCCGCGGGTTTGACAGCCCGGTCCACGTGGCCGCGGCGCCCGGTGATCCGGACCGGCTGTACGTCGTCGAGCAGGCGGGCCGCATCCGGATCGTTGAAGGCGGCCGAGAGGTTGCGAAGCCGTTCCTCGACGTGACGAGCGAGGTCGTGAGCGGTGGGGAGCAGGGCCTCCTGTCCGTGGCGTTCCATCCGAACTACCGAGAGAACGGCCTGCTCTACGTCGACTACACCGACCTGAACGGTGATACGCGGGTCGTGGAGTACAGGGCGCTCGACGACCGGACCGCCGTCGACCCTTCGACCGGGCGTGTCGTGCTCGCGATCGACCAGCCGTACTCGAACCACAACGGCGGCCAGCTGGCTTTCGGCCCCGATGGACGGCTTTGGGTTGGGATGGGAGACGGAGGCGCTGGCGGCGACCCAGAGAACCGAGCCCAGGACCTCTCGAGCCTCCTCGGCAAGCTGCTGACGCTGGACGTCTCCGAGAGTAGCCCGGACCCGGAGATCGCCGCGTACGGGCTCCGGAACCCGTGGCGCTTCTCGTTCGACCGTGAGACCGGAGACCTTTGGATTGGCGACGTGGGGCAGGGGGATTTCGAGGAAGTCGACCGGCTGCCGCGGGACGAGGTCGGGAACCTCGTCAACTTCGGGTGGGACGCATTCGAGGGCGACGCGACGTACGAGGAGAAGGAGCCGAACCCGGAAGGCAGCCTTGTGGGCCCGGTTGCGGTCTACGACCACGGCGAGGGGTGCTCCGTGACAGGCGGCTTCGTCTATCGCGGCAGCGAGGTGCCGGCGCTGGAGGGCCGCTACGTCTACGGCGATTACTGCAGCGGCTCGATCTGGAGTATCGCCGCTGACGGTGCGAGGGAGAGCGTCCGGAAGGAGGCGATCCAGGTCGACGGGCTGACGTCGTTCGGCGAGGACGGCCGCGGCGAGCTCTACGCCGCTTCGTCAACGGGGACGATCTACCGGATCGGAGCCGCGTAGGGTCCTACGGCGTGCGCTACCAGTTCATCGACTGCCGCTGGGAGCTCGGCAACCCAGACCGTGGCCGCGGGTTCTGGCTCGCCGGCCACATACCGGGCGCCAGCTTTCTCAACGTCGAGCGGGAGCTCTCTAGCCCTCCGTCCCCGGTTGGGGGCCGCCATCCGCTTCCCGGCCCGGAGCAGTTCGCAGAAGCGGCGGGGCGGGCGGGAATTGGCGAGGACGTCTTCGTGGTCGCATACGACCAGGGCATGAGCGGGGGAGCGGCGCGCCTGTGGTGGCTCCTGCGCCACTTCGGGCATCCGCAGGCGGCGGTGCTCGCCGGCGGGCTTGCGGCCTGGCGAGGGCCCCTCGAGGAGGGTGAGGCGGTTGTCGTGCGCGAAGAGTTTGCACCCTCGGCGCCACGGGCGGACACGATCGAGGCGGAGGAGCTCGAGCGGCGGCTCGGCGAGCCGGGGGTCGTCGTCGTCGATGCGCGTGCGCCGGAGCGCTACCGGGGCGAGGTGGAGCCGATCGACCCGGTGGCCGGACGGATCCCGGGCGCGGTCAACGTCCCCTATGTAACCGCAACTTCCTTTCCGGCGGACGTGCTCGAGGCCGAGGAGATCGTGGTTTATTGCGGGTCGGGAATCACCGCATGCGTCGATCTCCTCGCCCTGGCAGCCGCCGGGCGTGAGGACGCCAAGCTCTACGCGGGCTCGTGGAGCGACTGGTCGAGCCGAGGGCTGCCGGCCGAGCAAGGCTAGGCGCCTCGAGTCGGCGGGCGGCAGTCGAGTCAGCCGGCCGCGGGTATTCCCCCGGGGGACCCCCTGGTTACTGGTTCCCCCGCGTCGAGCGTAGCGCCGGCTAGCGCGCGTGAGGCGCGCGGTTCGTGCCGGTGTGGTGTCGTTAGGCGTCCGGCATCGGCACGGATTCGTCCGTCGTGAAGACGCCGAATGGGTTGCCCTCCGTGTCGATGCAATGGGCGAACCACCCGATCTCGGGAATCGGTGTCTTCTCGGTCGTCACCTGCCCACCCAGCTCGCGCACCCGGTCGGTTGTCGCCTGGACGTCGTCGACGTCGAAATAGACGATCAGCCCGCGCTCCTGGTTTTCCGACGCATAGAGCCCGGCGGTCGGATTGCCGCCGACCTCCGCCATCGTGTACTGCATTGGGCCCTCCACGTCGCGAAACTTCCAGCCGAGCAGCGACTCCCAAAAGCCACGCGCTCGCTCGAGGTCCCCCGAACGAATCTCGAAGTGCGTGATTCCGCCCATGTCCCCTCCTTGTCCTCTAGCCGATCGGAACGTTGACCGTATCCCCGAAGACGTCAGATTGGGGGTCTTGTTGGTAGCGCCGGTAGACGGCCAGCGCCACGGCCAGATCCTGGACGGCGAGACCCGTCGAGTCGAAGATCGTGATCTCCTCGTCCCCGCGGCGCCCTTCCTCCGTGCCGAGCAGGATGTGGCCGAGCTCGACGACGTCCTCCCGCCGGATCACCCCCGCCGCGAACGCATGGCCGAGGTCGCCGTTGTGGCTCGCCTGCTCCCACTCGTCGCAGACGACGCGGGCCCGTGCCAGCTCCCCGTCCGTGATCTCGGCTTTGCCGGGACCGTCCGCCCCCATCAGGCTGACGTGCTGGCCCGGGCAAAGGTCCCCGTCCCGGAACACCGGCTCGTGGCCGGGCGTGACCGTGACAACGACGCCGGCGGACATGGCCTCCGCCGCTTCGTGGGCTACTGACGCCCGCTCGCCCAGCTCGGCGGCGGCTGCGGCCGCTTGCTCGGGCCGTGCGTCCCAGAGGAGGACGTCTCTGCCGCGAGCGAGGAAGGTCCGCGCGACCGCTCGTCCGTTCACACCGCATCCGATCACGGCGGCAGGCCTCGCGCCCTCGACCGAGAGGGTCTCGGCGGCGAGGACGGCCGCAGCGCCGGTCCTCAGCGCGGTGACCGCGCCCGCGTCGAGGAGCGCCCGCAGCTCGCCGGTCGCGGCGTCCGAGAGCAGCACTACGCCGCCGACTGTCGGAAGCCCTCGTGCGGGGTTGCCGGGAAACGAGGTCACCCATTTGAGGACGGTGTGACCCGCGCCGGCGGCGGGCATGGCCCGGAAGTCTCCCTCGGCCACCTCCACGTAGACCTTCGACGGCATCGCCCAGGACCCGCGCGCATGCTCGAGGAACGCCTCACGCACGGCCTCGACGGCCTCGCCGGGGTCGAGCGCCGTGTAGACCTGGTCGCGGGAGAACGCCGGGACTGCCACCGGCAGCGGATCATGCCAGGTCGTCGTGAGATGGTTTGTTGGTAATTGGCGTCCCCTGAGGCGGTAATCGTCGATCAACCATCTACATCTAGGCTCCCGGCGTGAAGGCGACGATCTGCGACGTGGGCCCCCGGGATGGGCTCCAGAACGAGCCGGAGCCCCTGTCGGTCCAGGTTCGGGCTGGGCTCGTTAACCGCTTGGCCGCGGTGGGCGTTCCCCGGATCGAGGCCGCGAGCTTCGTCCATCAGGAGCGCGTGCCGCAGATGGCGGGAGCGGAGGAGGTCGCGGCGGGAATCGAACCGCGTGATGGCACGATCTACGCAGGCCTCGTCCTGAACGAGAAGGGCTACGAGCGGCTCGCAGCAACAGCCCTGAGCGAGGTGCACTTCAGCTTCGGCGCCACGGAGACCTTCAACCGCAGGAACGCGAACGCCTCTGTGGACGAATCGGTCGCCGCCGCTCAGTGGATCTCGGA